>ERZ791868.1875-NODE-1875-length-10040-cov-1.960341_pt1 | contig 10040 bp, 8 predicted proteins | sample MGYA00510281_ERZ791868 | MGnify/ENA primary metagenome ERZ791868 (study PRJEB30046, sample SAMN00792046) | human gut metagenome | study: EMG produced TPA metagenomics assembly of the A metagenome-wide association study of gut microbiota in type 2... | reverse complement strand
AAAGCCTGCCTCCTTCAGCCGGCAGAAAAGACTCACCCTGATACTCTCGCCCTGTGTGGCGATAGCTATCGGAATGTTTATAGCTGCCACTGCCCGGTGCGCCTTTACAAGCAATGCTATAAATGTCAGCACCATAAACACACACATAAAGCAGCCAAGCAGTGCCAGTGCAGCATTACCGTATATCATCGACATATAAAAAACTATTGCTGCAGTAATTATTCCTATCAAAAAACTAATCACGATTTCCCGCCTTTTTCACATAAGTTGTCGGCTGTTTAACAGCCTTTAGTATCTCATCTATCACTGAAAGCTCTGATACATGTGATACTCTCGCCTTGGTATTTAGCACGATTCTGTGCTTTGTCACATCCGCAAATACAGAAACCACATCAGATGGTATGACATAGCTTCGCCCACTCAGATACGCATATGCCTTTGCCATCCTCACACACGCAATCGTACCCCTCGGGCTCACTCCAAGCTCAATGTACGGACTTGTCCTTGTCGCATCAACCAGATCCACAATGTACGAATAAATACTGTCATGTATAAACACCTGCTCGACCTCTCCCTGCATCTCAACAAGTCCCTGTGCATTCATAACAGGCTTTATCGTATACTCATCAGCCTTTACACTTTTGCCCTTTGCGATATCCACCTCTGCTTCATGTGAAGGATATCCCATGCTCATGCATATCATAAACCTGTCAAGCTGTGACTCCGGCAATAGCTGTGTACCGGCGCTGCCCTTTGGATTTTGAGTGGCCATTACTATAAAAGGCTTTGGTACTTTCCTGCTTTCTCCATCCACAGTGACATTTCCCTCCTCCATGACCTCCAAAAGCGCCGACTGTGTTTTGGGACTTGTCCTGTTAATCTCATCTGCCAGAAACAGATTACACATCACAGCGCCCTCATGGTACACAAATTCTCCGGTCTGCTTCTGATACATCGAAAAGCCAAGTATATCCGCAGGCAGCACATCCGGAGTAAACTGTACCCTGTGATTCTCAAGAGCCATCGCCCTTGAAAAGGCTACTGCAAGCGTAGTCTTTCCCACTCCCGGCACATCCTCAAGCAGTATATGTCCACCTGCCAAAAAGGCAGCAAATGCCTTGATGATACAATCATCCTTGCCCTTTACTGCCTTTTTTACTTCGTCTATCACTAACTGTGCATTATTCATTTGTCTTATCCCCCGGTTAATCATTTTAAACTGCCGATGATTATCTTGATAGGCGCATATCCCTCTTATTCATAAACAGCTACATTTATTTTACATAGTTTGCATAAATATTTCAACTTTTATCCCTCAAATTAAACAATTCTTAAACCTTATTAATCACCGCTGCTACACGGTTCCTGTGATGACAAGCGTGCTCTCGCCCGGTGTGACAACCCACGCTCCTGTCGTACTATCCTGTGTGTAGGTTGCAGCCGGAACAGTGATTGCACCTGCAGTGCTAGAAAATGTGCCTGTCGCCTCATTGTAAGTGTAATCCGTAGCTGCAGGCTGTGCCGTTTAATGCCGCTGTAAGATTACTAAGAACCGGAGCAAATGTGTCTGTTATAACCACTCCTGTGGTATTGGTAGCTGCAACACTTCCGTAGTTTTGAATCCTGAAGGTATAGGTCAGTGTACCGTTTTCCGTCACTGGAACAGGGCTTACAGACTTTGTAATTGCAAGATTTGGTGCAGCCTCGGCATTTACTGTCTCTGCTGCTGTGACCGGAGTGATTCCTGTGCCGCTTACTGTAGCGGTGTTTGTGACAGATGCCTCTGTGCCAAGAGGAGCATACTCATTTAACGCTGCCTCATAGATGACAGTTGCATTGCCACCTGCAGGGACATTTATGCCTGTGATGCTAAGAGGCGGTCCCTGGGTTACTGCAGGCGCTGCCTGGAGTGTGCCGTTTGTATAGTATTTTACGGTGTTATTCACATAGGTTAATGGTACAAGAGTGTTGGTGTTAAAGGTATAAGCATCTAGATTGTCAGAAAGTGTCAGACCGTTTATTGCGGTATTTCCGGAGTTTACGATACTCACCACATAGGTTATTGTATCGTTTTGATTGTAGGTGTTTTTGACTGCTGTTTTCGTAGCAGAAAGCACCTCCAGTATTTCTCCGACTGCTATATTTGAATTGGCTACATTGTTGCCATAACGAAGCTGTGCCTGATTAGTAAATCGTGCCATATATTTTCCATCCTTTCATATATTCAGGTATGGTTTAATATATGACACAAATCTACAAATGCCACAGATTATTTACTGTCCTGTTTATTTTTCTCCACATCAGCCTTTTTGATAAGCTCCAGAAGCTTTTCAAGCTCCTCCTCATCTACGCCGGTGTAGCCCGAAAGCTCACTAAGGCTCGGCTCGAAACCCTTATCGGATTTTAGTTTCTCCACTGCACGGTTTACCAATGAAACCTTTCCTACCACCGTATTCTCGCTCTCATCCTCACCGGTCTGCTCCCTGATACACTCTTTCATAGACTCCTCTATGGCATCCAAAAGCTCTTTTTCCACATCTATCTCATCCCCGCAGCCGCAGAGCTCAGTAAGGCACATGAAAAGTCCCATGTTTCCCTCCTGTACTACATCCTCAAAGCCCTCTGATGTAACGGCAAGCTTCTTTGCCATGGCAAGCACACTTTTGAGCCAGAAATTTGATATAGTGTGTATCACACTCTCATCACCTGCGAGTAGCTTTTTGTACATATCGTCCTGCTCGGCCTTTGTGTAATCAGGTATCTCTTCAAGCTCCTCAAGATACATCCTGAACATAGGTGAATCCGGGATAAGGCTGTCCTCGTCTATGTCAGGCTCAGCTTCATTATCCTGATTATCTTTATTATTTTTCCCACCTGCTATGGCATCCATCGAATCGCCTTCTGAGTAAATTATATTGTTCAATGCAGCATTTTCAGACGCTTCATCCCCATGTAATTCGTCCTCATTTGATTCATCCTCATAATCGCCTGCACTCTCATTCTCCTGCTCATGCGGTGTGATGAGAAATTCAAATACCATGTCCTCCTGTGCCTTATTGAGCTCCATATCCTTAAAATAAGACATGATTTCATCTCTGCCTATCGGCTCCGCTGAAGTACGGATAATCTCGGCCACGCTCTGTACTGTCTCTATAAAAGTATTCTGATCTAACATGTTTTACACTCTCCTGTCTGATTTCCAAAAAATACATAACTATATCAATCCCTGGATAAAAATAAACAAAATTAAAAGCGGCAGTATGAACTGAAAATACGGCTTAAGCTTCCTTGAAATCTTAAGTCCTGCTCCTGTATTTGCCTCATCTATATACTTATCAAAGCCCCAGCCCCACTTTGTCACGCAAAAAAGCAGATAGACAAGGGAGCCAATCGGAAGAAGCAGATTGCTTACCATAAAGTCCTCGCTGTCAAGCACATCCCTGCCTCCTATGAGGTGCAGATTGCTCCACACATTGTATCCAAGCACACACGGCATACTTGCAATGAGAATTATCACTCCATTTACAAGCGCAGCCTTGTTTCTGGACCAGCCAAACATATCAATGGCAAATGACATGATATTCTCAAATACTGCGATAACGGTTGAAAAGCTTGCAAAGGTCATAAACATGAAGAAAAGGCAACCCCATATACGGCCTCCCTGCATATTTACAAATACATTTGGCAAAGTGATAAAGATAAGGCTTGGTCCTGCGCCTACCTCCACCCCATAGCTAAAGCAAGCCGGGAAAATGATAAGACCTGACATGATAGCCACAAATGTATCAAGAGCACATATTTTGGCACCCTCACCTGTAAGAGTATGTTCCTTTCCCATATAGCTGCCGAATATCTCCATCGCAGCTACACCCAGACTCAGCGTAAAAAACGCCTGATTCATGGCTGCTGTTATGACATTCTTTATTCCAATCTCAGAAACCGCATCCAGATTTGGAACAAGATAAAATTTCACTCCTTCCAATGCCCCTGAAAGCGTGATACTGTGCACTGCAAGGACTATAATAAGTAAAAGCAGAGCACTCATCATAAATTTACTGATTTTCTCAAGTCCATTCTGCAGACCACGGCTGCACACCAAAAAGCCAAGTACTACCGTAATTATCATCCAAAAAGCCATCTGCTTTGGATTTGCAAGGAGGCTTCCAAATGCAGCTGCCGCATCATCTGCATTCATGCCTGATGTAAAATCTCCCTTTAGGAATTTAAAGAAATACGCAACCATCCAGCCTGAGACTGTTGTGTAATACATCATGAGCATGTAGCAGCCAAACATGGCTATCCATCCGTGAATATGCCATTTACTGCCCTCCTTCTCAAGTGCCTTGTAGCTCATCACAGCACTTTTTCTGCTGGCTCGGCCTACAGCAAGCTCCATGGTAAGCACCGGAAGCCCCATGCATACCAGAAATATAAGATAAAACAGCACAAAAATGCCTCCACCATTTTGCCCTGTCACATACGGAAAACGCCATACATTGCCTATTCCTATAGCGCATCCTGCACTTACCAGTATAAATCCCAGACGTGATTTAAATGATTCTCTTTTCATATATATCTCTCCTATTGTTATTGCGTTACGTTATCACCCTGCTGTGAGCATTGACTATTGCTTTGTGCTTTATTACTCTCCTCAAAGACTCGCAGCTCCTTTATTGCCTGTCCACCCATCAGATAGAGAATACCTGTATTGAATATAGTCATAAGGCCGATTCCTACATCTCCGAGATCCCAGACAAATGTGTATGCCGCGATACCGCCTACAAACAGCATAACAAGAGCCAGCACCTTGTACATTGTCTGTGAAATCCAGTTATCCCCGAACAGATACGCAACATTACTCCTTGCATAAAAAAGTATACCAAGGAAGGTGGAAAAACTGAATAAAAACAATGTGACTGCTATAAAAATAACTCCAAAATCTCCAAGATGATACCTCATAGCTGACTGTAATAAATCCATGCCCTCTTTCCCTGCCACTATATTCTCCGGTGCAGTGAGCATGATCATTGCCGTACAGCTGCAAATCACTATCGTATCTATAAATACACCGAGCGCCTGCGTCAGTCCTGCCTTTACAGGAGTATCGCACTCTGCCGCCGCTGCAGCGCATGGAGCTGAGCCTGAGCCTGCCTCATTTGAAAAAAGACCTCTCTTTACACCATTCATGAGCACCGCTCCAAAGCCTCCCGCAGCCACCTGCCTGATACCGAAGGCTTCCTCAAATATCCTTGAAAAAACCGATGGCATCATGCCTATATTTTTAATTATGATAAAAATGGTTATGGCAAAATAGCACACCGCCATGATAGGAACAACTATGTCAAGCACCTTTACCGTAGCATTTTTCCTAAGCACTATTACAGCAGCCACTGCAACTAAAATTACGGTAGTGTAAATAGGTGGTATGCCAAATGCATTTTCAAATGACGATGTAACTGAATTGCTTATAACCTGACTTATGCCACACCAGCAGATTAGTCCGGATATAGCAAACAAAACAGCTATAATAACATGTTTTTTCTTTTTGCCTGATTTATCCTCAAAGTAATGGTGTATGTAATACGCCGGACCTCCACGATAGCCTGAGTACAATGGATCCGGCTCCTTGTGAAGCTGTGCCAGTGTAGCCTCCACAAAAGCCGTAGATGAACCGATAATGGCTGTTATCCACATCCAGAAAACCGCACCTGCACCTCCCACCGATATGGCAGCCACAACACCAACCAGATTGCCCATGCCCACTCTCGTCTCCGTAGAGACAATGAGTGTCTGGAACGTGGACAGGCTGTCCTTGTTTTCCTTTTTGCCTGTCAGTGCCTTTATCATGTCCGGAAACATTCTGATTGGTAAAAGCCTTGTCCTTACAGTAAAATAAATTCCTGTCGGAATTAAAAGAATTATAAGCAGGGAGATTCCCACGCTCCCACCGCCGGGCAGTGGAATGTGTATCAGATCTCCCCACAAAAAAGAATAAACTTTTTCAATAAGTGCTACTATCATAGTAAATATCGTCCCCTTAGTTTTTATTGCTTCAACGCATTAAAGATGAAGCCAGTATTACTATGATACAATATGAGCAGGAAACTTTCAATATATTCTGTTTTTTTGTTCTGTTTTTTCTTTCACAAACAGTAATAAATACACTATAAGTCCCTTGCATATGAGATTATAATTTCTTATAATGATATGGTTGAATATTCAAAAGATATACGCCCGGGGAGATAAATAATGATAAAACTAATAGCAACAGATATAGACGGAACACTTGTAAAGGACGGCTCACTGCTCATAGATCCTGAGTACATGTCTGTCATCGACAGGCTCATAGACAAAGGAATAATATTTGTAGTCTGTTCCGGCAGACAGTTTTCAAGCGAATTTAAGCTGTTTGCTCCGATAAAGCACAAGCTTTTGTATATAACAGACGGAGGAACAGTCGTGCGCACTCCAAAGGAAATCCTGAAAACCTATCCTATGGACGAGGATATATGGAAGGGCATGTGCCGGATGGTCCGTGATGAGCTGCCTGCATGCGATTACTTTGCCGCTACTCCTGATTTCTGCTTTGCAGAGGATGGTGGCAGCCCGGTCTTTCACCTGCTTCGTGATTCATACGGCTTTGAGATGCGTGAGGTTGATGACATCACAAGGCTTGACAGAAATGACATCATCAAATTCACTGTCTTTCATCCCGACAAATGTGAAGAGCTGTGTACACCGGTTTTCATTCCGGCATGGAATAAAAAAGCTCACCTGGCAGCCGCCGGCAAGGAATGGGTAGACTGCAACGCAAAGGGTGTCAGCAAATGGACTGCACTCTCATACCTCATAGACCGATTCAACCTTCTTCCGGACGAAGTATGCTGTTTCGGTGACAATCTGAATGATATTGAGATGCTTCAAAATGCCGGTATAAGCTACGCCGTGTCAAATGCCCGCCAGGAAGTTATCGCAGCCGCAAAACACACCTGTGCGCCTTACTGGGAAAACGGAGTACTTAGTGTTTTAAAGTCTTTTTTATAATTTTTTTAATTTTTTAAAAAAAGTACTTGCATTTTTGTAAAACCCTGTGTATAATATCATTTGTCCGTGTGACACAGATATTCACACAGATGTTTGCGCTTCTAGCTCATTTGGTAGAGCACCTGACTCTTAATCAGGGTGTGCAGGGTTCGAGCCCCTGGAGGCGCATTTTTTGTACCCAAATTAATTTACCAACATTTTAAAAGAAGCCGGATTTATTCCGGCTTCTTTTTTTTACATATCTTTGTTTATATACATCTGTTTTTACTTTTTATCTGTTTTATTATCCAAAGCAGCTTCAATCGCATCAATCACAATCTTAAGAGCCTTGATTCTCGCATATTTCTTGTCGTTTGACTCAAGCACATGCCATGGTGCGTAAGTGGTATTGGTTTTCTTTAGCATCTCATTTACGGCAGTCTCATACAGATCCCATTTTTCTCTATTTCTCCAGTCCTCATCGGTAATCTTCCATTGCTTTTCCGGAGTATTCTGGCGTTCCTCAAATCGCGCCAGCTGTGTATCCTTATCAATCTGCACCCAGAACTTTATGATGACAGCTCCCCAGTCTGACAGCTCCTTTTCAAATTCATTAATCTCATTGTAGGCACGCTGCCATTCATTCTCGCTGCAAAAGCCCTCCAGTCTTTCTACCATAACCCTGCCATACCATGTCCTGTCAAAAATAGCTATATGCCCGGTCTTAGGAAGACGATTCCAAAATCTCCACAGATAGTGTCTGGCTTTCTCGTTTGGCAGCGGACTTGCAATCGGATGCACCTCAAAGCCTCTCGGATCCAGCGCCCCTGTGATTCTCTTTATATTTCCACCCTTTCCTGCTGCATCCCAGCCCTCATATGCTATGACAACAGGAATCTTTCGCCTGTATAGCCTGTTATGCAGCTCGCTAAGCTTAGACTGCAGATTTTTGAGCTCCTTTTTGTATTCTTCCTCAGATAGTTCCTTATCAAGTGATATCTCAGAAAGCTTTGGAATCTTCTCAAGCGGGAACACATTCTGTAACAGCGGCACAGCAAGATTACTGTTTTTAAGTGCTGTCTCTATTCCACTAACCAGCGTCTCCAGCACCTGAAGCTCAGCCCATTTTCTATTCTTTGCATCAACTATATACCAAGGATCTGCAGGCGAATTTGTATCATTCAGATATCTGTCAAACACATGCATACACTTGTCATAATGCTTATTCTGCCAGTCTTCATCTCCACTGACACGCCATCTGGTATCCTTATTCTCCTTTAATACCTCAATACGCTTTTTTTGTTCCTTCTGGCTGATTTGGAAGAAAAATTTCATAACAAGATAACCATTGTCAGTCAGCTGTCGCTCGAAGCGCTTCACGCTTTCAATTTTCTTCTTGTACTCCTTCTCTCCTATCTTGTCGTGCAGTACGTCCTTTACTACCTCATCCATCCAGCCCGAATCAAGAAACTCAAACTTCCCCTTTGCCGGAATCTTTACAAAATACCGATATAAAAAAGGCTTGCGTCTTTCCTCCTCTGTCGGCTCGTCCATGGTTGCGACCTTGAAAAATCGCGGATCAATATTCTTGATTACCTTACCGAGCACACTGCCCTTTCCTGCAGTACCCCAGCCCTCAAACAGCACAAGTACAGGCAGTCCATGCTCCTTAATCTGCATCTGAAGCACAGACAGCTTAGAGCGCGCTGCATGCAGGCGCTCATCCAGCTCTTCCTCCTCCGGAATTTGTGGTTTAATCCAGTTTTCTAACATGTAATTACCTCCCAAATATATAATTTCAGCCATAAAACCGCTACATCATTATATTAGTATAGCTTTTTTCAAGCTAATATACAATCTTCACACTATATTTGTTTCAGGTATGTTTCAGTTCTCCGCTTCTCCAATATTCGTCATTTTAAAGCCCTCTCCGTGCACCTCATGAGACTCAACAACCACAATAAAAGAGTCTGGGTCTGCATCTTTTACGGATTTACGCACCTGGTACATTTCCTTACTGTTGCATGCACACATTACCACCTGAATATCGTCCTGTTTATATCCTCCCTGCGCCTTAAGAATAGTGCTTCCGCGCTGACTGCATTCATCAATTACATCGCATATTCTCTTTCCATTTTTTGTGACGATAAAGGCTACTTTGCCTGAATTCATGCCATATATCATTTTATCAATAACAACCGCAGACAGTATATTCACTATCATGCCGTAAATCATTCCGTCAATATCACGAAACAAAAGTCCTCCAACCAGAATAATTCCGACATCAGTAAGAAAAGAGATGTTGCCCATCGATAAATGAGGCCGCAATGCTTTTACAGCCATGATGATAAAATCAGCTCCTCCTGTTGAAGAATTTCTTGTATAAATCATGGCATAGCCTATTCCGCAAAATACACCTGTGCACAATGCCGCAAGCAGCCTGTCGCCCTGATACACCGGAAATAACGGCGCAACATAGTCAACAATAAAAGAAGACAAAAGCATGCATCGTATTGAGCTGACAAAAAATTTTCTGCCCAATAATTTGCAGCATAGTATCGCAACCGGAATATTAAGCAGGACCGTTGATAAACCAATGGAAATATTAAACAGCCGGTATAAAATAATCGAAATACCCGAAAAACCTGTCATAGGGAACTCTGCCTGCAGGGCGAAGTTATATATACCTATTGCATAAAAGATGCTTCCCGCAAGCTCCCACATAATCTGTACCAATAATTCTTTTTTCTTATTCATATTGCATCTATCCTCCAAAATAAATAAGCGTCCGGAAACAAATCTTACAGTGTAAATTACTGCACCTACGATTTGCTCCCAGACGCTTTAACCACTCATCCGGTGAAGAGTGAACGTTTTCTGATGTATGCAATTATTATATTTGAGATGTTAAATTAAGTCAAGCCGGAATCATCAATTTTCCAGGCTAAGGCATCATGCTCATAACCTCTTTGTTTGCTTCCTGCCTTGCTATCCCTGATACCTTATTCTTTCTACCA
>ERZ791868.1865-NODE-1865-length-10070-cov-14.433949_pt1 | contig 10070 bp, 9 predicted proteins | sample MGYA00510281_ERZ791868 | MGnify/ENA primary metagenome ERZ791868 (study PRJEB30046, sample SAMN00792046) | human gut metagenome | study: EMG produced TPA metagenomics assembly of the A metagenome-wide association study of gut microbiota in type 2... | reverse complement strand
TATTTCGGCCGTAATCTCGACTGGAGCTTCTCCTACGGCGAGACCATTCTGGTCACTCCGCGAGGCTACCGGTATGACTATGCGTATGGGGCCAAAGGCAAGAGCGAGCCGAATGCGGTGATCGGCGTGGGCGTGGTTATGGCCGATCGCCCCATGTATTTCGATTGCGCCAACGAGCACGGCTTGGCCATCGCCGGATTGAACTTCCCCGGATACGCCTCCTTCGCGCACGAACCGGTCGAGGGAACCGAAAACGTCGCCACTTTCGAATTCCCACTGTGGGTGGCACGCAATTTCGACAGTGTCGACGAAGTCGAAGAGGCGTTGAAGGACGTGACGCTCGTTTCGCAGGTCGTGCCCGGCCAGCAGGAGTCCTTGCTGCACTGGTTCATTGGCGATGGCACCCGTAGCATCGTCATCGAGCAGATGGCTGATGGCATGCATGTTCATCATGACGATGTGGATGTGCTCACCAATCAACCGACCTTCGACTTCCATATGGAAAACCTGCGCAACTACATGTGCGTGAGCAACGAAATGGCGGAGCCGACCACTTGGGGCAAGGCGGAACTGAGCGCATGGGGCGCCGGCGTGAGCATGCACGGCATTCCCGGTGACGTGAGTTCGCCGTCGCGTTTCGTACGTGTCGCCTACACCAACACGCACTATCCACAGCAGAACAACGAGTCCGCCAATGTGTCTCGTCTGTTCCACACGCTGGCCTCCGTACAGATGGTTGAAGGCATGTCCAAGATGGGCAACGGCCAGTTCGAGCGCACGCTGTTCACCAGCGGTTATTCCGGAAAGACTAACACGTATTACATGAACACGTATGAGGATCCGGCGATCCGCTCGTTTGCCATGTCCGACTTCGACATGGATTCGAGCGAGCTGATCACCGCCGATTGATTCCGGAATTTCGAGTTCGAAGATTCCGCAGTAATCGCACTATGTGCGATGGCATAAAAGGACGCAACGTCGCAGTCGGCGTTGCGTCCTTTTAATCAGTAAAACTGATGAGATTTTAATTAAAAATTAAAATGGTCGAGGCATGCTTTCAAACGTACTTTCAGGCGTTTTCTTCGTTATGTTCCTTATGCGAGGAAGCGAATCGCGACAGAACACCTGACTTACGTAAAGCGCAATACATTCCCCAGGAACCGAAACCGGCGAATGCCACCGCGCTAAGCAGCTCGCAAATAGTGCCGATGATGCCTCGCGGGCTGAAGAACGTGAATGCCTGATAGTAGAAGAACAGCAGGTAGAAGTTGTAGACGATTCCAATCGCCAAAGCAGACAGAATGGTGACGCCGAGCGTCCAACGACGGTAGCGGAACAGTGCGAATACCGCTTCTGCGGCTGCCGCCTGCAGCAATGCGATTACCACCAGGCTCACACTGTATTTCGTGCCGAGTACCACCTCGACGAACGATGCGACCAAAAGCACGTAGGCCGAAGCTCCCGGCTTGCGCACGATCAGAGAGCCCAGCGTGGCGGGGAAGTAGAACAAAGCATGAAGTAGCGCCGCTGAACCAGGAAGAATCAAAGTCATCAACGGAAAAAGACCATACGACAGGCCGTCGAACACCCAAAACATCACTCCCGACATCACGCCGACCGCCGCGCCGACCGCGATATCGACCACACGCCATGTGAGGGCCTTGTGTATTCCTTGGTTTGTTTTCAAAGGCTGCCTTACCTGCTTCGACAGCTTCGCGTCTGTATTATGAATAACGGTTTTAGAGAATGTCTTCGCCATAATGATAATGAATCCTTGCGTTGGTCGATGCCGTGCACCGTGAGTCGGAGATCGCGGCAGTCGCCGTGGGCCGTTCCTCGACCTGCGCGGCTCGGGCAGGAACGACGAAAGGTATTATACGACGTGTTGTTTGCCGAATACGCATCATGGATTTCCCTGTATCCAAAATATCGTTACAAATATTCCAAATCCGGGCGTACGGTCCAGTCCAGTACATCTAATCCGCACGATTTTATTCAACTCAGCAGCATAAGAGCTTTTTGTTGTGAGGTGGCATTCGTCCAAAACAGCGTGGTCTGATGTTCCTTACGATGAACACGTAAGTTACGCTTTGCAGACGCAACTTAGCTAATTGTCAGGATTACATGTTCTTTTGCTATGAGATAGCATGCAACACGCCAATTAGACTTCAAGCACTTTAAGTTTTTACAGTGCAGGGTATGAGCACTTCAACATGGCATACGATTCGTGAAGCATCCATGATTTCCGGACTTCCCGAATCCACTTTGCGCTACTACGAGCAAATCGGTATCATTGCCCCGATCGCACGTGACCCAAGTTCTGGCCATCGCGCCTACACCGACGAAGACATTCAATCGTTGGTCACTATTTCCTGCTTGTCTGCGACTGGCATGCCGCTTGACGCCATGCGCAAGTATCTGAAAAACCGTTTCGACGGAACCGAAGGTGCGCGCAGGCAAATGGCGCTACTGGACGCGCAGGCGTTGCGTTTGGCCGCAAAAGCCGAAAGCATCCGCATGCAGCAAGCCTATGTTTCCCTTAAAACATTGTATTGGCGTGCCGTGGCGGAAGGCCATGACGACGAAGCGCAACGACTTCTGGAGGAAAACCACGATGTCATCGAAACAGTGAAAAAACAGATTCGTAGCAAGGCTGACGCATAAGTCGAGGCGTCATCGCAGACGTTACCTTAATTCAATTCGTATAACAAAGGAGCAACTCATGAAGGCAGCGATCTTCAAGGGAGTCAAGCAGATGGCATGCGAAGAGCATGCCGAACCGACCATCATCGATGGGGGAGATGCCATCATCCGCGTGGTACGCGCATGCGTGTGCGGATCCGACCTGTGGTTCTACCGCGACGGCAGCAAGGAACCCAACACTCAGGCCGGACATGAGGCCATCGGCGTGGTCGAGCAGATCGGCGACGACGTGACCGTGGCCAAGCCGGGCGATTTCGTGATCGTACCGTTCCCGTTCAGCTGCGGCAAGTGCCCGGTATGCAAGGCCGGTTTCGAATCCAGCTGCCCCCACGGCGGATATTTCGGAGACGAGGGATTGGGCTGTCAGGCGGAATACCTGCGCGTTCCCGAAGCCGACGGCACGCTGGTGGTCGTTCCGGGCGACGCGAAGAGCTTCTCCGACGAAATGCTCGCATCGCTGCTCACCCTCTCTGACGTGATGTCGACCGGTTACCATGCGGCTGCTTCCGCCGAAATCAAGCCGGGAGACACCGCAGTCGTGTTCGGCGACGGTGCGGTCGGCCTGTGCGGAGTGCTGTCCGCCAAGCTGATGGGCGCCACCCGCATCATTTCCATGAGCCGCCATGCCGACCGCCAACGTATCGCACGCGAATTCGGTGCCACCGATTTCGTGGAGGAACGTGGCGACGAGGCTGTAGCCAAGGTACTGGAAATGACTGATGGTTACGGTGCCGACGCCGTGCTTGAATGCGTAGGGTCCGCATTGTCGAACGACACTGCCATGAAGGTTGCGCGTGCGGGCGCTGTAGTCGGGCGCGTTGGCTTGCCGCACGGCGTGGAAGCCGATATTCCAGGACTGTTCTACCGCAACGTTGGTCTGCGCGGCGGTCCGGCACCGGTGCGCACGTACGATCTGCAGCGACTGCTCAAGGAAGTGCTCGACGGCAACATCAATCCCGGCATCGTCTACACCTCCGAATACACGCTCGACGATATTCAGGAAGCGTACGCGGCCATGGACGAGCGCCGCACCGTAAAGTCGCTGCTGCGCATCAGTGAGGTCTGAGCAATATACCGACGATAGAATAAGCGCAAATCAAACGAAAGGAAGCAAATCTTGTTTGAAGAGCTGCACAAACGGATGAATTCGTTCTGGAATAATGACAGGACATTGTCGCAAACCGATCCGGAATTCATTGAATTCTTCTCGAATTTCGCTTATGACGAAGTGGTGAACGAACCGGGAGCAAATCATCCTGATTTGGATGACAAAACCCGCTCTTTGGCCATTCTTGCCGTGCTGGTCGGATGCCAAGGCTTGGATGCTTTCGAAATGATGCTGCCGGTGGCCTACGAAACCGGACTGTCGTCCATCGCCATCAAGGAAATGGTGTATCAGGCGACCGCATACTGTGGTTTCGGCAAAGCCCTGCCGTTCCTGAAGAGACTCAACAACTTCCTCGGCGCGGCCAACGTGCATCTTCCGCTTGAACCGCAAGGCACCACCACGCCGGAAACGCGTGCCAGGGCGGGCGAAGACAAGCAGATCGAAATCTTCGGTGAAGGAATGCGTGGATTCACGCAATCCGGCCCCGAAGATACGCGACACATCAACAAGTGGCTTGCCTGCAACTGCTTCGGCGACTACTACACGCGCGGTGGCTTGAGCACGCGTGAGCGTGAAATGATCACGTTGTGCTTCCTTGCCGCGCAGGGCGGTTGCGAGCCGCAGCTGACGTCTCATGCGAAGGCCAATATGGGCGTAGGCAATGAGAAGGCATTTCTGATTGCCGTTATTTCGCAGTGCATGCCGTATATCGGGTATCCGCGTACGCTGAATGCGATTCGTTGCATCAACGATGCAGCGGAGCAGATGCAAGGCTGATTGCGGTAGGATTTCGTTCGCTTCAGTACGAAAGGGGCTGTTTGCCAGTCACGATTGGATTGGCAAACAGCCCCTTATATGTTTTTTACAAGCGCGCTACGCGTGTGCGAGCATCACTCGCCCCATACGTCCTTGGCGACGGACTGCACGAGCGCGATCTTGGCCCACTGCTGCTCTTCGGTAAGCTTGTTGCCTTCCTCGGTGGACGCGAAACCGCACTGGGTGGACAGGCACAAGCGGTCAAGCGGCACATACTGGGCCGCTTCGGCAATGCGAGCCTTGATCACTTCCGGATTCTCAAGTTCCGGCTTCTTGGAAGTGATCAGACCGAGCACAACCTTCTTATCTCCGGAAACCTTGGCGAGCGGCTCGAAGTCGCCGGAACGATCATCGTCGAACTCCAGGTAGTAGGCGGCGACGTTTTCCTTGCCGAAAAGCACGTCGGACACAGTGGCGTATCCGCCGGCGGAAGCCCACGTGGAGTGGTAATTGCCACGGCAGTCGTGCGTGGTGATCACCAGATCCTCTGGCAGATCCTCGATGGCGGCGTTGTTCATGGCGGCATACTGTTCCTGCATGGCGGCGAACTCATCGGCGGTGTAATGCTGGTTGAAGTTCGGATCACAGAACATGCCCCACGTGCAGTCATCCAGCTGAACATTGCGGCAGCCGGCCTCATACAATGCCATGATCAGACCATGGAAGGCCTTGGCGTTGTCGTCGGCAAGCTCGTCGTAATCCTTCTGGGTGTCGCCGTAGAACTCGTGCACGGAAGCGATGTTCTCCGGGCGGAACAGCTCCGCATACAGCTGTGCCGGAGCCGGAATGGTCTGGCGTGCAATGGCGGTGTCGTCTTCGAACTGCTTGATGAACTTGAAATGCTCAACGAACGGGTGGGCCGGGTCGAAGGCGATCTTGCTGGTCAGGCGTGCGGATTCGGCGCGGGTCTCCTCATCGTGGAAGAAATAGCCCTTGTCCGTCGACACCTTTTCCACGCCGGCGAAGCCCCACATGCAGTCGAGATGCCACCAGCCACGGCGGAATTCACCGTCGGTGATGACGTGCAGACCGGCGGCCTTCTGCTTGGCGACCAGTTCGGTAATGGCATTATCTTCCACGGCCTTGAGTGCGGCCTCGTCAATCTTGCCTGCTGCGAAATCGGCGCGAGCCTGCTTGAGTTCTGCCGGACGCAGGTATGAGCCGACCACGTCGGCGCGGAACGGCGCGTTCTGGGAATACGTCATTGGATGCTCCTTGTTGTGCTGTCAGTGAAAATACCTAGGGAAGACTAGTCAATCCTTCAGAAAAATGCACGATTACGTCGGGAATATGAGACGGGCGCATTATAGTGTTTTGCGATTGAACGACATATGATTCGGGGGGGGGTGATATGAGTGATGGGACCGGGCGGCAGGCAATGGCAGCGCAAAGTGGTACGTCGGATAATCCGAAATCCTCCAATCAGGAATCATCGAAAAAGCCGAAAACGCTCGGCAAATATCTGTTGGTGTCGGCAACGCAAACCATTGTGGAATTCGGATCGTTCACCTTGCTGCATGTGCTTTCCGTACCATCCGCCATCGCGAACGGCGTGGCCATCGTGCTGTCGGCTTCGTACAACTTCCTGATGAACCGCAATGTCACGTTCAAATCGTCCAGCAATTTCGGCCGTAGCGTGGCTTTGTTCATGCTGCTGTGGGTTTGGAATTACCTGTTCGGTTCGATCATGCTGGCATGGCTGCCTTCCGCATTCGGATGGAATGCGGTGTTGGTGAAGTTCCTGACTATGGCATGTCAGTTCGCGTGGGGCTATCCGCTGTGCAAGGAAGTGATTTTTCGCTGAACCTGCAAGCGTGTCAATCCGGGTGGCACCCTATGGCAGCACCCTATGTATGATTGAATATGTCTTGTATTAACTCCAGAAAGAAATGGAAAGGCAATGAACGAATCGCAAGATTCCAACGACAGTAGTACGAGCAATCCGAACGATATTCGCCAACAGGAGGCAGAACATCAAGGAGCGGCCGTAAAAGCGGCGCTCGGAGCCAACATTGGTGTGGCCATCGCCAAGCTCGCTGCGGCGTTCTTTACCGGATCGTCCGCGATGCTTTCCGAATCGGTGCATTCCATCGCCGACTGTTCCAACGAAATCGTGCTCATGGCAGGCGGTCGCTTCTCCAAGCATAAGACGGACGGCGATCATCCGTTCGGTCTGTACCGCGCCAAATATCTCGCTTCGTTCGTAGTGGCGACGCTGCTGTTTTTCGTCGGTGGTTTCTTCTCCACTTCGGAGGCGGTGAAGAAATTGTTCGCCATTGCCGAAGACCCCGCACTGCGTGACGTCAACCAGATGGAACTGCTGGTGGCGTTTATCGTGGTGTTTATCAGCGCTTGTTTGGAAGGCTACGGCCTGCATCAAAGCATCAAGGAAGCGAACGAGCGTATGGAGCGCACGGGTGTGGCCCATATGGGTGTGTTCCGTTTTTGGAGGCGTACCAAGTCGGCGGAGCTTGCGTCCGTCATTATGGAAGACACGCTTGCTTTGATCGGCTTGGCATTCGCAGGGGCTGGCATCGGTCTTGCGATTCTGTTTGATAATGAGATATTTGATGCATTCGGCGGTTTGATGGTTGGTCTTGTATTGATTGCGGGATCGTTGCTGCTCATGTTCAAATCCGGTTCGCTGTTGATTGGTGAGGCCGTCGATTCGGATACGCGCAAGAAGATTGAGCAGGCTGTTATTTCAACGCCTGGGGTGGAACGACTGCTGAATATGCAGACCGTGCATATGTCCGAGGATGACATTCTGCTGTGCGTCAAGGTGCAGACCAGCAAGCTCGACCGCGATTACGATGTTGAAACCGTGAACAAAATCGAACGAAGCGTGCGTACCGCGCTGCCGTGGTTCCGTTTCGAAATCTACGTAGAGCCCGACCTCTACCGCGCCGACCACAAAATCGTCTCGTAGTGGTGTGCGGTGTACCTATGGTTATGAGACGTAGAGTATGAGGCGACGATACGGTTTTCAGGAGGAGCTGGCATTCCGATGAGTTCGGAGTGCCAGCTCCTCCTTTTCATGTGCTTTCTTGTTATGCGTCTCCTTGAGCCCATACATATGCATCCTTTCCAACATCCGAGCTTTAGCCTCATCAACCTCGGCGCGAGTAATGCCGCTATCCAGTATGAACTGCTCAATGCTATAGCTCATTACATTTCCTTTCGTATGATTCCTCTAATCTAATGGATTACCCCCATATCTAATAGATCGTAAAACCCGTTTTCTTGAAGCAAAGGCGTCTAGGTGGAGGTATGTCTCGGATGCGATTGGTTTGTTTATCTCGAGATGCGAGACACACTTACCCCCCCCCTAAAGTGGTAGGGTGGGTGGTGCATTCGGGGACGCATGCGCCCCTGTCATAACGCTCCGGGAGACAGGATGGAGAAAATGGAGAATATGGAGAATCCGAAGAAACTGGCCGTTGCGACCATCGCAGGCTTGACCGAGGTGGCCGGTATGGCCGCGCCCGCCATGGCAGATGAGACGGCCGCCGATCCGACGGTGGGCCAGACCCAGTCGGCCGATCCGACGAAGGATGCGCTCGACAAGGCCAACACGGCCGTATCCGAATCCCAGACCGCTTATGATAATGCCCAGCAGAATGTGCAGGACGCTCAATCCAAGGTGGATGATGCGTATGCTTCCGACCCGGCCACGAATGCGGCGCAGTCCGAACTGGATGCCGCCCAGTCGGCTAAGAAGGATGCCGACCAGTCGGCGGCTGACGCGCAGGCCGATGTGGATGCCGCCCAGGCTGCTCTGGCTGAAGTGAACGCCACGCTGAAGACAGCCGAAACCGCATTGGCCACGGCGAAGTCCGACGCGGAATCCGCGCAGGACGCGTACGACAAGGCCCACAAGGTTGTCACCCCGTCGAAGGATACGACCATCACGGTTGATACTCCGGACAGTGCGAACAGGGCGGCCGTGAAGACCTCCACGCAGGCCAAGCTTGGCGACACGGGCGTGAACGTGATGGAGACCGCCGTGTTTACCATTATGGCCGCCGGTACCGCCGGAGCCACGCTCATGCTGAAGCGTCGTGGTGACGGCCGTTACGGTCTTATGGCACGCCACGCCAAGTAGGTTTTTGCCATAAAATCCTAGAAAATGATGTGCGGATGGGAACGAACGATTCCCATCCGTCTTTTCCTAAAACGTATGTGACATAACTCATCGAAAGCACAAGTATGCAGGGAAAACTATCTGAAGTTTCCAACCCGAATATAAGCGATGCCGGGTCAAAGAATGTAACTGAAAACAAGAAGAAGAGCAGAAAGCCTGCTGTGATCGCCGTGGCTTCGGTCGCGGCCGTGGCTGTGCTGGCTGGTGGCGGCTGGTTCGTTTGGAAGACCTACGCGAACCATGAGCTGGCCGAGGCGAGACAGGCGTGTGTGGAAGCGTCGGAAAGCTACCGCAAGGCGGCGGACTCGTATTCCGGGCTGGTGGATGGCGACGCGGCCACAGCCTCCCAGATCACCGTGAAGCAGGTGGCGGACGCGAAGACCGTGGATGCGTTGGCCGAAGCGTTGAAGGCGAACGAGCCTGACGTGGTCGCCTGCGTGGCCGATTCGAAGGCGGATTACGAGTCGAAGACCAGCCTGATTGAAAAGAACACCGGCTGGTACGGGAAACACGAGAAGAGCTTGGAAGAAGCGGTCAGGGCCGTGAACGATTCGAAACTGGAGAAGACCGTTTCCGATGCGGAACGATTGTTGAAGGATTCGGACGGCAAGGTCGCCGATGCGGCGACGCGCGACGAACTGTCCAAGGCAGTCAAGGCCAGGGATGCGGACAAGATCGCGGCCGCGTCGAAGAAGGTCAACGACTCGGTGACGGCGAAGACGAAGGCGGACGAGGAGGCGCAACGCAAGGCCGAGGAGGAGGCCGCCGCGCAGGCCCAGACGCAGCAGTCGTATTCGGCGCCGCAACAGTCGTACACGCCCTCGTATTCAGGCGGTTCGACATCGAGTGGCGGCGGTTCCAGCAGCGTGCCGGACTTCGTTCCAAGCAGCGGAGGTCTCGGATGCACGACAGACTGCCCTCCGCCCTCAAGCGATGGATTGATTCACCACTGATTTAGATGACTCTTCTTCTCAAGGGACCCTTCGTGGTCCCTTTTTCGTATCCGCAGCCTTCCGGGAAAATGTCCAACCCGACACGCCCGAAACCGGGTTGCATAGCAGGTGGATGACGGAAACGAATCCGATATCGACGTTTGTCGACGGCCGGGCATGTGAAGTGTTCGGACGGGATTTGTTCTCCTGTCCGACCCCACCGGGAGTGGGGTGAACATCTGCAGATGAATCTCTGAAAGGAGACGGAACATTGGGTTCCAAGAACAGTAACGGAAGGCGAAAGACGCTGGCCCTGCTCGCCGCCACGGCGACGTTGGCCGGAGGCCTGACCGCGGGCACCGCCTAC
>ERZ791868.1842-NODE-1842-length-10152-cov-15.913935_pt1 | contig 10152 bp, 6 predicted proteins | sample MGYA00510281_ERZ791868 | MGnify/ENA primary metagenome ERZ791868 (study PRJEB30046, sample SAMN00792046) | human gut metagenome | study: EMG produced TPA metagenomics assembly of the A metagenome-wide association study of gut microbiota in type 2... | reverse complement strand
TGGTCGGCATGGCCGGCTACTTCGCGCTGATACCGGCGATCATGCTGCTCGACTTCCAAAACCAGCATTTCACCTTCGAACAGTTGTGGGTGGGACTGCCTGCCCTGGCGGCTGTGACCGTCGGAGTCACGCTGCTTGCCTTGGTCTCCGCGCTGGCCGCCCTACGCCGCGTGGCCTTCACCCCGCTTGGCGTGACGCAACGTATCGGACAACCCATGCCGTCCGCATGGCGCGCACTGATTTTCCTTGCCGTGTTGGCCGTAGGCTACCTGCTGCTCAACAGCATCTCCGCATTCGCGCACTTGGGTCAGATGGTGGTCTACGCCATCATCTTCGGCGTCTTCTTCCTCGGCTTCGCCATGGTGAACGTCGTCGGTACCTGGGTGGTGGCGATGCGCGCCAGATCGCGTGCGAAACACCCGAAGGACGCGGCCACTATGATTGCCATGCGCCGTATCCTCGACAATCCCAAGCGTGCTTGGCGCAACGTGTCCGGCGTGGCGCTCGCTGTGTTCATCGCGGGGATGACGTCGGTGTGCGGATTGCTCGCCACCGGAATCGGAGGCAACCACGACCCGTTCGACCCATCTATGCTGTACATGCGCGATATAGCGATGGGTGGTTTCCTGACGCTCGCCTTTGCCGCGGTGCTCGCCGCCGTCAGTTCCGGCGTGATGCAGACGAGCAACGTCTACGACCAGGCCGACGAGTACCGCATGCTTGCGTTGGAAGGCACGGATGAGGCGACTCTCGACAAGGCACGCATGATGGAAGTGATCACCCCGCTCAACACGGTGATGGCCGTTTCATTAGGGTGCTCGGTGTTGTTGCTGTTTCCGATTCTGGCAACGTCGTTGCTCAATCCGGCTTCGTTGCTTACGTTGGCCGCGGGAATCGGCTTGTGTTATGCGCTGATGGTGCTCGGAGGGTGTGCCGCGAATCATGCGGCGCACGGGCTCGGTCATGCCGGCTACCGTACGGACGATTGATGGTCTCGCCGCGGCGGTCGTGGATACCGCGGCGAGGACTGGCGAGGTCAGCCGAGCAGCACCGCGATGATTGCGATGAAGATCGGTGAGGTCAGTGTCGAGAAGAGAATGCCGTCGCGTGCGAACGAGAGACCCACGTTGTACCGCGCCGCGTAGTTGTAGACGTTCTGCCCGGTCGGCAGGGCGGCGAGCACCACGCACGCGTACAATGTGGCGCCGCGGAAGCCCATCACGAAATACGACAGCAGGAACGCGATAATTGGCATCACGATGTTCTTCAATACCGCCACCGTGAACACCGCGGGAATATTCGACTTGTCCTGCAGCGGCTTCGTGCCGTGCAACGACATGCCGAATGCCATCAAAATCATTGGCACTGCGGAATCGCCGATCATGTCGATCGGATCGTAAATACAGTCCGGCACCACGAAATGACCGGTTTTTGCGGAAATCGCGGATACGGCGATGCCCAGCAGCGAACCGATAAGCAGCGGCTGATGCAGCGGCTGCTTCAGAATCTCCCTCGTGGAGACCTTGCCTTTGGTGGTCACATCGAGCACGGTCAGGCCGATCGGTGTGAACACCGCCTGTTGCATGACCAGAATCGGCGCGACCAAAGCGGGATTGCCCAGAATGTACGTGGCGATCGGCAGACCGATGTTGTTGGAGTTCAGATACAGCGAATTCAACGCGCCGATGGTGGCATCCGCCGCCTTCAGATGGAAGAACAGCCTATTGAGGATCAGAAACACCAATCCGACCAGCACGGCCGAGAAGAACGCCACAACAATGGAGGAGTGGAATATCTCGAAGATTCTCTCCTTGGACAGGATGGCAAACATCAGGCACGGGCTCGATACGAAAAAGCTGAACCTGTTGAGCACCATCTGCGCGGTAGGTCCGCCTATGCGCATGCGCGCGGCCACGTAACCGGTGCCGATGACGATGCCAATGACGCAGAAGCCTTCCAATGCGCTTAACAGACCAGGCATGACACTCTTCCTTTCGCTCTCGGTCGTTGGTTTGGCCGCTATCCAGTGTTGCACCATGCATATGGATAACATCCGATCCGTCTCAAAAGCGTTGTCGAACGGCGATGTCGGTTCCGGTGGTGCTGGATAATGGGCGGTATGAACGAACTTGAGATTGGATTTTCCGCTTCCGCCACCAGGCAGGAGCAGCTGAACGAGCTGATGACCCAGATCATGGGAACCTATTCCGTGAGCGACGACGAAGGGCCGTTGACCGACGCGGTCGAAGCGTTTTTGAATAAACAGCAGCATCTGACAGTGCGCAGGCATGGCGATACGCTGGTCGCATCCACGAATTTTGGGCGTGAGTGTCGCGTGATCCTCGCCGGGCATCTCGACACGGTGCCGGTGATCGACAACTTCCCGCCGCGATGGCTGGAACCGGGCGATCCGCTGATTCGCGAGGATGTTGCCGCCGGCCATGAGCGGGAGCGCGTGATATGGGGGCGCGGTGCCACCGACATGAAGGGCTCCGACGCGGTGATGCTGTATTTGGCGGCCACGTTGACGGATGCGAAATACGATCTGACATACGTGTTCTACGATCATGAAGAAGTTGCTGCCGAAAAGAACGGCCTGCGCAAGGTGGTCGAGGCGCATCCTGATTGGATTTCCGGCGATTTTGCGATTATTGGCGAGCCGACCGATTGCGGTATTGAAGGTGGCTGCAATGGCACGATGCGTTTCGACGTGATCACGCATGGCATTGCGGCACATTCGGCGCGAGCATGGATGGGCAAGAACGCCATCCACGCGGCCGCTGAGATTCTGAACCGGCTGAACGCTTATGAAAATCGTGCGATTGAAGTGGATGGTCTGACGTATCAGGAGGGGCTGAATGCCACGCTGATTTCAGGCGGCAAAGGTACGAATGTGATCCCCGACGAATGCCGCGTGCATGTCAACTACCGTTTTGCCCCCGACAAGTCGTTGGCTGAGGCGAAGGCACTGATGATTGGTGCGGATGCCGGTGCGGAATTGGGCAATGGCGAGCATGTTGCCACGGGTGGCGTGTTCGAAGGCTTCAGTATTGAGATGAAGGACGAGTCGCCTTCCGCGCGTCCGGGGTTGACGTCGCCGCTTGCGCAGTCGCTGGTGGAATTGGTGCGCGAACGTACTGGGCGTGAGCCGATGGCCAAGCTTGGCTGGACGGATGTGGCGCGATTCTCGATGCTGGGCATTCCCGCGGTGAATCTGGGTGCGGGCAGTCCGTTGCTGGCGCACAAGCATGACGAGCAGCTGCCGGAATCGGATCTGCTGCTGATGGCCAACTTGCTTGAAGACTGGCTGAAGTAGCTGTCTGCTGCCTTTTTCTGCCTCCTGTTTCTGCCTGCTATCGGCTGTTTGTTGTTTTCCGTCTTCTGTCTGCACAAGTCGGATCGGCTGTCTGAACGAGTCGTAATCTGTGTCTGCATTTCTCGCGAATCGTGATTTCTTTCGACTTGTGCAGACGGAGCAACGACTTGTGTAGACGGGGCCTGGGATTTGCGGGCGGGGAAAGCAGGCGGTGAGTTGCAGGATCCGGAAAATTTCCCGTCATGTCACGTTCCGTTGTTTTTTGTGTCATACTTATAGACGGTGGTTCTGCAAATCACCAATGCATCCGATGGCGTTGATCCCCTCGCGTGAAGTTCATGTGTGTCCGCGAGCGCTGGTGTCCGCCGTCGCATGATGAGGACTTTTGACGGAAGTTGCTTCCTACGGGCGCCATGATGCGCGGCCACGGTGAGAGCGTGGTGTGAGAACCGTATGAGGCCTAAGCGTGGGCGGCGCGATTGCAGCGTGTCGTCGAGGAGCCATTGTGCCTAATACCAGTGAGGGCTTCGATCAGGTCGAAGCTTCGGCATCGCCTGAGCATGCCGTGAATGTTGTGAAATTCGAGTCGGTCCAGTCCGATCCTGCCCCGCGTCGCCGTCGTGGCGGTCGTCGCGTGGTGCGTGGCGTGGGAGCTGCCGGTGCGTCCTTGGAGTTGAAGGTCGAGGAGCATGCTTCGGCTCCGCTGTTCGAGGAGCCGAAGTTGCCGGTTGCGCAACCTGCGCATGATACCGGTGATTCCGCTGATTCCGAGGGTATGACCCGTCCGACCCGTCGCCGTCGTCGTCCGGTCCGGTCCGATGATGATGTTCGTGAGATTGCCGACGAACGGCCGACGCGTTCTCGTCGCCGTCGTTCGGTGCAGGTTGAGGATGAGCAGGACGAGGATCGTCCGTCGCGTCGTCGCAGCCGTTTCGCCGATGATGCGGATGAGTACGATGAGATGCCGCGTCGTCGCGCTTCCGTCGATGATTCCCATGATGAGGAGTCGTCTGTGGAGCGTGCCTTGGATGCCGTCGATATGTTGCCGGAAGGCCATGAGGTCCGCCACAATCCGCGTCCGATGATGTCTCTGCTTTTCCAGGAGCCGGTTTTGCCGTCCGTTGCGGATTCCCGAGACAGGGCAGACGACGATCGCGACGATTCCCGTAATGACCGCGGCGAGCGTAATGATCGCAATGCGCAGGACCATGACGATGAGCAGGATGAGGATCGTCCGTCACGTCGCCGTCGCCGCCGCAATCGCGACGTTGCCGACGAAGAGCGTTCCGAAGACAATCGCAATGAACGCGATAATCGGGATAATCGCAATGATGATGCGGACAATGATGAGGAAGGCGGATCTCGCAAGTCGCGTCGTTCCCGTCGTTTGAACGCGCAGGAGCGTCGTGCCGCAGCTGAAGTCGAACAGATCGAAGAGGATTTGATCCTCGACGATATTACGTATGCGCCGATTGATGACGAAACCCGCAATCGTCATGACGATGATGACGACGAGCAGCCGACGCGCACCCGTCGTCGCCGTCGCAGCCGCGGCAATCGTGAGGAAGCCGACGAACAGCAGCGGGACAGCGATGAAGGCGAGTCCCGTCGTCGCCGTGAGGACGATGACGAGGATGAAGGCACGGTGACCCGTCGCCGTCGTCGCCGTCGTGGCGGTGCGAAGGCGGATGAGACGGAAGAGCCGCTCGTGCGTCGTTCCCGCAAGCAGCAGTACATCGACGAGATCACCGACGTCGAAGGTTCCACCCGACTTGAGGCCAAGAAGCAGCGTCGCCGTGACAATCGCCGTGAGCGCAGCCGTCAAAGCCAGCTCATGGAGCAGGACTTCCTGGCTCGCCGCGAGCATGTCGACCGCCTGATGGTGGTGCGCGAACGCGAACGCCACACGCAGATTTCCGTGATCGAAGACAATGTGCTCGTCGAACATTACGTGTCCGACATTCAGGAAGTCGCCACTGTGGGCAACATCTATCTGGGCCGCGTGCAGAACGTGCTGCCGAGCATGGAAGCCGCGTTCGTCGACATTGGTCAGGCGCGTAACGGCGTGCTCTATGCGGGTGAGGTGAACTGGGATTCCGCACGGTTGGAAGGCCAGCCTCGCCGCATCGAACTCGCGTTCAAGTCGGGGGACCCGGTGCTCGTGCAGGTCACCAAGGATCCGATCGGACATAAGGGTGCGCGACTGACCTCGCAGGTCACCCTTGCGGGCCGTTTCCTGGTGCTCGTGCCATCCGGTGGCATGACGGGCGTGAGCCGCAAGCTCAGCGAGCGTGAACGTTCCCGCCTGAAGAACATCGTGTCGAAGGTCGCGCCGAAAGACATGGGCGTGATCATTCGTACCGCAGCGGAAGGCGCCTCCGAAGAGGCGATCACCAAGGATCTTGAAAGCCTGGTGCGCCAGTGGGAACGCATCACCTCCAAGCGAGACGAATTCCTGCACGGCAAGCGTCCGAAGCTGCTGCAAGGCGAGCCGGACGTGGCGATCCGCGTGGTGCGAGACATCTTCAACGACGACTTCTCCAAGATGATCGTTGAAGGTGACCGCGTGTACGGCCGTATCGAGGAATACCTCGACACCATGGCTCCCGACTTGAAAGACAAGCTCGAAAAGTGGGATCCGGCCGAACATGAAGGCAAAGACGTGTTCGACAAGTGGCAGATCGACTCCCAGCTGCGCAAGGGCATGGAACGTCAGGTCTACCTGCCGTCGGGCGGCTCGATCGTGATCGACCGCACCGAAGCCATGACCACCATCGACGTGAATACCGGCCGTTTCATCGGCCGCGGCAAGAGTCTTGAGGAGACGGTGACCCGCTGCAACCTCGAAGCTTCCGAAGAGATCGCACGTCAGCTGCGCCTGCGTGACATCGGCGGCATGGTGATGATCGACTTCGTCGACATGGTCATGCCAGCCAACCGTGATCTGGTGCTGCGCAGACTGGTGGAATGCCTGGCCCGCGACCGCACCAAGCATCAGGTGGCCGAAGTCACTTCGCTTGGCCTGGTGCAGATGACGCGCAAGCGCATCGGACAGGGGCTGGTGGAAGCCTTTTCCGAGGAATGCCCGACCTGCAAGGGCCGCGGATTCATTCTTCATGACGAGCCGACCGTGTCCGCGGATTATGACGATCCGTACGCCCTGAAGGGCGGCGACCCGTTCGTCAAGACCAACAAGCATGGTCACGGCACGGACGTGCAGGTGCCGAAAGGCTCCTCGCCGGACGTGAAGGCCAAACTCGCGCAGATCGCGGCGGCTGCCGTGGCCGCCAACAATGCGGAACTGGGCGAGGAAGCATAGAAGAATAAATGATTATTCCGGTCTGTCAACCTGACACGCCGGAAACAGACTTGCGGTTGTACGCGGGTATGTGTAAATTAGATTGCTGGTGTCTGGCCGCGAGGCTCGAACGTGCCGGGCAGTAAGCTTTCCAAGTTAATAAAGGAACGGATATGTACGCGATTGTGAAGGCCGGCGGCCATCAGGAAAAGGTTGAGGTCGGTGACGTCATCTACGTCAACCGTCTCGAGGCTAAGAAGGGCGAAACCGTGGAATTCCCGGTTGCTCTCGTTGTGGACGGCTCCAAGGTTGTCCTCGGTGCCAAGGATCTCGCCAACGTCAGCGTCAAGGCTGAGGTTGTCAACGATGAGGCCAAGGGTCCGAAGATCAGCATCATGAAGTATAAGAACAAGACCGGCGTTGCTCGTCGCAAGGGCCATCGCCAGCAGCTGACCGCTGTCAAGATCACGGCTATCGCCTGATTGGCGCAGGGTTAGAGTCAAGGACCGAAAGGAACAGACATGGCACATAAGAAGGGCGCGTCCAGCTCGCGCAACGGTCGCGATTCAAACGCGCAATACCTCGGTGTGAAGAAGTTCGGCGGCGAAGCCGTCGTGGCCGGCAACATCATCGTTCGTCAGCGTGGCACCAAGTTCCACCCGGGTGAGAACGTCGGCATGGGCAAGGACCACACCCTGTTCGCCCTCAAGGACGGCAGCGTGAAGTTCGGCGTGCGTCGTGACCGCAAGGTCGTCGACGTGATTGCCGCCTGAAATACGCGCAATTAACGCTTACAAGATAAAGCCGCGCCCGTTATGGACGCGGCTTTTCTTTATTTTGATGATTGCTGAGGATTGGTTTCCTTCAGCCCGTCCCAAACGTCACGTAACGTTGCATACAGTTGCATAAGACATATCAAACGGACAATAATCGGACCGTTTCGAACAAACGATTAAGGTAGATACATGAGTGATTTCGTCGATCGCGTGACCGTCCATGTGAAGGGCGGCGACGGCGGCAACGGTTCCGCCGGCATCCGTAGGGAAAAATACAAGCCGTTGGCGGGACCGAACGGTGGCAACGGCGGTGATGGCGGTTCCGTGATCTTCATGGCCGACCAGAACGCCAACAGCCTGTTGGATTACCGTTTCATGCCCCACCGCGAGGCTGGAAGCGGCACCATGGGCTTGGGAGACACCAAAGACGGTTCGAAAGGTGCCGATCTGATCCTGCCCGTTCCTGTGGGCACCGTGATTTTCGAAGCCAAAGGGCCGCAAGGCAAGCCTAAGCATCCGGGCGAGCAGCTCGCCGATCTTCGCCATGCCGGAGACAAGTTCGTGGTGGCGGCCGGCGGCAACGGCGGTCTTGGCAACGCCGCATTGGCCAACCGCACCCGTCGCGCTCCGGGATTCGCGTTGCTTGGCGAACCAGGCGAGGAACGTGACGTCATTCTCGAACTCAAATCCATCGCCGACGTGGCCTTGGTGGGCTTCCCCTCCGCAGGCAAATCCAGCCTGATCGCAGCCATGAGCTCCGCCAAGCCGAAAATCGCCGACTATCCGTTCACCACGCTCGTGCCGAACCTCGGCGTGGTTATGGCCGGAGACATGCGGTACACCATCGCCGACGTGCCGGGCCTGATTCCGGGCGCATCCCAAGGCAAGGGCCTCGGCCTTGAATTCCTGCGCCACATCGAACGCACCGAAATCATCGCCCACGTCATCGACTGTGCCACGCTGGAACCTGACCGTGATCCGATGAGCGACTACAAGGCGCTCGAACATGAGCTTGCCGAATATGCCGACAAGCTGGAACTGCCGTTGGGCGCAATCCCAATCCCCGAACGCCCCCGAATCATCATCCTCAACAAGGTCGATATGCCGGAAGCCAAGGAATTGGCCGAATTCGTCAAACCGGAATTCGAAAAACTCGGTCTCAATGTGTATGTCATCTCCACCGCATCCCACGAAGGTTTGAAGGAACTCAACTGGGCGTTGGCGGCCATGGTCGCCGACATGCGCAAGGAAGTCGCCGAACGCGAACAGGCCGAAGAAGAAGCGCGCGTGGTCATCAAGCCGCTCGAAGAGCCGCGCAACCGCCGTCGCTGCAACGACGAAGGCGGCACCGCGCTTGACTTCACCGTGGAACGCAAGGAAGCCGGCAACGGCGACGTCTGGTACGAAGTGCTCGGCACCAAGCCGGAACGTTGGGTCATGCAAACCAACTTCGACAACGACGAAGCAGTCGGCTACCTGGCCGACCGCCTCGCCAAACTCGGTGTCGAAGACGAGCTGCGCAATAAGGGAGCCAAGCCTGGCGACGAAGTACGCATCGGCAAGGGTGCGCGAGCCGTGGAATTCGATTGGGATCCGACCATTGCTGCGGGCGCGGAAATGCTCGACGGCGCCCAGCTTGGCGCACGAGGCGTCGACCTGCGACTGCAGGAACAGGACGGCCGTTCGCAGCGCCGCACCAACGCGGAACGCCGTCGCCAGTACCACGAAATGATGGATGCGCGCCAAGCCGTGCGTGAAGCCATGATGGCCGAACGCAAGGCCGGACACTGGGCCGATCCTTCCGTGGACGACGACCGCCATGACGAAACCAGCCTCTTCGGACGCGGTGAAACCACCGATTCCGAAAACGTGGAACAATAGAAGCAGCAAAACGCCCGCTGATGTGCCGATTGGCATGTCGGCGGGTTTTCTTTTCGGCCATTCGAACGCCTGGAGGAACCATGAACACGCCATCGCAAGCCCAAGTGCGCCGCGCCATCGCCGAAGCGCAAACCATCGTGGTGAAAGTGGGATCCAGCTCGTTGACCAAACCAAGTGGCCACCTCGATCCGGAACGACTCAACGCGCTCGTGGCGGCCCTCGCACGCGTGCGACTCATGGGCGGGCGCGTGGTGCTCGTCTCCTCCGGCGCCATCGCAGCCGGATTCGGCTCCCTCGGCTTCGACTCACGCCCCACCGACGTGGCTGACCAGCAGGCGTGCGCGGCCGTCGGACAAGGCCTGCTCATGGCCCAATACGAGAACGCTTTCTCACAATACGGACTGCGCGTCGGGCAAATCCTCATCACCGTGTCCGACACCATCGCCCCACAGCAATACCGCAACGTGCGACGCACCCTCGACCGGCTGCTCGACCTCGGCGCGGTGCCGATCATCAACGAAAACGATTCCCTCGCGTCCAACGAAATCCGTTTCGGAGACAACGACCGACTCTCCGCATTGATCGCCAACATCGTAGTCGCCGACGCTTTGGTGCTCCTCACCGACGTGGACGCGCTCTACACGGCACCCCCAAGCGAACCCGGATCGCGACGCATCAGCTACGTGCCGAACGTGGAGGACGCGCTCGCCAAAGTGCAGGTCGGTGGCACCGGATCAAACGTGGGTACCGGCGGCATGGTCACCAAAATGGAAGCGGCGCGTGTTGCGGCGGTCTCCGGCATTCCCGCAGTGCTCACCTGCGCGGCAAACGCAGGCCCGGCCATGATGGGCGACCCAGTCGGCACCGCATTCCCTGGCACA
>ERZ791868.1840-NODE-1840-length-10176-cov-1.880644_pt1 | contig 10176 bp, 9 predicted proteins | sample MGYA00510281_ERZ791868 | MGnify/ENA primary metagenome ERZ791868 (study PRJEB30046, sample SAMN00792046) | human gut metagenome | study: EMG produced TPA metagenomics assembly of the A metagenome-wide association study of gut microbiota in type 2... | reverse complement strand
TTAAATTCACCGGCCTCATCAAGATACGAATACACCCCGACAAATATGCCCTCATGATTGTATACTCTGTATCTTATATCAGAGTCAGCACTGTGTTTTAAATAATCCGTAAGCACTGCCGGAATTTTATTTCCATTTCTGACAAGCTTATCAGCATCTGAAGCAGTATGCACTGCCGGCAGATTTTCGAATACTCCGTCAACAGGCATCACCATATCAAAGCAGCCTTCATCCACCTTTGACTGAATCTGTGAAAGTGTAAGTGCATGCTCTAAGTCAAAGCCTGCTACCCTTACTCTAAGCAGTGACTTCATGCAGCCATGGCAGCCCAGCCTCTCTCCGATGTCATTGCACAGCGTCCTGATATATGTGCCCTTTGAACAGTGCACCGTCATCGTAACCTCAGGCAAATCAATGCTTTCAACCTTGATATCAAACACCTCGATGTCCCTGGCTTTTCTCTCTATAACCTTGCCCTCCCTGGCAAGCTCATAGAGCTTTTTCCCATTGACCTTTAGAGCCGAATACATTGGCGGCACCTGCTTTTGTCTGCCAATAAACTGTGATATTGCATCATACACCGCCTGCTCAGTCACATTGACCTTAGCCTGATTCAAGACCTGCCCTGAAATATCCTGCGTATCTGTCTCCTGTCCTAAAAGCAGCACAGCTTTATAGACCTTGTCCTTATCTGTCAAAAGGTCACACACTCTGGTTGCCTTTCCAAGGCAGACAGGAAGGACGCCTTGCGCATCAGGATCAAGTGTACCTGTATGACCAATCTTCTTCTGGTGGAATATGCCTCGAAGCTTTGCCACAACGTCAAAGCTTGTATAGCCCTTTTCCTTGTATACATTGATTATTCCGTTAACCATCTGCCCAAGAATCTCTCCCTAAATATTATCCTTAATTGCCGTAAGGATGCGGTCTGTTGCCACCTCAAGCGGTCCTTCAATTGTAAATCCGGCGGCCTTTACATGTCCACCGCCGCCAAATACTGACGCAACCTTTGCCACATCGTAATCACCGTTTACGCGCAGGCTGCCCTTGTAGGTACCATCCTCATTTTCGTAGAGAAATACAGCAACCTTTATATCCTTTGTCACGCGCAGCTGATTTACAATGCCGTCGAGATGCTTTGGAAGCACATCGTACTTCTCCATCTCAGCGCGCGATACTGCAGACAATATAACATCACCATTCAGATACAAAGCAGCATTCAAAAGCGCCTGCCCCATAATCTTGTTCTGAGCAAATGTCTTTGTATAAAATGTATCATCGATTATTCTTGAATAATCAATGCCCATCTCCATCAGGGAGCCTGCTATATCCATAGTCTTTTTTGAAGTGCATGAATACTGGAACACGCCTGTATCATGCACCATGCCTGTGTAAATACACTCTGCTATCTGTATTGTGATGCGCTCCTTCGGCAGAAGTTCAAACACAAGCTCACAGGTTGAGCTCGCATCCGGGAAGATGTAATTTGCGTCTGCAAAGGCCCCGTTTGTAACATGATGATCTATGCAAAGTGTCCTTTTTGCAGACTCAAAATACTTAGCTGCACTTCCCAGTCTGCCTGTGTCACTGCAGTCACATGCTATGAACAGATCGTATACTGTATCATCCGCATAGCTGCTGTCAATCTCATCTGCTCTTTGCATGAACTTAAAGATGTTCGGGCTTGGCTCTAAATAAATCCTTGCCTTTATATCAGGATAATAATCCTTTATGTAGTTGTATACCGCAAGTGTTGAGCCGACACAGTCGCCATCCGGTCTCATATGACCGGAAACAGCAACTGATTGTGCATCCTTTAAAATAGAATCAATCTCTGTCATAATCAATCCTCTTGTTAATCCTCTTTGAGATTTTTTGTTACTTCATCAATCTTTTTAGACATCTCAACACCATACTCTATAGACTGGTCTATGATAAATGTAATAGCCGGTGTGTTTCTCAAATTGATGTTCTTTGCGAGAGTTCTGCGTATATATCCCTCCGCTGACTTAAGTCCTGCAAGTGTATCAGCCTGTGATTTCTTGTCACCAAGCACACTGATATAAGCCTTTGCTGTCTTTAAATCAGGTGCCACCTCGACAGCAACAACACTTGTCATGGGATTGATACGCGGATCCTTTATCTCACCGCGTATGATATTTGACAGTTCACGCATTACCTCTTCGTTGATACGAATATTTTTTATGCTGTTCTTTCTCATATAATCCCGCTTTCTTTTTATATTAAACCGCAACTATCCGAATAGCCGCATTAATTCAAGATAACCAATATATGATTATCTTGGAACCTCTACCATCTTGTAGGCTTCTACGATATCCAATTCCTGAATATCATTAAATCCGTCAAATACAAGACCACACTCGTAGCCTGTCTTGACCTCCTTGACGTCATCCTTGAATCTCTTGAGTGAAGCAAGGTCTCCCTCGAATATCTGCTCACCCTCTCTGCTTATTCTGACACGGCAGCCTCTCTCCATAAATCCGTCAAGCACATATGAACCTGCAATGTTTCCAACGCCTGAAGCCTTGAAAATCTGTCTGATTTCCGCATGTCCGATAACCTTCTCCTCAAATACAGGATCAAGCATACCCTTCATGGCAGCGGATACATCCTCGATTGCATTGTAGATGACCTTGTAAAGTCTGATATCTACGCCCTCACGGTCTGCTGTAGCCTTGGCAACAGGATCCGGTCTGACATTAAAGCCAATGATGATTGCATTTGATGCTGATGCAAGGATAACATCTGACTCGTTGATGGCACCAACGCCGCCATGGATAACCTTGACCACAACCTCCTCATTTGAAAGCTTGACAAGACTCTGCTTAACAGCTTCAACTGAACCCTGTACATCTGCCTTTACGATGATATCAAGCTCCTTCATGTTGCCTGACTGAATCTGTGAGAACAGATCATCAAGTGACATCTTTGCCTTTGTATCCTCGATGAGCTTATTCTTCTCCTCTGAAATATATGTGTCAGAGAACGCCTTTGCCTCCTTCTCTGAATCACATGCCACAAATGTCTCACCTGCTGATGGCACACTGTTGAGTCCAAGTATCTCTACAGGTGTAGAAGGCTTAGCCTCCTTTACTCTGCGGCCCTTGTCATCAATCATGGCTCTTACCTTACCATAGCTGCTTCCGCATGCGATAGGATCTCCGACATGGAGTGTTCCTTTTTGTACAAGCACTGTGGCAACCGCACCACGGCCCTTGTCAAGCTGCGCCTCGATTACGAGACCTCTTGCATTTCTGTCAGGATTAGCCTTGAGCTCGAGCACCTCTGCTGTGAGAAGAATCATCTCAAGGAGATTGTCGATACCCTCCTTAGTATGTGCAGATACAGGACAGAATATTGTGCTTCCACCCCAATCCTCCGGGATAAGCTCATACTCTGAGAGCTCCTGCTTAACCGTGTCGAGATTGGCACTTGGCTTATCTATCTTGTTGACAGCAACGATAATCTCTACACCGGCTGCCTTTGCATGGTTTATTGCCTCAACAGTCTGTGGCATTACACCATCATCTGCAGCAACAACAAGGATTGCTATATCAGTAGAGTTTGCACCACGCATACGCATTGCTGTAAACGCCTCATGTCCCGGTGTATCCAGGAATGTGATGTTCTGGTCATTGATCGATACAACAGATGCACCGATGTGCTGTGTGATACCACCTGCCTCACGGTCTGTAACACGTGTCTGTCTGATGGCATCAAGCAGCGATGTTTTACCATGATCTACGTGACCCATTACGCAGACTACAGGTGGACGAGGAACCATCTTGCTCTCATCCTCTTCATCCTCCTTGAGAAGCTCTGCAATCACATCGACTTTCTCCTCTTCCTCACAGATGAAATTGAACTCTAAAGCAATCTCCTCGGCAGCTGCAAAATCAACCTCAGAGTTAACTGTTACCATCTCGCCCTTCATGAAAAGCTTCTTTACGATGGCTGAAGGCTGAACCTTCATCTTGTCAGCTAAGTCCCTTATTGTAATCTTCTCCGGAAGAGAAATTGTCTTAATCTCGTTCTCATCCTCTTTTGGCTGTGCCTTAGGCTGCTGTGGCTTTTTCTTGCCGCCGTGCTTCTCGAGATTGATGTAATTCTCCTGCTTCTTTCCGAGCTTATCCTGCTTCTGGCTCTGATTGTGATTATGCTTATTCTTTCTATCGTTGCCTCTGTCGCGGCTCTCCTTTCCTCTTACATCATCAGGAGCTGCAACTGCAACTGTTTCTTTTCTGAAACGATTTCTGTCTTCACCTCTGCTGCCTGTTCTATCGTTATTTCTGTCATTGCTTCTGCTTCTGTCATTATTTCTGTCAAAGCTTCTGCCACCCTCTGCAGGACGTCTCGAGTCATTTCTGAAACCTCTGTTATTGTCTCTGTTATTGTCTCTATTGTTGTCCCTGCTGTTATCGCGATTATTGTCGCGATTGTTTGGTCTTCTATCGCTGTTTCGGTCAGTATTTCTGCTTCTATCGACATTTCTATCGGTATTTCTGTCAGTATTTCTGTTGTTGGTTCTATCGCCATTATCCTGACGTCTGTCGCCTCTTCTGTCTGCGTCAGCCTGACGTGCCGGACGTGAATTGGCTGCCTTCATATCTGCATACGGATCTGCTGTACGCTCACTTATAGGGCGCATAGCTCTCTCTCCGACCGGTCTTGGCTTAATAATGCTGTGCTGCTCAGGACGTGATGACTGATTATCGCGTCTGCCATTGCCATTTCTTCGCTGCGAACCATTATTTCCATTATTTCCGCTGCCGTTTCCACCATTTGGTTTTCTTCCCTGCTTACTGTACTGGGCATTGAAAACTGCTGTGATGCTTGCCTTTTTCTTTGGTCTGTCAGAAGCCTTTGCCTCATCCTTTTTAGGCTCTTCCTTCTTAGGTGCCTCTTTTTTTACTTCTGTTTTTGTGTACTTCTTTCGCACAATTTTCTGTGCCTCTTCCTCAAGCCCGCTCTGCACATTTTTGACAGCAAACTGTGTGCCGTTTAATGTGTCTATGACTTCCTGCGACTTTATATTTAATTCTTTTGCAAGTTCATGAACTCTCATTTTTGCCATATATCTATTTTCCTCCATTATTCAGTTTTATTCGACTGCAGCTTTTTTATCACTGCATTTGCAAGGTTTTCATCCGTTACTGCAAGGGAAGCGCGAAACTCTTTGCCTATTGCATTCCCTAACCCCACCTTGTCACTATAAAAATAAATCGGAACCTCATAGAAAGCAGTCATATCCGAAAAATGCTTCTTGGTATTGTCTGACGAATCATCTGCAACTATTACTAAAAATGCCTTTCCTGTCTTTACTGCTTTCTCCGTTGAAAACTCTCCGCTAACCACATTGCCTGACTTTGCTGCTAATCCCAGCATAGAAAGTACTCTATCTGTCAATTTGGTTCATCTCCTTTTCAAGCTCCTCATATACCTGTTCTGATACACTAACACCTAGGGAGCGCTCAAGCGCCTTTGTCTTTTTTGCCTTTTTAAAGCATTCAATGCTCCTGCATATATAAGCACCCCTGCCGTTTTTCTTGCCGGTGTCATCGAGAATGAGGTCTCCCTCCGCAGTCTTTACCACGCGAATAAGTGACTTCTTTTCCTTCATCTCCTGACAGCCTACGCATTTGCGCATTGGAATCTTTTTATTTGCCATTACTGCTCATCACCACTATCTGCCACATCATCTGTCTCATCGAAATCTAAAGCATCTGCATTACCGGCTGCTGCATCATTTTCTGTATCTGCCTGTTCTTCCTCGGCTAATCTCTCGTTCTCAGCAAGCTCATCATCTGAATAATCATAATCGTCATCATAATCATCCTCTTCATAGTCATTCTCATAATCCATGAAGTCCCCTGACTCTCTGGCCTGTGTCTCGCTCTTGATATCAATCTTAAAGCCTGTAAGTCTTGCTGCAAGTCTTGCATTCTGTCCTTCCTTGCCGATTGCAAGTGAAAGCTGATAATCCGGAACAACAACCTTTGCTGATTTCTCATCTGCATCTGCGATAACAGAGATAACCTTTGCAGGGCTAAGTGCGTTCTGGATAAGTATTGCCGGATTCTCATCCCATGTGATGATATCGATTTTCTCACCGCGAAGCTCATTTACGATAGCATTTACTCTGGCACCATTCATACCTACACATGCTCCTACAGGGTCTACGTTTGGATCATTTGACCATACTGCAATCTTTGTTCTGCTTCCGGCCTCACGTGAAATAGCCTTTATCTCAACTATGCCCTCTTTAACCTCTGTAACCTCTGACTCGAAAAGTCTCTTCACAAGCTCAGGGTGAGTTCTTGAAACAAGAATCTTTGGTCCCTTTGATGTGGACTTAACCTCAAGGATATATACCTTGATGCGCTCTGTAGGCTTGAAAACCTCGCCCTTTATCTGCTCACTCTCAGTCAGAAGTGCATCTGCCTTACCTAAGTTGATGCTGACATTCTTTCCGATGTATCTTTGAACAACACCTGTCACAACATCCTTTTCCTTGCTGTTGTACTCGTCAAATATTACCTTTCTCTCCTCCTCGCGGATTTTCTGAAGGATAACATTCTTTGCATTCTGTGTGGCGATACGTCCGAATTCCTTTGACTTAACCTCAACTCTCACGATATCTCCAAGCTGATAGTTACCGTTTACCTTGTGCGCATCTGCTAAGGAAATCTCCTCAACCGGATCCTCAACCGTATCTACAACCGTCTTCTCCTGGTAGCATGAGAAAGCACATGTCTCAGGATCTATTTCCACCTTTACATTGTCTGATTTACCAAAATGGTTCTTGCAGGCAGTCACAAGAGAGTTCTCAATTGCCTCAAGTAAAGTTTCTTTACTGATGTTTTTCTCCTGCTCTAATATATTTAACGCTTCTAATAACTCATTGCTCATTATTTTTTCCTCCTATTTGTGTTATCGTGCGCTTTAATTAAAAATCCAATGCCTGACGTATAAGTGCAATGTCACTCTTATTAAATGTAGTCTCATTGCCGTCTTCATCGGTTATTGTCACTGTATCCTTATCATAGGCTTTAAGCAGACCATAAAATTCCTTTGATTTGTTGATAGCCCTGTATGTGCGAATCTCTATTTCCTTATTCATATTGCGCACATAGTCCTTTTCCTTCTTGAGAGGTCTTCCAAGCCCCGGCGAGCTGACCTCGAAAGTGTACGAATCAGGAATATAGTCCTCTCTATCGAGAATCTCATTCATCTGCCTTGCAACCACTTCACAGTCATCAACGGTTATGCCACCCTCTTTATCGATATATGCTCTCAGGTAGTTCATGCCGCCTTCCTTAACATACTCGACATCAACAAGCTCAAAATTCATGCTGTCAAGAATTGGTTTTATAAAGCTCTCTGTCTTTGCCTCATATATACTTGCCTTTGACATTTTATCACCTCTCTTTGATTATTGATGTTTATAAACGTGAATTGAGAGAGGACCTTTGCCCTCTCTCAATCTAGTCAACGTTGTTATCATAGGTATAATAGCACTATCAGAAAAAAAAATCAAGTTTTTTTAAAAAAGTACTTGCTTTTTTTGAAACTCCATGATAGTATAATACACGGTTCGTTGGTCAAGCGGTTAAGACGCCGCCCTCTCACGGCGGAAACACGGGTTCGATTCCCGTACGGACTGCTCACTGATATTTATTTAATTAAATACAGCCCAACCCGAAAGCATCGCATTTATGCGATGTTTTTTTATTTTTAGATTGTTGCTGACGCCGGACGCACCCACAGCAATGAAATACACCTTGCATGTGCTAACGCTACGCTGTCAAGATACTGTACGAATTATGCTTTTTAGGCTTCCTTTGCTTGACGAAACCGTCGAAACGCGCCGTCCATGGCGCGGTTCTCCTTGACTTGCCTTCCATGGCAAGTCATTTCTGTGTTTCATGGGCATAATTCTACAGTATCTAAACAGCTTCGCTAGTCACGCATGCAAGGTGTATTTTACTGCTGCGGGTGCGTCCGGCGTCTATCCACGCTATGATAAATAAACGTTTCATATTTTATATCAATATCATGTAAAATGCCCGGAGTACAGTCTGTGATGCACAATACCCCACATAAGCGACTAGCGGTGCTGTTTAGATACTGTAGAATTATGCTTCACAAATAGAAATGCCCCACCATGGACGGTGGGGCAAGGCGTTAGCGCATGCGAGGTATTGCGTGTCACAGAGTGTACTCCGGGCTCCAATATTTCTGATAATTAATCATCATATCCGTTAGGATTGTTCTTCTGCCATCTCCATGAGTCGGCACACATCTCCTTGATACCATACTGTGCTTCCCAGCCGAGCTCTCTCTTGGCCTTTGATGGGTCACAGTAGCATGTAGCGATATCGCCCGGTCTTCTAGGCTTTATTGTATAAGGAATCTTAACACCTGTTGCAGCCTCGAAATTCTTTACAATATCAAGCACGCTGTAGCCGTGTCCTGTTCCAAGATTGTAGATGCAAAGACCTGCATTCTCCTCAATTTTCTTTAAAGCCTTGACATGTCCAACCGCAAGGTCAACTACATGGATGTAATCTCTCACACCTGTTCCGTCAGGAGTATCATAGTCATCTCCGAATACTCCAAGCTCTTTGAGCTTGCCTACTGCCACCTGTGTGATATAAGGCATGAGGTTGTTTGGAATACCGTTTGGATTCTCACCCATTGTACCACTCTTATGAGCTCCGATTGGATTGAAGTAACGAAGAAGAATAACGTTCCACTCATTATCTGCCTTATAGATATCCATAAGTATCTGCTCAAGCATAGACTTTGTCCAGCCGTATGGGTTTGTACACTGTCCCTTTGGACACTCCTCTGTGATAGGAATCTGTGCAGGATCTCCGTATACTGTAGCTGATGAAGAGAAAATGATGCTCTTGCAGCCATTCTGTCTCATCACATCAACAAGTGTAAGTGTTCCTGCGATATTGTTGTTATAGTACTCCCAAGGCTTTGCCACAGACTCTCCTACTGCTTTGAGTCCTGCAAAGTGAATACAGCTATCTATCTTTTCTTCCTTAAAAATCTTATTTAAGATGTCTCTGTCAAGGATATCTCCCTTATAGAACTTTACTTCTTTGCCTGTAAGAGCCTTAACTCTGTCAAGTGACTTCTCAGAAGAATTTGAAAGATTGTCAAGTACTACCACATCGTAGCCTGCATCAAGAAGCTCCACGCATGTGTGGCTTCCAATATATCCGGCTCCACCAGTAACTAAAATTGCCATAATAAATATCTCCTTTTCATTTTTGTTAAATTTATTGTAGCGCATTTGCTCATTTTTGTATAGAATAAAATGTAGAAGAAATATGTAAAAATGTTGTAAAGGTAGGCAATATGAACAATAAATACAAAAATTCCTATATCGTAAAAGAAAAAGAGCTTGTATCTCTGTCCGTATATAACGTAGGCTTCCAGAGCTGTGACAGTCTGTACCAGTGGGGACCCGGTATCAGAGACCATTATCTGATTCACTATATCATAAGCGGTAAAGGCCGCTACACTGTAAATGGCAGTGTTCACACATTAACTCCCGGTGATGCGTTTCTCGTATATCCAAATACCGAAGTGATTTATCAGGCTGATGAAAAAGATCCTTGGGAATATACCTGGGTAGGCTTTACCGGCAGCGATGCTGCAACCATTTTAAGAGCCACTGATTTCACAAAAGCGCATCCATACATACACAGTGTATCAAACGGAAACGAAATCAAAAGACAGCTCATGCATATATACGACGCCAGAGGCACAGAATTTGAAAATGCACTCGAAATGACCGGGCGACTCTACACCACCCTCGCTCTTTTTGTCAGCGCCGCCACATCAAAGCCACCACAAAACAGTGCAAACTCCTATGTACAAAAGGGCATCGAATACATCTCCGCCAACTATTCATACCCTATCACCGTTGAGGATATTGCATCATATATAGGCTTAAGCCGAAGTCACCTGTTCCGTTCCTTCCAGAGCATCCTAGGTGTATCGCCAAAGGAATATCTGACCGATTTCAGAATCAAACAGGCATGCTATCTGCTTAAACACTCCTCATTGTCCATCACAGCAATTGCAGGCTCTATAGGGTTTGATAACAGCCTTTATTTTTGAAAGACATTTCATAAA
>ERZ791868.1836-NODE-1836-length-10234-cov-2.772767_pt1 | contig 10234 bp, 9 predicted proteins | sample MGYA00510281_ERZ791868 | MGnify/ENA primary metagenome ERZ791868 (study PRJEB30046, sample SAMN00792046) | human gut metagenome | study: EMG produced TPA metagenomics assembly of the A metagenome-wide association study of gut microbiota in type 2... | reverse complement strand
TGATGTAAACGAAAGGGCAGTTTGATAAAACCGCAAGACTGCTTTTTCGTTTACAACAACTCCGATTGTTTCCTTAACAATTTGACGAAATATTTGGCTGGCTTTCCCTATTTTACAGGCATCCCAGCTTTGCAGATTCCTGCTTGACTTTTCTTGTGGAATGAGTATAGACATTCATTGTGGTACTGACATCTGAGTGTTCTATAATTCCTGCACAGTCTTTGGTGCAGCTCTGTTTGCCAGAAGGTTACTTGCGTAGGTGTGACGTTTGTATTATCCATCCCGGAAGCATTATTACTTCTGGAATTTTTCTACAATATAAAGAAAAATGCAGATTACTAACACAAGTAATAGTGAAAAACATTTTTATATTGTTTATTATAATTATAGAGAACATATGGGGCACGAGAAAAGGCGATTATAAATTGAAATCAGAGAGTGATCCAATAGAATTTCTTTGTTGTTGTATTGCGATTCCTCTAGGGTTACTCATTGTAGTAGCAACATTTTGGAGTATGTTTGGAAAGAGTTCAAATAAAGAAAAGAATAAAAACTAGGAGGAAAAGGTATGATTTGCAAAAATTGTTCAGCACAAATTCCGGATGGTAGTAAATTTTGTACAGTATGTGGGCATAAAATAGTGGTAGAACCATTTGTTGCTTCAAAACCGCAGTAACCTTAGCTTTGCAGTGTAGAATAGAAGTATCCTGATAAGTATAAAGTGTTTTAACTTTGCAACTTGTCAGGATATTTTCTTGTGTTTTCTGTGCTGAAAAAGTAATATTAATAGTGAGTTGTATGTGGCTTGTATTTGTAATGGATTGCGTTGATATAAAAGAGAGGGATTAGAAATGAGAAAAGAAAGTACATTATGTTACATCGAACAGGATAATAAATATCTGATGCTTCATCGTGTTGTGAAGAAAAATGATGTGAATAAGGATAAATGGATTGGAGTGGGAGGACATTTTGAGCATGGAGAAAGCCCGGAAGAGTGTCTGCTTAGAGAGGTTAAAGAAGAGACAGGGTATACGCTGACATCGTGGAAATATCGCGGGATTGTAACATTTGTCTATGGAGAAGATGTCATTGAATATATGTCGCTTTATACGGCAGATGCATTTACGGGAGAGCCGATAGAATGTGATGAAGGTGTTCTTGAATGGGTTGAAAAAGATAGAATCAAAGAATTGAACTTATGGGAAGGAGATCGTGTTTTCTTTCGATTGTTGGACGAGAGGGAAGACTTCTTTTCGTTGAAATTAGTATATAACAAATCCGATGTGTTGGAATATGCAGCGCTCGACGGCATACCAATGGAGCTTTTTGATGTTATTAATCCGGATGGTAGTAAAACGGGAGTTGTAAAAGAACGTGGGGTGGCACACCGGGAGGGGGCGCTTCATGCAACTGTTCATACATGGATCGTCAGAAAAAATGACAAGAGTGGTTATGATGTACTATTGCAGAAGAGAAGTCTTTGTAAGGACTCTAATCCGGGAAGTTATGACATTTCTTCAGCAGGACATGTGGATGCAGGAGATGAGACTCTCGAAAGTGCTCTGAGAGAATTGCGGGAAGAACTGGGAATTGAGGCGGCGGAAGACGATTTGACAGAGGTTGGAGTTCATAGAGGACAGTTTGAAGCTGTATTTCATGGAAGACTATTCAAAGATAACGAATTGAGTACGGTTTACCTTTATCAGAAACTGGTTGATATTACAACGCTTACATTACAAGAGTCAGAAGTATCCGAAGTTATTTGGATGGATTTTTCAGAGTGCAGAGAAAAGATTAAAAATAAATCGTTACCGAACTGTATTTATCTGGAAGAATTTGATATGATTGGAGAGAAACTCGGAATACTGTCTGAGAAAAATATAAAGTAGGAGCGCAAGATGAGTATATTAAATGTAGAACATTTATCACATGGATTTGGAGATCGTGCGATTTTTTCGGATGTATCATTCCGTCTTTTGAAGGGCGAACATATCGGTCTGGTGGGGGCTAATGGTGAAGGAAAATCCACATTTATGAGTATTGTTACCGGAAAATTGCTGCCGGATGAAGGTAAAGTAGAATGGGCGAAAAATGTGCATGCAGGATATTTGGATCAGCATGCAGTTTTAAAAAGTGGGATGACGATCCGTGAAGCATTAAAAGCAGCGTTTGATCCGCTTTTGCAAAAAGAACAGAGAATGAATGAAATCTGTGATATGTTAGGAACAGCAGATGATGAGCAGATGACGGAGCTTATGGAGGAACTTGGAACAATCCAAGATGAGCTGACACTGCATGATTTTTATACAATCGATGCAAAAGTAGAAGAGGTGGCAAGAGCACTGGGACTGCTTGATCTGGGGCTTGAGCGGGATGTAACAGATTTAAGTGGAGGTCAGAGAACAAAAGTGCTCCTGGCAAAACTGCTTTTAGAAAAACCAGATATCCTTTTGTTAGATGAGCCGACAAACTACCTGGATGAGGAACATATTGTCTGGCTGAAACGATATCTATTGGATTATGAAAATGCATTTATATTGATCTCACATGACATTCCGTTTTTGAATGATGTGGTAAATATTATTTATCATATGGAGAATCAGGAACTGAATCGTTATGTCGGAGATTATGATCATTTTCAAGAAGTGTATGCAGTAAAAAAAGCACAGCTGGAAGCTGCGTATCGTCGTCAGCAGCAGGAAATCAGTGAACTGAAAGATTTTGTGGCGCGTAATAAAGCACGCGTTTCTACAAGAAATATGGCTATGTCACGCCAGAAAAAACTGGATAAGATGGATGTAATCGAATTAGCGGCAGAGAGACCGAAGCCACAGTTTAAATTTCAGTATGGAAGAACTCCTGGAAAAATTTTATTTGAGACAGAGAACCTTGTTACAGGATATGATGAGCCATTGTCAAAACCTTTGAATTTTTCTATGGAACGTGGAAATAAAATTGCTCTGGTAGGAACGAACGGTATTGGAAAAACTACATTGTTGAAGAGTATTTTAGGGCTGATTCCTTCACTGTCCGGAAAGTGTGAGTTGGGTGAAAATTTACAGATTGGTTATTTTGAACAGGAAGTAAAAGGGGATAACCGAAATACCTGTATTGAGGAGATTTGGGAAGAATTTCCTTCGTTTACTCAATATGAAGTGCGTTCTGCACTGGCGAAATGTGGATTGACGACAAAGCATATTGAAAGTCAGGTGAGGGTACTTAGCGGAGGAGAGCAGGCAAAGGTGCGTCTTTGTAAGCTGATGAACAGAGATACGAATATTTTGCTTTTAGATGAGCCGACGAATCATTTGGATGTGGATGCAAAGGATTCATTAAAGAAAGCATTACAGGAATATCGGGGAAGCATTTTGCTAATCTGTCATGAACCGGAATTTTACAAAGATGTAGTAAATGATGTCTGGGATATGAGCCGCTGGACAACAAAAGTTTTCTGATAGATTTGCGGGTATAAGAGTGATTTTTTGAAGTGTCTGTGCCGGGTAACTAATAAGTACTTATTAGAATGTATTGATGGTGAGCATATTGAACTTAAAAAATTTCATAGTTATAATAAGAATATGCGAAAAAATGAAAATTAAGTTTGAAAACAAAGGAGAATCATCAATGAAAATGTTATCCATTGAACAGGAACTGAAGAATAACACTTATCCGGGAAGAGGAATCATCCTTGGAAAAAGTGAAGATGGTACAAAAGCTGTAGCAGCTTATTTTATTATGGGAAGAAGTGAGAACAGTCGTAATCGTGTGTTTGTGGAAGATGGGGAAGGTATCCGCACACAGGCGTTTGATCCATCCAAATTGACAGATCCAAGTCTGATTATTTATGCACCGGTACGTGTGCTTGGAAACAAAACAATTGTTACAAACGGAGATCAGACAGATACAATTTACGAGGGAATGGATAAACAGCTTACATTCGAACAGTCTCTTCGTTCACGTGAGTTTGAGCCGGACGGACCGAATTATACACCACGTATTTCAGGTGTGATGCATTTGGAAGACGGAAAGTATAACTATGCAATGTCTATTTTGAAAAGTAATAATGGTAATCCGGAAAGCTGTAATCGTTATACATTTGCATACGAGAATCCGGCAGCAGGAGAGGGCCATTTTATTCATACATATATGCATGACGGTAATCCGCTTCCAAGCTTTGAAGGAGAGCCAAAGTTAATTGGAATTCCAAATGATATGGAGAGTTTTACAGAGTTGTTATGGAACAGCCTGAATGAAGAAAATAAAGTTTCATTATTTGTCCGCTACATCGATATTGAGACAGGAAAATACGAGACAAAGATTGTAAATAAAAATAACTAAATAATATCAGAACTGTGAAATACAATTAGTAAGAGGAGCAGATAAGATGAAAGAATTAGAATTAAAATATGGTTGTAATCCAAATCAGAAACCTTCAAGAATTTATATGGCTGACGGAAGTGAACTTCCAATCCAGGTATTATGCGGACGTCCGGGATATATTAACTTCCTGGATGCATTTAATGGCTGGCTGCTTGTATCAGAATTGAAAAAGGCAACAGGTCTTCCGGCAGCAACATCATTTAAACATGTTTCACCGGCAGGAGCAGCAGTGGGACTTCCATTAGATGAGACACTTGCAAAAATTTACTGGGTAGATGACCTTGGAGAACTTTCTCCGCTGGCATCAGCATATGCAAGAGCAAGAGGAGCAGATAGAATGTCTTCATTCGGTGATTTTATTGCACTTTCTGATGTGTGTGATGTAGATACAGCAAGATTGATCAAGAGAGAGGTCTCAGATGGTGTAATCGCACCTGGATTTGAGCCGGAAGCATTGGAATTGTTGAAACAGAAGAAAAAAGGAAATTACAATGTTATTCAGATCGATCCAAATTACGTGCCGGCTCCATTGGAACATAAAGAAGTATTTGGGATTACATTTGAACAGGGAAGAAATGAGTTGAAGATTGATGATGAGTTTTTCTCAAATGTTGTAACAGATAATAAGGAAATTCCTGATTCAGCTAAGATGGACCTTGCCATTTCTATGATCACATTAAAATATACACAGTCAAACTCTGTATGTTATGTAAAGGGCGGACAGGCAATCGGTATCGGAGCAGGACAGCAGTCTCGTATTCATTGTACACGTCTGGCAGGACAGAAAGCAGACAACTGGTGGCTTCGTCAGTCTCCACAGGTTCTGGGACTTCAGTTTAAAGATGGAATCGGACGTGCGGATCGTGATAATGCAATTGATCTCTATATTGGAGAAGAATATATGGATGTTCTTGCAGATGGTGTTTGGGAGAATACATTTAAAGAAAAGCCAGCAGTATTTACAAGAGAAGAAAAGCGTGCATGGCTGGATAAGATGACAGATGTTTCACTTGGTTCGGATGCATTCTTCCCATTTGGAGATAATATCGAACGAGCTCATAAAAGTGGTGTAAAATATATTGCACAGCCGGGCGGCTCAGTGAGAGATGACAACGTAATTTCTGTATGTAATAAATATGGCATGGCAATGGCATTTACAGGAATTCGTTTATTCCACCACTAAAATATACTGAGAATGAAAAAGAATGTGCTTCGGTACATTCTTTTTTTGTGCCGTGGGACTGGAAAAAACGAGGGTAATGTGGTATAGTCACTACTATATGGAGGAAACACTATGGTATTAGAGACGAGAAGTCCTGAACAAACATTTCAGATTGGTGTTGATCTGGCAAAGAAAGCCGTACCGGGACAAGTATTTACTTTGACAGGAGATCTAGGCGTTGGCAAAACTGTATTTACACAGGGATTTGCACATGGATTAGGAATCACAGAGCCTGTGAACAGTCCGACATTCACAATCGTTCAGGTGTATGAGGGTGGACGACTTCCATTTTATCATTTTGATGTATATCGTATTGGTGATGTAGAAGAGATGGATGAAGTCGGTTTTGATGAATATGTGATGGGGGAAGGCGTATCGCTGATTGAATGGGCGAATTTGATCGAAGAGATACTTCCTGAAAGACGTACAGAGATCATTATTGAAAAAGATCTTCAAGAAGGATTTGAGTATCGGAGAATTACGATAGAAGAACGATAAAAAACACAGTTGGGAAAAGGTCAGCGTTGTCTGACCTTTCTTGGTTAACTAGGTGACAGGAGGAGCATATGAGAGTACTGGCAATTGACAGCTCAGGAATGACTGCAACAGTGGCAGTTGTAGAAGATACGCAAACAATTGCGGAATATACAGTAAATTTTAAAAAGACACATTCACAGACATTGTTGCCGATGATCGATACAATGGGGAAGATGATAGAACTTGAACTGAAATCAATAGATGCGATTGCTGTAGCAGGAGGACCAGGTTCATTTACAGGTCTTCGAATTGGGTCAGCTACGGCAAAAGGATTGGGACTGGCATTGGAGAAACCATTGATACACGTGCCAACAGTAGATGGACTTGCGTATAATCTTTACGGGTGCCAGGATATTATTTGTCCTATTATGGATGCAAGAAGAAAGCAAGTTTATACAGGGATGTACACATTTGCAAGAAGAGAACTGGAAGGAAGTAAGGAGACAGAACTGGTACTGGATGTATTAGAAGCACAGAATGCATCGCCAATAGACGAGTTAATAGAGCGTTTGAATATACATGGAAGACCGGTTGTATTTCTCGGAGATGGAGTGCCGGTATATCAGGATGTAATCAGAGAAAAGATGCGTGTACCATTTTCTTTTGCACCTGCGAGTGCGAACCGTCAGAGAGCAGCAGTAGTCGGAGCTCTTGGAATTCAGTATTATAAAGAGGGAAAATTTGAGACGGCAATGGAACATCAGCCGGACTATCTGCGTGTATCACAGGCAGAAAGAGAGCGTGCGGAAAAAGAACGCAAGGCTGTTGTAGCGATTCGTCAGATGAAAGTAGAAGATGCGGCAGCAATCGCAGAGATGGAACATCAGACATTTTCAGATGCTTGGAGTGAGAAGGCGATTCTTGATACACTTCGTAATCCAAAAACAATTTGTCTTGTAGCAGAAAAAATTGGGAAGATTGTAGGATATTGTATTGTCTATACAGCAGATGATGAGGCTGATATTGCCAGAATCGCAGTGTTAAAAGAATCAAGAAGATTTGGTGTCGCATCAGAATTGATACATGCATTAGATGTGATCTGCTGGGAGAATCAGATACAGATTATTATGTTGGATGTTCGTGTCAGCAATGACGATGCAAGAACATTTTACGAAAAGCATGGCTTTACACAGGACGGAATCCGTGAAAATTATTATAAAAATCCAATTGAAGATGCGATTTTAATGAGTCGTGCGGTGATACCAACGAAAAAATAGAGCGTAGAAATAGAGGAATAATATGTTAGATGTATGTTTACTTGGCTGTGGCGGGATGATGCCACTGCCATATCGTTGGCTGACTTCCCTGATGACCAGATTTAATGGGAGCAGTTTGCTGATCGATTGTGGAGAGGGAACACAGATCGCAATAAAAGAAAAAGGCTGGAGTTTTAAACCGATTGATGTGATTTGTTTTACTCATTATCACGGTGACCATATTAGTGGTTTACCGGGATTGTTGCTGACAATGGGAAATGCGGACCGAACAGAACCGCTGACTTTAATCGGACCAAAAGGCTTGGAGAGAGTTGTAAATGCCCTCAGGGTAATTGCACCGGAATTACCATTTCCGATTTATTACAAAGAAATTGAAGGTGCAGAACAGACTTTTGAGATGAATGGATACAGGCTTAAGGCGTTTCGTGTAAATCATAATGTACTCTGTTACGGATATACATTGGAAATCGATCGTGCCGGAAAATTTGATCCTGCACGTGCAAAAGAACAGAATATTGAACAGAAATACTGGAGTTTGTTGCAGAAGGGTGAAACGATAGAGACGGAAGGTCGTGTGCTGACTCCGGACATGGTGCTTGGACCAGCCAGAAAAGGAATTAAACTGACTTATACAACGGATACAAGACCGACAAAATCAATTCGTGAAAATGCGGTGGATTCGGATTTGTTTATTTGTGAAGGAATGTACGGAGAGAAAGAAAAGGCAGCAAAAGCTGTTGAATATAAGCATATGACATTTTATGAGGCAGCAGAGCTTGCAAAAGAAGCAAATGTAAGAGAAATGTGGTTGACACATTATAGTCCGTCGCTTACGCATCCGGAGATGTATATGGATGAGGTGCGTAAGATTTTTCCGGCGTCTAAGGCGGGAAAAGACAGGATGTCTGTAGAAATGAAATTTGACTAGGAGAAAATTATGAGGGAAATACAGGATATTAATATTTTGGCAATAGAAAGCTCCTGCGATGAAACTGCAGCAGCAGTAGTGCATAATGGAAGAGAAGTACGATCTAATATTATTTCTTCTCAGATTGACCTGCACAAATTGTATGGTGGAGTCGTACCGGAAATCGCCTCCAGAAAGCATATTGAAAAAATTAACCAGGTAATTGAAGAAGCATTGAAAGAAGCGGATACAACATTGGATGAAATCGATGCAATCGGAGTGACTTACGGACCGGGGCTTGTGGGAGCTCTGTTAGTTGGCGTTGCAGAAGCAAAGGCAATCGCATTTGCAAAGAATAAACCATTGATCGGAGTACATCATATAGAAGGTCATATTTCTGCAAATTATATTGAACATCCAGATTTAGAGCCGCCATTTTTGTGCCTGGTAGTATCTGGCGGACATACACATCTTGTATGTGTAAAGGAATATGGGAAGTATGAAATCTTAGGCGGAACACGCGATGATGCAGTTGGAGAAGCCTATGATAAAGTGGCACGTACAATTGGTTTGGGGTATCCGGGAGGACCGAAGATTGAAAGAATTGCACGTGAAGGAGATCCAGATGCGATTGTATTTCCAAAAGCACGAATTGAAGGATCACCATATGATTTTAGCTTTAGCGGATTGAAATCAGCTGTCTTAAACTATATCAATGGATGTCAAATGAAAGGACAGGAATATAATCCGGCAGACATTGCGGCATCATTTCAGAAGGCGGCAATTGATGCATTGGTAGAGAAATCTATGAAAGCAGTAGATGAATTTGATATGTATAAGTTTGCGATAGCAGGTGGAGTGGCATCGAATGGTGCATTGCGTCAGGCGATGGAAGAAGCATGTGCAAAACGTGATATGAAATTTTATTATCCGTCTCCGATTTTCTGTACAGATAATGCGGCAATGATCGGTGCGGCGGCATATTATGAATATCTTGCAGGAACAAGACATGGATGGGATTTGAATGCCGTGCCAAATCTGAAGCTTGGAGAACGATGAACAAAAGGTTTATAAAGTAGGGAATAAAGAGGAGAATCTTGAAATGGTAAAGAAACATTGTACAGCAATCGTATTGGCAGCAGGACAGGGAAAGCGAATGGGAACAAAAGTGCATAAACAATATCTGTTGTTACAGGATAAACCGGTGCTGTATTATTCATTGCAGACATTTCAAGATTCGGCTCTTATAGATGAGATTTATCTTGTTACCGGACAAGGAGAGGAATCCTATTGTGAGGAACAGATTGTAAGACCATACGGTTTTACGAAAGTGACACATATTGTGGAAGGCGGAGCAGAACGTTATAATTCCGTATGGAATGCATTAAAGTACGTAGAGGATGGATATGTATTCATTCATGATGGCGCACGCCCATTTATAAGTGAAGAGATAATAGAACGTGCATATGAATCTGTTCAGAGTTGTAATGCATGTGTTGTTGGAATGCCAGTAAAGGATACAATAAAGATTGCGGATGATCATGCAAACGTTGCTGAAACTCCGGACAGAAGTAAAGTATGGATGGTGCAGACACCACAGGTTTTTCATGTTGGGCTGGTGAAAGAAGCATATAGATGTTTAATGGAACAAGAAGAGACGAATGTAACGGATGATGCGATGGTAGTAGAAACATTTACAGGGCATTCTGTAAGATTAGTGCAAGGAAGCTATGAAAATATTAAAATCACAACGCCGGAAGACTTGGAAATAGGCGAGGTTTTTGCTGGAAAATATGGGAAATAAATAACTTTAAAAAAAGTTTAAAAAAGTTTTGAAAAAGTGTTGACATAATATAAACCATGTGATAGTATACTACTTGTCGCGAACGACATAAACGAAAAGCGACAAAACAGAATATGGAGAGGTATCGAAGTGGTCATAACGAGGCGGTCTTGAAAACCGTTTGTCCG
>ERZ791868.1826-NODE-1826-length-10269-cov-4.394459_pt1 | contig 10269 bp, 10 predicted proteins | sample MGYA00510281_ERZ791868 | MGnify/ENA primary metagenome ERZ791868 (study PRJEB30046, sample SAMN00792046) | human gut metagenome | study: EMG produced TPA metagenomics assembly of the A metagenome-wide association study of gut microbiota in type 2... | reverse complement strand
CTCAGATCCGGAGAGACGAGCGGATACTTAGACGAATACCGCCGCCGCTGCGTGACCATCGGGCGCGAGGTGCAGCTTTTGTGGCAGGATACGAAGGAGAAAGTCACAGCGCTTGACGTGGACGAGGAGTTCGGCCTCATCGTGCGCCGCGAAAACGGGACGGTCGAGACCGTCCGCACGGGTGAGGTGTCCGTGCGCGGCCTTTACGGATATGTGGAGTAAGGAGAAAGTGTTTTGAAGGAACTTTTGGAACTGTTTCTCACCTTTGCCAAGATCGGCGTGATGACCTTTGGCGGAGGTATGGCGATGCTGCCGATCCTCGAGCGCGAGGTGGTGCAGAATAAGCACTGGGCAACGGAAGAAGAGCTGGTGGACTATTTTGCCATCGGTCAGTGCACACCGGGCATCATCGCCGTCAACACGGCGACATTTGTCGGACAGAAGAGAAAAGGCGCGATGGGCGGCATCACCGCGACGCTCGGCGTGGTATTCCCCTCGCTCGTCATTATCACAATCCTGGCGGGACTCATTACGAACTTTGCCCACCTTGCCTGGGTGCAGAACGCCTTTGCAGGCATTCAGGTGTGTGTATGCGTGCTCATCCTGAACGCTGTGCTCAAGCTGCTGAAAAAGTCGGTCGTGGATAAGCGCACGGCGGTCATCTTTGTTATCGTGCTGCTGGGGAATATGCTGCTGAGCGTTTCGCCGGTGTGGTTCGTGCTGCTCTCGGCGATGTCCGGCATCGTGCTGAAAAATCTTGAGGGGAGGGCGGCAAAATGACCTTGTATCTTCGCTTATACTGGGAATTTTTCAAAACGGGCCTGTTTGCCATCGGCGGCGGCATGGCGACGCTGCCGTTCCTTAAGGATATCGGGGCGACCACGGGCTGGTTTTCGCAGACGGACCTGATGAACATGCTGGCTGTGTCGGAATCGACGCCGGGTCCTGTCGGCATCAACATGGCGACCTATGTCGGCTATACGGCCGGCGGCGTGCCGGGCGCGATCGTCGCCACCATCGGCGAGGTGACGCCGTCGATCATCGTCATTTTGATCGTTGCGGCGATGCTCGCCAAATTCCGCGACAGCCAGTATGTCGCCAACGCATTCTACGGCCTTCGTCCCGCCTCCACCGGCCTGATCGGCGCGGCCTGCGCGGGCGTGATGCTTCAGGTGATCGCCGGGATCACGAGCGCGTCGCAGGAGGATTCTGTCCTGATGAAATTCTCGTGGGACGGCGCGATCAGCTGGCGCGGCATCATCCTTGCGCTGGTGCTGCTCGTCTTCACGCGCTACATCAAAAAGACCAAGGACCTGCACCCGATCGTCTTTATCGGAGTCTCCGCGGTGATCGGCGTCGTGTTCCACTTCGCGGGAGTGTAAAAGATATTCAAAAAAGAGGGACGCAGCTTTCAGCTGCGTCCCTCCTTTTTGAGAAAGATACGTTCCGCTTTGTGCCTTGCCGTCCGAAAGGCGGCTGCGACACGCGCGGAGCGAGAAGTGTTTTTCCGGCGTACACGCCGCCGGAAAAACGGATTCCAATTTATTTCGCGTCTGCGGACGCCTGGGCAGCCGTTGGCGGCTCTGCCGCCTTACGGATGCCGCGTACCCCTTGCGGGTAAAACTCTGCGAGGCTTTTTTAACCGCTGCGTTAGTCGGCAGAGGCGATGTGGCTGGCGATGCGCTGCATGATCATGTCGAGGGCGACTAAGTTGTGGCCGCCTTCAAGCACAATGATATCGGCATACTTGCGGCTCGGCTCGACGAACTGCTCGTGCATGGGCTTGACGGTCGTCAAATACTGCGTGATGACGCTCTCGAGCGTGCGGCCGCGGTCGCGCACGTCGCGCAGCGCAGAATGCGCACGTCGGCGTCGGTCTCGACAAAAATTTTGATGTCGAGCATTTCGCGCAGCCGCGGGTCCTGGAAAATGAGGATGCCCTCGACGATGACGACCTTGCTCGGCCGGATGAGCTCGGTCTCGCTTGTGCGCTGGTGGTCTGCGTAGGAGTAGACAGGGCAGCGGATGGCCTTGCCCGCCTTGAGCTCCTTAAGCTGCTCGACCATCAGATCGGTCTCGAAAGCGTCGGGGTGGTCGTAATTCTGCTTGCAGCGCTCTTCAAAGGGCCTGTCCTGATATTTATAATAGCTGTCGTGGTGCACGACGCTGATATCGTCGCCGAAGTGCTGCTTCAGATGCTCGGTGAGCGTCGTTTTGCCCGAACCGGTGCCGCCTGCAATGCCAATGAAGATGGTGTTCATCGCCAGACCCTCCATGAATCGTTTGTTGTTAAGTCGATTATAGGAAGACTTTGGCGAAAAAGCAAGGCCGCGCGGCGGAATGCGGCAAAAATTTGCGTGTTTCGGTTGACGCGGGACAAAAAAGCAAGTATTATGTAAAGGAACGCGGCACCGTGTGTGCTTGCGCGCAGAGACTCTATTTTGACAAAAGAAAGGAGCGTCGGCATGAATCTTCTCAAGTGCCCGCGCTGCGGCGAAGAATATTCCCCCAGCTATCGCAGATGCCCGTTCTGCGAGGAGGGAGACCATCCCCGTAAGATCAAGTACAACTCCAGCAAACAGAGCGGCGGCCGGCGCGTTTCGGATAAAAAGCAGACGCAGTCCGTCCGCGGCGCGATGGCGGCGGTGCTCGTCGTCGTGCTGCTGCTTCTGAGCTGGTCGCTCTTTGGTGACAAGATCGTCGCAAAGATCACGCCCGCCGACGACGGCAATACCCCCGGCGTGCAGGACGATGTCAATACGCCCGACGACAGCAATACGAACACGGACGATCCGAACGCGAACAACGGCGGCACCACTGACCCGAACACCGGTGATGAGCCGAACGCAAATGATCCCGCAAACGGCAGCGACACAACTGCCACCAATCCCGGCACCACGACAACCCCGTCCACCCCGACGGTGGATGCCTCGGCCCTGAGCATCAAGACGAACGTCGGCACGACGCTGCCCAAGGACGCGAACGGCAACTTTGACTGCACGATCAAGCCGAGCGAGACCATCCGCCTGAGCGTTTCCGGCACGGACGCGGCCGCGACCTGGGCGGTGGCGGACGCGAGCGTCCTGTCCATCTCGGCGGACGGCTTGATCACGCCTGCCAAGGTGGGTACCACGACCGTGACGGCCACCGTTGGCGGCGCGGTGCTGACCATCACGGTGCGCATCAAGTAAAGAGAAAAAGAACGGCCGGGGGCCGTTCTTTTTTTACGCAAAAAGAGGCGGCTTTCCTTGCAAGCACTGCCAGCCTGTGCTACAATTACCTTGAAAAAGTATTTGCAGGAGCTATCGACCATATGACGACCCGTGAATTTCAGCAGAAAAAGCCGCTTTCCATTCTCTTCACCTACTTCAAGCCGCACCGCGGCCTGTTTATCCTGGACCTTGTCTGCGCGACGGTCGTTGCGCTCATCGATCTCGCCTTCCCGCTCGTGACGCGCAAGTCGATGTACGACCTTTTGCCGAATCAGCAGTACCGTACGTTTTTTATCGTGATGGGCGTGATGATGGCGGCGTTCATTGTGCGCGCGCTTTTATACTATGTCATTTCCTACTGGGGACACACATTCGGCATTCTGGTGGAGGCGGACATCCGCCGCGACCTTTTCACGCACGTGCAGGAGCTGGACGTCAGCTTCTTTGACCACAACCGCACGGGCCAGCTCATGAGCAGGCTGACGAGCGATCTCTTCGAGATCACGGAGCTCGCCCACCACGGCCCCGAGGACCTGCTCATTTCGACGCTGACGATCGTCGGCGCGCTCGCCATCCTGTTTTCCATCGAGTGGCGGCTCGCGCTGGTCGTGGCGTGCATCCTGCCGGTGTTCATCGCGGTCATCATGTCGCGCCGCAGCAAGATGACGGCAGCCTCGCGCGGCGAGAAGCAGAAGACTGCCGCCATCAATGTCGGCATCGAGTCGTCGCTCTCCGGCATCCGCACGGCGCGCGCCTTTGCCAACGAGGAAGAGGAGATCGACAAATTCAACGCGGCGAACGAGGAATTCAAGGTCTCCAAGCGCAAATTCCACCACGAGATGGGTGTGTTCAACGCGACGATGGAGTTTTTTATGACGCTGCTCTCCGCCGCCGTCATCACGGTGGGCGGCTATCTCATCATGCGCGGCGAAATGAACTACATTGACCTCATCACGTTTTCCCTTTACATCGCAACGTTCATCAACCCCGTGCGAAAGCTCGCGAATTTCTCTGAGATTTTTGCTCGTGGCTTTGCAGGTCTTGAGCGCTTCACGGCGCTCATGCGCGTCGAGCCCGCGCTCAAGGACGCACCGGACGCGAAGGAACTCGAACACTGCCGCGGCAAGATCGACGTCGACCATGTGAGCTTTTCTTACGAGGGCGAGGAGAATGAAGGCGTGCTCCACGACGTGAGCGTGCATATAAGGCCTGGCGAGATGCTCGCCGTCGTCGGCCCCTCCGGCGGAGGCAAGTCGACGCTCTGCCAGCTCATCCCGCGCTTTTACGAGGTGAGCGAGGGCGCGATCCGTATCGACGGGGAAGATGTGCGCTCTTTTACGCAGTCGTCTCTTCACCGCGCCATCGGCATCGTGCAGCAGGATGTGTTCCTCTTTGCCGACACGGTGCGCGAGAATATCCGCTATGGCCGCCCCGACGCGACGGACGAGGAGATCGTCGAAGCGGCGAAGCGCGCGGAGATTTACGATGATATCATGGCCATGCCGCACGGCTTCGACACCTATGTCGGCGAGCGCGGCACGATGCTCTCCGGCGGACAGAAGCAGCGCGTGTCCATCGCGCGCATCTTCCTCAAAAACCCGCCCATCCTCATTCTGGACGAGGCGACGAGCGCGCTCGACAGCGTGACGGAGGTCAAAATTCAGCCCGCTTTCGACGAGCTCGCGCGTGGGCGCACGACGCTTGTGATCGCGCACCGCCTCTCGACCATCCGCTCGGCGGACCGCATCCTCGTCATCGAGAATGGCCGCATCGCCGAGCAGGGCAGCCACGAGGCGCTGCTCGCGCAAAACGGCGAGTATGCGTCCCTCTGGCGCACGCAGAATGGGAAAGCATGATGGACAGACGGCAGCTTTTGGATCGCGCCGCGCGCAATGGCGATGAGCGCGTGCTGCTGGCGCACATTCTGGACAAGTGTGAGCAGAGCAGAAACCGCAATATCCCGTCGGCGACAGACTTTTTGAGCCCCGCTGAGCAGCGCAGCGCGCAGGACCTACTGCACGCCGCCGCCATTCATGACGGCTGCGCCTTCTGCGGTGGATTTGAGCGCGCGGAGCGGAGAATGCTCCTCTTTCTGCCCGACTGGCAGGAGGAGGCCGACGAGAGCGAGTACATGACGGCGCTCCGCTGCACGTATCGCAAGGAAGATACGCTGACGCACCGCGACTTTCTCGGCTCGCTGATGGCGCAGGGCGTCACGCGCGAAAAGCTCGGCGACATTTTGGTGTCGGAGGGCTCGTGCGATTTGATCGTCTCGCGCGATATCGCGCCGTATCTGCTGCAAAACGTGACGAGCGCGGGGCGCGTAAAGCTCTCGGTCAGCGAGATCGAGCTTTCAGACTTGAGCGTCCCCGAGCTCAAGGTCAAGGAGATTCGCGACACGGTCTCGACACTGCGGCTCGACGTGGCGGGGAGCGGCTTTTCGATGAGCCGCGGCAAGGCGCAGGAGCTCATTTCCTCGGGCCGCGTGCAGCTCAACTACCGCGAAACGCTCAAGAGCGACGCCCCCGTCGCGCAGGGGGATGTGATCTCCGCCCGCGGCCTCGGCAAGTTCGAGGTCGCCGAGGTCGGCGGCCTGAGTAAAAAAGGAAGAACGGCGCTGCTTCTGCGCCGATACCTGTAAGGAGAAGTAAACAATGACGATGGATGAAAAGATCGCGCGCATCAACGCGCTGGCGCACAAGGCCAAAGCCGAGGGCCTGACCGACGAGGAGAAGGAGGAGCAGGCGCAGCTGCGCCGCGACTACATCGACTCGGTGAAGGCAAACCTAAAATCCCAGCTCAATACGCTCTATGTGCTGGACGAAAAGACAGGTAAAAAGACGAAGATCGTCGACTTTGAGCGCGAGCGCGCCGCGAGAGCGGGAAAGAAAAAGGAGAACAGGTAAATGAGCAAGGATTTTGAATACGATCCCGAGACCGGTTCGTTCCGCTTTGACGAGAGCGGCGAAAAAACGAAGAAAAAGAACGATGTCGACGTCGGCGGCTGGATTTTGATCGCGGCGCTGTTTGCCTTCGGCCTGTGGCCCATCGGCCTCATCGCGCTCATCTCCAAGCTCTCGGACAAGCCGAAAAAGGTGAGTTCGCCGCGCAGTGGCACGCGCACGAGCACCAGTCCGAACGCGAACGTTACGGCGCGCAGTACGAACAAGGTAGAAAAGACCGTTGTGCAGACAGCGAAAAAGATGAACCGCGCGCCGAAGACTTCCGACAAGACCGCGCGCACGCTGATGATCATCGGCGGCATTATCGCCTTGGCTGCCGGCAGCGGGCTGATCTCTAACATCGGCGAGATCATCGGCTACGGCTGGTATTCCTACATGGCCGAGTACATGCTGTCCGAGTGCGGCTTCCTCGCCGGCGGTATCGCGATGTTTGCTGCCGGTCAGCGCATGAAGCGCCGCAGCGCGCGCATTGCGCGCTACCTCGCCGTGATGGGCGAGCGCGGCTACATCAGCGTGGAGGAGCTCTGCACCGTAACGGGCAAGAGCCGCAAAAAGATCGAGAGTGACCTTGACTACATGGTCGAAAAGGGTCTGCTCGGCACGGGCGCGTACTTAGACAGCGGCCGCGGCATCTTCTTCCGCAGCGCCGACGCCTTTGCCGACTACGCGAATGCGGCCGCGAAAAAGGAAAACGTCACGCCCAAGGAGGCCAACGAGGGCTATGCGGGCGCACTGCGCGCCATCCGCTCGGCCAACGACCGCATCGCCGACCCCGTGCTGAGCGAGAAGATCGACCATCTCGAGACCGTTGCGGGCAAAATTTTCCGCGAGGTCGAGGAGCATCCCGAAAAGCAGCAGCAGGCCGCGACGTTCCTCAATTACTACCTGCCCACGACGCTCAAGCTGCTTGACAGCTACGCCAAGTTTGAAGAGGCGGGCATCGAGGGCGAGAATCTCTCCCGCGCGCAGGAGCGCATCGAAGAGACGATGGATGCCCTCATCAAGGGCTTTGACAAGCAGCTCGACGATTTGTACCGCAACGAGGCGATGGACATCGACAGCGATATCCGCGTGATGGAAAATATGCTCCGCCGCGACACGGCGAGCGTGGAGGACGATTTCGGCCTCGGCGGCGCGGCAGTGCAGCGCGCACCGGATGAGGAATAAGGTGCTGCGCCGCGCTCATACGCTCTATGAGGAGAAAGGACAAGAGGCATGAAACAAACTGGCAGACGATTTGACGCCGCAGCCTTTTACGGCGGCACGAACAGCGAGGCCTACCGCTATCTCGGCGCGCACCGCACGCGGCGGTCGGGGAAAGACGGCTACGTCTTCCGCACCTGGGCGCCGAACGCCGCGCATGTGTCCGTTGTGGGCGATTTCTGCGGCTGGAACGGCTACGCCCACCCGATGGAAAAGAACGCGGACGGCTTCTGGGAGTGCTTTGTGCCGTCCCTCAAGCGCTACGATACCTACAAGTTCGCCGTGACGGCACAATCGGGCGAAACGGTCCTCAAGGCCGACCCCTACGCCTTCCACGCCGAGACCCGCCCCGGTACGGCCAGCAAGCTCTATGACCTCGGCGGCTACCGCTGGGGGGATGACGTATGGCGCGCGAGCCGCACAAAGGCACCCCTCGACCGCTCGCCGCTCAACATTTACGAGGTCCACCTCGGCTCATGGCGGCGGCACGAAAACGGCGATTTTTACGACTACCGCACGCTCGCGCGCGAGCTGGCGGATCACGTTCTGGACCTTGGCTACAACTGCGTCGAGCTCATGCCCGTCACCGAGTATCCGCTTGACGATTCCTGGGGCTATCAGTGCACCGGCTATTTTGCCGCAACGTCGCGCTACGGCACGCCCAGGGACTTTATGTACTTTGTCGACCATCTGCACCAAAAGGGCATTTCCGTCATTTTAGACTGGGTGCCGTCGCACTTCTGCAAGGACGCGCACGGCCTCATCGACTTTGACGGCACGCCCTGCTACGAATACGCCGACCCCAATAAGCGCGAGCACGAGGGCTGGGGAACGCGTGTGTTCGACTATGGCCGCGGCGAGGTGAAGAGCTTTCTCCTTTCCTCTGCTGCGTTCTGGCTGCGCGAGTTCCATGTGGACGGCCTGCGCGTGGACGCGGTCGCGTCGATGCTGTACCTCGACTATGGCCGCGAAAATGGCCGTTGGACGCCAAACATCAACGGCGGGCACGAGAATTTAGAGGCCATCGACTTTCTGCGCGCGCTCAACGAGATGGCGTTTTCCGTCGACCCCAACGCATTGATGGTCGCGGAGGAGTCGACCGCGTGGCCGCTCGTCACACGGCCCGCCAAGGATGGCGGCCTCGGCTTTAACCTCAAGTGGAACATGGGCTGGATGAACGACATGTGCCACTATTTGAAGCTTGACCCCTGGTTCCGCCAGTTCCACCACAAGGACATCACGTTCTCGCTGATGTACGCCTTTTCGGAGAATTTCGTCCTGCCGATCTCGCACGACGAGGTCGTGCACATGAAGGGCTCGCTTCGCGGCAAGATGCCGGGCGACGACTGGCAGCAGCTGGCGGGGGTGCGCGCGTTTACGGCGTACCTGCTCGCCCATCCGGGCAAGAAGCTCACGTTCATGGGCGCGGAGCTGGGCCAGTGGCACGAGTGGAATTTTGCCTCTCAGCTCGACTGGTATTTGCTCGAAAATAAAGAAAATCAGCAGACTCAGCGGTTTTTCAAGGACATCAACCGCTTTTACCTGTCGCAGAGCCCGCTTTGGGACATTGACTTTTCATGGGAGGGCTTTGAGTGGCTCGTCGCCGACGACAACCACAACAATGTCGTCGTCTTCGTCCGGCGCGACCGGAAAGGGCGCGAGCTCATCGCGGCGGTCAACTTCTCGCCCGTCGGACGCGCGGATTACCGCTTCGGCGTCCCGCCGAAAAAGACGTACCGCGAGGTGTTTACCACCGACCTTCCCGCATACGGCGGCACGGGCGACTGGCGCAACGAAGGAGAGCTTTTGACCGAGTCCATCCCCTCGCACGGCAAGCCCTGCTCGCTGTGCGTGACCATCCCACCGCTCGGTGCGGTGTTCTTCGCGGGCGAGGGCGAATGGCAGGAAGAGGAGAAAACCAACGAGCCGCCCGAGGTGTGACCGGACGGCAACGAAACAAGGAGGAGAGAACAAGCGTGAAGAAAGAATGTATCGCCATGCTGCTTGCCGGCGGCCAGGGCAGCCGTCTCTATGTGCTCACGGAGAATATGGCGAAGCCCGCCGTGCCGTTTGGCGGCAAGTTCCGCATCATTGACTTTCCGCTCTCAAACTGCGCCAACGCTGGCATCGACACCGTCGGCGTTCTGACGCAGTACCGCCCGCTGGAGCTCAACCGCTACATCGGCTCGGGCCAGCCGTGGGATCTCGACCGCGCGGACGGCGGCGTGCACATCCTGCCGCCGTATCAGAGCGCGGGCGGTGCGTCGTGGTATAAGGGCACGGCCAACGCCATCTTCCAGAACATCGGCTTTGTCGACATGTACGACCCCGAGTATGTGCTCATCCTCTCGGGCGATCACATCTACAAGATGAATTACGCCAAGATGCTCGCCCACCACAAAAAAGCGGGCGCGGACTGTACCATCTCCGTTATGGAGGTGCCCTGGGAGGATGCGCCGCGCTTTGGCATCATGAACGTGGACGAAAACGACACGATCACGGAATTCGAGGAAAAGCCCGCGCATCCCAAGAGCAACCTCGCGTCGATGGGCATTTACGTCTTCACGTGGAAAAAGCTGCGTGAGTACCTCATCGAGGACGAGAGCGACGAGGCGAGCAGCAACGACTTCGGCAAAAACATCATCCCCAAGATGCTGCAAAACGGGGAAAAGATGGCGGCGTACCGCTTCTCCGGCTACTGGAAGGACGTTGGCACGCTCGACTCTCTTTGGGACGCGAACATGGATATGCTCGCGACCGGCAGCGGACTTGACTTACTCGAAAAGGACTGGCCGATCTATGGCCGCTCCGTCTCCGCGCCGCCGGCGTACTTAGGCGTCAACGCGCACGTGGAGCACAGCGTCGTCGCGCGCGGCTGCACGGTCGAGGGC
>ERZ791868.1823-NODE-1823-length-10272-cov-2.566605_pt1 | contig 10272 bp, 8 predicted proteins | sample MGYA00510281_ERZ791868 | MGnify/ENA primary metagenome ERZ791868 (study PRJEB30046, sample SAMN00792046) | human gut metagenome | study: EMG produced TPA metagenomics assembly of the A metagenome-wide association study of gut microbiota in type 2... | reverse complement strand
ACATTTATTATTATTATGAACCTTGTGGTTGACCTGTGTTATAAATTGGTAGACCCACGAATCAATTTGGCGAAGGGAGGAAACTAAATATGTCTGGAAAGAGAAGATATCAAAGACCAGGCTCTCTTCAACCGAATATTGAAGATATTTTAGAGTGGAGTGAATTGCCGGAAGATGCATTCGAAGATGCGAGTGCTCAGGAGAAAGAGGATTTTATTAAAGTCCGTAAGAGTGTTTCTTATTGGGCGGATGCGTGGCGTAGATTACGTAAGAATAAAGTTGCAATGGTAGCATTTGCAATTATTATCATATTAGTTATTTTTGCATTTGTAGGACCAAATCTGGTTCCTTACACATACAAGCAGCAGACTCGTGGGGCAGAGTCATTACATCCATGGCATTATACATTAGAAGATCAGGAAAAAATCGATGCATATATGGAGGAGCATAACGAAGAGGCAAATATGACTCCGGATGAAGCTATTGAGGCGGCCAGAGCAAAGGCAGAAAAAGAGGGAAAAACTTTAAGCCGTGTAGATGAAGCAAAGATTCGTGCAAAAGCAAGCGTAAAACAGCAGAGTGCAAGTGATGAGAAAATCACAGAAGACGATGCTGCAAAAGCACTTGGAATCAAACACAAAGCATTTGGATATTCAACAAAAGAATTACAGAAAAAAGCAGACGGCGAGGATGTATTCCCACATGTATTTGGTACAGACGATCAAGGACGTGATATTATGGTCCGAGTTATGGTGGGAACAAGAGTTTCTATTATCGTTGGTGTTTGTGCAGCTTTGATTGTATTGATCATTGGTGCATTATATGGTTCTATCTCAGGATATTGTGGAGGCGTTGTGGATACTGTAATGCAGCGTATCGTAGAGATTATATATTCTATTCCGGAGATGCTGATCATTTTGTTGCTTTCAGCAACGTTGAAACCTGCATTAGAGAGTTTCCAGAACTCAGGAAACGGACCACTTCAGAACTTAGTTACAATTTTAGGACCTAACTTGATTTCTATGTTTATCGCATTTGGTCTATTATACTGGGTAACAATGAGCCGTATTATCCGTGGACAGATTCTCCAGTTAAAACAGCAAGAGTATGTAACAGCAGCTCGAGCACTTGGAGAAAGAGGTACACGTATTATTACAAAACATCTGCTTCCAAACTGTATTGGACAGATCATTACAACAACATTCTTGCAGATTCCATCTGCAATCTTCTTGGAGTCATTCCTTTCGTTCGTCGGTGTTGGTGTATCTGCACCACTGACAAGTCTTGGTTCTATGTGTTCAGAGGCGTTGAGCGGACTTAGCACATATCCGTACAGACTGTTTATTCCGGCGGTTATCTTAAGTGTAATGATTCTGGCATTGAACTTGTTTGGTGATGGTCTTCGCGATGCATTGGATCCAAAATTGAAGAAATAAGAAAGAAAGGGAGGAGAAAAATGAAGCAGGAAAATAAAGAACATAAACTGTTAGAAGTCAGAGATCTCCAAGTCTCTTTCTTTACTCCGGCAGGAGAAGTAAAAGCAGTAAACGGTATTTCCTATGATGTAAATTATAATGAAGTTATGGGTATCGTTGGTGAGTCGGGTTCTGGTAAGAGTGTGGAAGCGTATTCAGTTATCGGATTACTTCAGAATCCGGGAAAAGTAGTGGGAGGATCTATTACTTTCGAAGGACAGGATATGCTTTCTAAAACACCAAAAGAGATGGTTGATTTCAGAGGAAAAGAAGTAGCTATGATTTTCCAGAATCCTATGACTTGTCTCAATCCAGTATATACAATCGGAAATCAGCTTGTAGAGGCATTGAAAGCACATGATAAAGATGTAAGCAAAGCAGATGCTGAAAAGCGTGCAATGGAAATGCTGGAGCAGGTTGGTATCAATAACGTTGAAAAACGTATGAAACAGTATCCGCACGAGTTGTCAGGAGGTATGCGACAGAGAGTAATGATCGCGATGGGACTTATTTGTCATCCAAAACTTCTGATTGCTGATGAGCCTACAACAGCTTTGGATGTAACAATCCAGGCACAGATTCTGGAGCTGATGAAGAAGCTTCAGGAGAAGAATCAGATGGGTATCATTTTTATCACACATAACTTAGGTGTTGTGGCAGAAATCTGTGATAAAGTATCCGTTATGTATGCAGGTAAGATGGTAGAGCAGGGTCCGGTAGATGATATTTTCTATAATCCGGGACATCCATACACAATGGGTCTGCTTCGTTCTATGCCTCGTGTAGATGCAGAAAAATATGAGCGTCTGATCCCTATCGAGGGAACACCGGTTGATATGTTGAATCCACCGGAAGGGTGTCCATTTGCACCACGATGCGAACATGCAAAGAAAATTTGTCTGCAGAAGATGCCTCCATATGTACAGATGGGAGAAGAACATCGTGCAGCATGCTGGCTTCGTGTACAGGATTGCCTGAATGAGGCAAAGAAAGACCATGCATGGATTAATGATGAGAATAATGAAAAAACGGAGGTAGACAGCCATGAGTGAGAAAAATGATGTGCTCGTTCAGGTTGAACACCTGAAAAAATATTTCCCGGTCAAGGGATTAAAAGGACCTGGAGTCCAGGCAGTAGAAGATATTTCAATCTTTATTAACCGCGGAGAGACACTCGGATTAGTAGGAGAGTCCGGATGTGGTAAAACAACATTGGGACGTACAATTCTCCAGCTTCACGAACCTACGTCAGGAAAGATTGTTTATGATGGTGAAACAATTTTTGAGGGTCAGAGCCCATGGGAGAGAGATGAAAATGGAATTATGCATCCGGTCAAAGTACCGAGAGCAAAACATGCCAAAATGCTTCCTTACAGACGTAAGATGCAGATTATTTTCCAGGATCCTTCAGCCAGCCTTGACCCACGTATGACAGTAGGAGAGATTGTAGGAGAGGCTTTGGATATCCACAAACTCTGTGCATCTAAAAAAGATCGTACAGATCGTATTAAAGAATTACTCGGACGTGTAGGATTAAATACAGAGCATGCAAACCGTTATCCACATGAGTTCTCAGGTGGACAGCAGCAGCGTGTCGGTATTGCACGTGCATTGGCAGTGAATCCAGAATTTATCGTATGTGACGAGCCGATTTCGGCATTGGATGTGTCAATCCAGTCACAGGTTGTTAATATGTTGGAAGATATGCAGCAGGAGATGGGTCTTACTTATCTGTTTATCGCACATGATTTATCAGTTGTTCGTCATATTTCACATCGTATCGGTGTTATGTATCTTGGAACTATGGTAGAGCTGGCAGAAAGTTTTGAACTGAATCGTCATCCACTGCATCCGTATTCTCAGACATTGCTCTCCGCAGTGCCTGTTCCGGATCCGGAAGTAAGCAGACGCAGAAACCGTATCGTTCTGGAAGGTGATATTCCATCTCCGATGAATCCGCCAAGCGGATGTCGTTTCCATACAAGATGTCCATATGCAATGGATAAATGTAAGGAATGTGTACCGGAATTCAAGGAATATGAAAAAGGTCATTGGGTGGCATGCCACCTGCTTGAGAAGTAAAACTTCTCTTGGACATGGATAACACAGGGAAACCTGTTTATCAATAAAAAGAAAGAAGGAGAGAAACTATGAAAAAGAAAATCTTATCCGTTATTTTAGCTGCTGCACTTACTTGCACTATGGCTGTAGGTTGTGGTTCAAGCAAAGAAACAGCAAAAGATGACAAAGCAGCTACAACTAGTAGCGATGGATTCAATGTAACAGTAAACTTTGCATCTGAACCAATGACTATGGATCCGGCTCTGAACTCTACTGTTGATGGTGGTGTTATGGCAAACCACTTATTCGAAGGTTTGATGAAATGGCAGGATACTGGAGAAGAAGCTGATGGATCTGACGGAACAGTAGATAGCGCAGAGCTTACTTATGGTCAGGCAGAAAGCTATGACAAAGTTGAAAATGAAGACGGAACAGTTACTTATACATTCCACCTTCGTGACGGTATCAAATGGTCTGATGGAAAAGATGTTACAGCAGGAGATTTCGAATACTCTTGGAAACGTCTTGTAGATCCGGCTACAGCAGCTGCCTACAGCTACATGCTTGACAGCGTTGTAAATGCAAATGAAATCATTGCAGGAGAGAAAGATGCTTCTGAACTTGCTGTAAAAGCAGTTGATGATAAGACATTTGAAGTTACTATTACTACAGATGTTCCATATTTTGAAGAAATCTGTGCATTCCCAGCCACAATGCCAGTACGTCAGGATATCATTGAAGAAAAAGGTGATCAGTGGACATTTGATCCATCAACATATATCTCAAATGGTTCTTACAAACTGACAGAGTGGACACATAACTCACAGATTGTTATGGCTAAGAATGAGAACTACTATGATTACGAAAATCTTGGACCAGATACAATTACATTCAAATTGATGGATGATTCAAACGCTATGCTTTCTGGTTTCAAATCAGGAGAACTTGATTTCATCCAGGATGCTCCACAGGCAGAGCTTCCAAGCTTGATTGCTTCTGGCAACATGAAAATCTTAAACTACCTTGGAACATATTATGTATGCTTCCAGACACAGAAAGCTCCATTTGACAATCCGAAGGTTCGTGAGGCATTCACACTTGCTGTTGACCGTACTTACATTGTTAATAAAGTAACTCAGTCTGGACAGGTTGAAGCCGGCGGTTATGTACCATCTGGTATTTCTGATGCTGATGGCGGAGACTTCCGTGAGGAAGGTGGAGATTACTATGCACCAACAGATGCGGATTATGAAGCTAACTGTGAGAAAGCAAGACAGCTTCTTGCAGAAGCAGGATATCCTAACGGAGAAGGCTTCCCAGTTGTAGAATATCTGTACAATACAAGTGATGCTCACAAAGCCGTTGCTGAAGCACTTCAGAATATGTGGGAGCAGGAACTTGGCGTAACTGTTACTCTGAACAACCAGGAGTGGGCTGCATTCCTTCAGACACGTAAAAAAGGAGATTACTCTATTGCACGTAACGGATGGATTTCTGACTACAACGATCCAATTTCATTCCTTGATATGTGGATGACAGGTGGTGGAAACAATGATGCTCAGTACGCTAATCCAGAGTATGATAATATCATCAAAGAGGCTAAAGCTACTTCAGATGCTGCAGAGCGTATGAAACTGTTACATCAGGCAGAGGATATTCTCGTTGGACAGGATTATGTAGTAAATCCACTTTACTTCTATACACAGAAATACATGCTTGCTGATGGAATTGAAGGCACATACTATTGCCCACTTGGATATTTCTTCTTCGGATATACTCATCAGGCAAACTAAATGTTATAATAAAAAGGAATTCTGCTTGCAGGATTCCTTTTTTTAGAATAGGAGAGAAGATATGAAAGCATATGAAAGATTATTAGAGTATGCCAGAATCTGGACAACAAGTGATGAGGAAAGTACAACATCACCGACAACATCACGTCAGTTTGATTTGGCTAAGCAATTAGTAGAAGAAATGAAAGAAATAGGGATCGAAGATGCCTATATGGATGAGTTTGGATATGTATATGGACATATTCCGGCAACTCCTGGATATGAGGAGCGTACTGCAATTGGATTTATTGCTCATATGGACACAGCTCCGGATTATAGTGGCGAAAATGTAAATCCACAGATTATTGAAAATTATGATGGAAATGACGTATCTTTAGGAACATCTGGGAAGGTATTATCTGTTGCTGAATTTCCATCCTTAAAAACTTTAACTGGAAGAACATTGATCACGACAGATGGAACGACCCTTTTAGGGGCAGATGATAAAGCAGGTATTGCTGAAATCATGACTGTTGCAGAAGAACTGATAAAAGAAAATATCCCGCATGGAAAAGTATCCATCAGCTTTACAACAGATGAAGAAGTTGGAAGCGGTGCAAAACACATGAATCTGGAAGTGTTTGGGGCACCATATGCTTATACAGTAGATGGCGGTCCGGAAGGAGAGATTCAATTTGAAAATTTCAATGCAGCATCAGCGGATTTCTACGTGCATGGGGTAAATGTGCATCCTGGAGAAGCAAAAGGAATCATGAAGAATTCACAAAAGATTGCAATGGAAATTCAGGGAATGCTGCCAGTTGATGAAGCACCTGAATACACCGAAGGCTATGAAGGCTTTTTCCATCTGATGGAAATGACTGGTACTGTAGAAGAAACTAAAATGAGTTATCTTATCCGCGATTTTAATTCAGAGAGTTATGAAAATCGTAAGGAATTACTTCGAAATATTACAGAAATTGTGAATAAAAAATATGGAGAAGGAACAGTAGAACTTAAGCTTAATGATTCTTATCGTAATATGCGTGAAAAAATAGAACCATGTATGGAATTGATTGAGTATGCTAAAAAAGCATGTGAGATGGCTGAAGTAAAAGCTGATATTGCACCAATCCGAGGAGGCACAGATGGTGCACGTCTCAGCTTTGTAGGTCTTCCGTGTCCAAATCTTGGAACAGGCGGATATGGTTTCCATGGTGCTTTTGAACATATCACAGCAGAAGGTATGGATAAAGCAACTGTAATTATTAAAAATATTATTTTACAGTTTGCTGAGTAAAGAAGGATGAACGTAATTTTTGTATGGCACTTTTTTCAATTCTTGAAACATAAGATCTTGAGATACCAAGTTGTCGTGCGACTTCACGTTGAGTATATTCCTCTCCGTTGTAAAGTCCATAGCGCATTTTTAATACAAGACGTTCACGAGGAGTTAGAAGAGATTCTAACTCCTCATATAATTTTTGTATATCTTGTTTTAGCATGATACATTCAGATGCATCGGCATCATTCGTTTCAATGATATCATATAATTGAATTTCATTTCCTTCTTTGTCAATTCCAAGTGGTTCATAAAGTGAGACTTCTTTGCTTGTTTTCTTTTTTGAACGCAGATACATTAAAATTTCATTATCAATACATTTAGAAGCATAGGCTGCCAGTCGATTACCTTTTTCACTATTGAATGTCATAACTGATTTGATCAATCCAATTGTACCGATAGAAATTAAATCTTCTAAATCGTCATCCAGAGATTGATATTTTTTTATAACATGTGCAACTAGCCGAAGGTTGTGCTCAATTAAAATATGTTTTGCCTGCAGGTCTCCCTCAATATATTTTTGAAAATAATACTTTTCTTCCGAAGAAGTGAGCGGGGCAGGGAAAGATTTCAAAAGCATACCTCACAGAAAATATTCTGTTTCTGTATATATTTCAGACAGAAACAATTTAATATAGTTTATGATGAAATGAAGAAATTGGTGCTTTTCCAAATATCGACTCTTGTGTATAATAAAAGCAAGACAAATAGAATTACATTTTACAGGTAATTATAAAGTAACAATAAAAGAAGCGGTAATTAGGAGGAAAGACGATGAATAGTGTTGGTGCAGTGATTGTTGCATCTGGATATGGCGGTCATGGAAAAAAACAAAATCCAATGGAAGAGATAGATGATTTGAATATTGCGGCACAGATTGTGGTGACATTTCAGCGTGCAGGAATCAAAGATATAGTGGTTGTCTGTAAAGAAGAAAAAGAAAATCTGAAAAAAGAATTGAGAGGGTTCGGCGTCAGCTTTTTATATGATACGGAGGACAATGAAGGAGAAATGTTTTCCAGTGTGAAAAAGGGGCTTTCATATCTGGAGACAAGATGTGAAAGAATATTTGTATGCCCGGTAGAAATTGCATTATTTACAAAGGATACTGTGGAACAATTGATGAAGAATCCGGCCAAACTGGTAATTCCTTCGGTGAATTATCATGCCGGTCATCCAATACTTATATCTGCTTCATTGGTTGCGTCAATTCTTGGATACCAAGGAGAAAAAGGATTGCGTGGAGCAATCCAGAGTCTTTCGGTGAAACCTGCTTATGAAGTTGTTAAAGATGAAGGGATTTTAGTACGTGCAGACAGTGTGAAAGACAGTGATGAGATTGTCAGACAATATGGGGAGACTCGTATGAGGGCAACGGTAAAGGTAAGACTTACAAATCGCAAACCATTCTTTGGACCAGGGATGGTAACACTTCTTAGAGAAATCGAAAGTCTGGGTTCAGTAAGAGAAGCATCAGAAAAAACCGGAATCTCATACAGCAAAGCATGGTCGATGATTCGAGACGCAGAAAAAGAGTCCGGACAAACACTTGTAGAGAGACAACCCGGAGGAAAATTCGGTGGAGCTGCAAGTGTATCGAAAGCAGGGAAAGAGATGCTGGAAAAATACGAACAATTAGAGCAGGCAGTAGAGAGCTATACAACAAAAAAATATCAGGAGATTTTTCAAAATTAGAATTGACAATTTATCTGATTCAAGTTAAGATACAAGGAAAGAATAAAGCGTGTAATATGGCATAGCGTTTATTCTTTCTTTTTTTAAAACATGCATGTTACAAATATCCGCTGAAGAATTCTTTGTCAGCGAACATCAAAAAGACCATTTTCGGTCAAAGAATCCAATTTAGTAAAGTAAATAAAGAAGGGAAGTGCGTACATGGGATTTAGTACAGTACTGTCTGCAGCTGTATTCGGGCTTAAAGTAGAGCTTGTAAATGTAGAAGCAGATGTAAGTAATGGTCTTCCAATGTTTCATATGGTGGGCTATTTGTCGTCAGAAGTAAAAGAAGCGACAGACAGAGTACGAACGGCAATTCACAATTCAGGAATGGAATTTCCGGCAAAAAAAACAATTATAAACCTTGCTCCGGCAACGATTAAAAAGAGGGGCGCAGCGTTTGACCTGCCGATTGCGGTAGCAATTTTAACAGCATTGGGACAGCTTGAGCAAGAATCGGTGGAAAATGTAATGATGCTGGGAGAATTGAGTCTGGATGGAAATGTGAAATCTGTCACAGGTGTTCTTCCGATTGTACTAGAAGCGAAAAAAAGAGGGATCAAAACTTGTGTTTTACCAAAAGCAAATGCCTTAGAAGGTGCATTAGTTGAAGGAATGAAAGTAATCGGAGTGGAAAATCTGGAAGAAACGGTGTTGTTTTTAAGCGGGGAAGCAAAAATTAATGCGACACTATATTCGTCAAAAGATAGTGGTGAAAATCTTGAACCACCGTTAGATTATAGTGATGTTTATGGACAAGCTGCTGTGAAAAGAGCAACAGAAATTGCCGTGGCAGGAAATCATAATTTATTGTTGATTGGACCTCCGGGCAGTGCAAAATCTATGATTGCAAAGAGAATTCCAACAATATTTCCGAAAATGACAAGAGAAGAGAGCATAGAAATTACAAAAATATATAGTGTGTTGGGAATGTTGGAAGAAACAGATCCTCTTATTTGTACAAGACCATTTCGAAGTGTACATCATACAGCAACAAAAACATCTTTGGTTGGAGGCGGAAGAATTCCAAGACCGGGTGAAATCAGTCTGGCACATAGCGGTGTTTTATTTTTAGATGAATTACCGGAGTTTTCAAGAGAGGTACTGGAAGTGCTGAGACAACCGTTAGAAGAGCATCAGATTCGGATTACAAGAGCACAGGGGACATATCAGTTTCCAGCTAATTTTATGCTGGTTGGAGCGTTAAATCCTTGCCCTTGCGGATGCTATCCCGATTTGAACAAATGTCGGTGTACAGAAAGAGAAATACAGCAATATATCGGAAAATTAAGTCAGCCATTTCTTGACCGGATGGATATATGTGTGGAGGCGCCGAGAGTGGAATATCAGGTTTTGAAAGAAAAAAGAAGAGAAGAAAAGTCTGAAGAGATACGGAAACGTGTTTCAAAAGCAAGAAAAATACAACAAAAGAGATATCAGACAACAGGAATTTTGACTAATGCAGAATTGGAAGGAAAACAGCTAGAGAAATATTGCAGACTTGGAAAAAAAGAGGAACAAATGATGCGGCAGGCATTTTCAAGGCTCGGTTTAACTGCACGAACATATTATAAAATATTGAAGATAGGACGTACAATTGCAGATTTAGATGAGTCGGAAAATATTGAGCTGAGACATTTACAGGAGGCCATAGGATATCGGGCTATGGATAAAAAATATTGGGGGAAATAGAAATGATACAAGATGAGAAAAAATATGAATATTGGCTGGCTTCTATTCAGAATTTGTCAGATAATAAAAAAAATAAATTAAGAGAGCATATGAATTTTGCCAAGCGTGCTTATTATATAGAAGAAACAGAATTAAACAAACTAAATTTTTTGTCGGAAAAGGAAAAAAACGTGATAAAACAGGCGCAAAAGGA
>ERZ791868.1820-NODE-1820-length-10298-cov-5.232256_pt1 | contig 10298 bp, 9 predicted proteins | sample MGYA00510281_ERZ791868 | MGnify/ENA primary metagenome ERZ791868 (study PRJEB30046, sample SAMN00792046) | human gut metagenome | study: EMG produced TPA metagenomics assembly of the A metagenome-wide association study of gut microbiota in type 2... | reverse complement strand
GCTGCCGATGTCGCCGCGCATCCCGATGCCGGGGCCGTGGCGCTGCGCGAATCGAAATTCGCATGGGCGGAGTTGCTGCGGCAGCAGGATCGCCGTGCCGATGCCGTGAAGCTTTACAGGGAACTGGCCGCGGACGTCCGCTCGAAGGAGGGTTCCGCCGCTGCCTATTACGTGCTGGAGGATACCTTCGAAAAGGGCGATATGGACAAGACCGAGAAGGCGGTATTCGCCTATTCCGAACGGGAACCCCAGGCCTACTGGCTGGCCAAGGCCTTCATCCTGCTGGGCGACGTCTATGTCCGCAAGGGAGACAACTTCCAGGCGCGGGCGACCTACCAGAGCGTCGCGGACGGCTATTCGCCTGCCGACGACGGGATCGTGGACGAAGCCAAGGAACGGATCGCAAAACTGAACTGACGATGAAACACATGTTGTTTGTAGCCGCGCTGATGGCGGCATTGCCCTGGGGCGCGAGCGCGCAGGTCGAGAAACGGGTCGAAGTGACCAAGGCCTATGTGCCGAGTGTGGAGGGAGCGTCGAAACTCGCTGTCGTACCCGACATGACCGATACGGTGAAGATGCGTCCCGAGATCGACTATACGATCACGCCGCTGTCGTTGCAGACCACCCTCGCCACGCGGCCGATCCGTCCCGCGACGGTAACCTACTGGGAATTCAACCGCCCGCTGCCTTTCTACCTCAAGGCCGGGATGGGCTACCCGTTCAATTCGGTGTTGGATTTCTATGCTTCGAGCCAGAACCCCGGGACAGGGTATGTGGTGGGCTATGTCAACCACGAGGGGCGCTATTCCAAGATCGGGAACGACTTCGGCGTCAAGAACAATTCGACGCGGATGCTCAACCGCATCGGCGCCGCTGCGGGTAAATATTTCGGCCGCCACGTGCTCGAGGGCGACCTCTCCTACGAGAACCGCATGTACCACCGCTACGGTATGTACCTCGCGCCGGACATCTCTGCCGATGCCGTACCCGGTTCGATGGCCGATTACGGCGATGCGAACATCGCGGTGCGCTTCGGCGACGATTTCCAGGATCTGAGCCGCGTGAATTTCGAAATCGCCATCCGGGGCGGCATGTTTTTCGACCATTCCGAGTGGCCGGACTATAACGACAAGGCCCGCCAGACCACGCTGGAAACCCACGCGAAGATCGCCCGCGCTTTCGGGCGCCACCGCCTTGCCGCCGAGATCGGTTACGAGCGGCTCGCCGGACAGAAGGCCCTCGACGAATATAACCAGCAATTGATACATGCCGCGCTGCGCTACGGCATCGAGGGCGGGGTAGTGCGCCTCGAGGTCGGTGCCGATTATTACCACGACAAGGTCAAGTCCGTCGAAGCGGAAAATTATATCATTCCTTTCGTGCGGCTGAACCTGAACCTCGGGACGGACGGGCTGTGCCCGTTCTTCGAGATGGACGGCAACGTCCGCGAGAACAGTTACCGTTCGCTTACGAAGCTGAATCCCTATCTGCTGAATCCCGTATTCGGGACTAAGAGTTCGGTCGATTATAACGGCCGCTTCGGTATCGGGGGCAGTATCTGGCGCGGGAAGTTCGACTACCGGGCCTATGCCGGGTTCTCGATCCGTGACAACCACCTTTACTGGTACAGTGCCGATGTCGTGCAGGGGAGCGATATTCTTGCCGCCGGGCTGACCATGCTGCCGTCGATGGCCCGCCAGACCGTCTTGTCGTTCAACGGCGAGGTGACGTGGCGTCCCGCGAGCAGTTTCCGGACGGAGTTGGGCGTGCACGGCTATATCTATAACGACGACGAGACCAAACTCCATAACGGTGCCCCGGCTTTCGATGGCAATTTTTCCGCCCACTACGACGGCCGCAAGATTTCGTTCGGCGCGGGCATCTGGCTGCAAAGCACCCGTAAATGGTCCGACTACCAGTTGGATGCAGCATCCGGGGCGGAGAGTTTCGGCAGTGTCGAAGTGCCCTTTGCCGCCGACCTGCGGGTCAATTTCGACTGGAAGGTTTCGGGACGCATTACGCTCTTCGCCGAGGGCCGTAACCTGATCAACCGCCGCCTGTACCAATACCCGTGGTATCCGGAATACGGGGCAAATTTCACGGTCGGGGTGAAGGCCAACTTCTGAAATCCCACCTCCGGTCTGTGACGCGGGGTATTGCCATGGTTTTTTGCCGGAATTTGCACATTTATGTGACATATTCAAAAAATATATTAATTTTGTGAAGCCTGACATGGTATAAATACAACTTTTTGAACTTATATGGCACTGAAGAACCTCCCCAAGATATGTCCCTCCTGCGGTAAACGATTGAGCGTACAAGCGATGCATTGCAACGGATGCGATACGCATATCGAAGGCGACTACAACCTCCCGGTGATGATGCAGCTTTCGGCTCCCGACCAGCAATTCGTGCTCGATTTCGTAAAAAGCAGCGGCTCCCTGAAGGAGATGGCGCAGAAATTAGGGCTCAGTTACCCTACGGTACGCAACCGTTTGGACGACATAATTGCTCAACTTAATCAATTCGAAGGCGATGAACAGGATTCTTAACCCGTTTGAATACCTTTCTACCGGGAAAGCGCTCGGCTGGGGCCTTGCCGGGACTCTTTTTTCCATCTGCCTGCTGACGGCGGTGAGCTGGCCTGTCGGGGACGATCTGTCGAAGATCGTCACGATCCTCTCTTCGAACCTGCTTTTGTGGATTCCCCTTTCGCTGTTGCTCTACGTGCTGGCCCTGCTCTTCTCGCCGTCGCGTATCCGCGCAGTCGATATCTTTGCCACGAACCTTTTTGCCATGTTGCCCACGATCGTCATACTCGGGGTGCTGAGCGTGCCTTCGAAATGGCTGGGAGGGCTTGTCTGCGAGCCCCGCAGCGCCTGCGAGGTGATGAAGCTCGCAGGGTATAACCTGATCGTGATCCTGCTGTCGGTCTCGATGGCCTGGTCGATGGTCTGGGGCTGTTTCGCCTACCTCGTCTCGGCCAATATGAAGGGGTGGCGCGGGATTTCCATCTTTGTCATCTGCTATGTTTTCGTCAGCGTCGTCAACCAGTTGCTGATCGCCTATTCGAAATAAAATACCGGAATCATGCCGCGCGGGACGTCTTCGTCCCGTTTTTTATGCCTTTACTGGAATGCACTGGCCGGCTGCTGCATCCGGTATGCATTTTTTTTGCCGGCAACACAATACGATTGGATTTTATGCCGGCGGCAGGTTTGTTCGTTGACGTTTTTTCATGCCGCGATGGAGCAAAAAAGCGGTGCCCGGGGCTGTGTGACCCGGGCACCGTATAACAAAAAAAGGGTGAGCTCCTTATATCGCACCGCTACGACCACATACCCTTGCTCGATTCCTCGCCTGGGGGATTCTGTGGGAGCTGGTCGTATAAGACTCACCCGGGCACAAAAGTAGGAATTTTTTATATCTTTGCAAAAATTTTCGGCCCGATGCGTAAAAAAACTTTTCGCTATATCCTTTTCGCCTGCCTTGCGTGCCTGCTTGTCGCGGGTTTTGTCCTGCGGCAGCAATTTTACGGGAATGCCGTGCGCGCGGGGCGCGACCTCTATATCGGCAGCCGTGCCGACTACCAAAGCCTCACCGATTCCTTGCTGCCCCGGCTCAGGCACCATTGGGCTTTTGGTGTCTATGCCCGGCGCATCAACCTGCCGGAGACGTTCAAGCCCGGCCACTATGTGCTGGAGCCCGGGATGAGCGTGATCCGGGTAGCGCGGATGCTCAAACTGGGGCTTCAAACCCCTGTACGGGTTTCGATCAACAATGCCCGCATTCCGGCGCAGCTCGCGCAGAAACTCGCCCGGCAGATCGACGCCGACTCCACGGCGATCATGCAGGTGCTGACCTCGCCCGAAGTGGCGCGTGGCGTGGGGTTCGACAGCGTGACGCTCTTTTCGATGTTCATTCCCAACACCTACGAGTTCTACTGGACGGTGACGCCCGAAGAGTTCGTGCAGCGCATGAAGCGCGAGTACGACCGTTTCTGGACGCCCGGGCGCGATGCCTTGCGCGAACGCAGCGGTCTGAGCCGGCTCGAGGTCATGACCCTCGCATCGATCGTCTACGAGGAGACCCGCAAGACCGACGAGATGCCCCGTATCGCAGGGGTGTACGTCAACCGCCTGCGCAAGGGGATGCCCCTGCAGGCCGATCCGACGGTCAAGTATGCCATGCAGGACTTCGGGCTGCGGCGCATCCTGCACAAACACCTGAAATACGAGTCGCCCTACAATACCTACCGGAACAAGGGGCTGCCGCCTTCGCCGATCTGCATGCCCGGCATCGACGCCATCGACGCCGTGCTCAACTACGAGGTGCATGACTATCTTTTCTTCTGTGCGCGTGCGACGTTCGACGGTTACCACAACTTCGCACGGACGCTCCGCGAGCACAATGCCAATGCCCGGGCTTACAGCGCCGAACTGAACCGGCGCAAGATTAAATAATTTTTCGTACATTTGTCCTGATGCTTACGAAGATCTACGAACAGAACCCCTCGGAGCGGGAATTGCAGAAGGTGGTCGACGTGCTCGTCCACGACGGGATCGTCATCTATCCGACCGACAGCGTCTATGCTTTCGGCTGTTCGCTCCATTCGCCCAAGGCCATCGAACGCCTACGGCGGATGAAGGGTAAGGATGCCGAGGCTTTTTCGGTGGTCTTCGGGGATATGGCCCAGGTGGCGGAGTATTGCCGTGTGGACAACACTGCGTTCCGGATCCTGAAACGGAACCTGCCGGGGCCCTTCACGTTCGTGCTCACGGCATCCTCGCGCGTGCCCGACAAGGCGCTTGAAAAGCGCCGTACGATCGGCATCCGCATTCCGGACAACGCCATATCCCGCGCCATCGTCGCCGCGCTGGGCTGCCCGCTCGTCACCACATCGGTGAAGGACGACGACCAGGTCGTGGAGTATACCACCGATCCCGAACTGATCCATGAGCGCTATGGCCGCGACGTGGCGCTTGTGATCGACGGCGGCATGGGGGACAATGTTCCCACGACGGTCGTAGACCTTACGGGCGACGAGCCCGAAGTGCTGCGCGAGGGCAAAGGGGAACTGCAATGAGATTAATATAAACAGTATATGGAAAAAACGAATTTCTGGAAAGATGTCGCCAAGTACGGCGCGATCATAGGCGCCCTGCTGGCCGTCTCGTTCATGTTGGAAACCCGATTGCAGATTTCGGCCAGTTTCGGCCTGTACGCAATCGAATGGATTGCCGTCGTCGTGCTGCATTACTATCTGCTGCACCGTTTCACGCGCCGGTATTCGATGATGTATACCGCCGAGGAGGGTTTCTCCTTCGGGCAGGGGTATGCTTACATCCTCTCCGTTTCGACCGTTGCGGGGCTCATCGTCGGTATCGTGCAATACCTTTACCTGCACTTTTTCATCGGTTACGCCAACTATACGGAGCGTACCACAGCCGCATTATCCGATTTTATAGGGCGGAACGGCGGGGTGCCGGCCAACATGGAATCCATGCTGTCGCAGATGTTCGACCAAATACAGAATACCCCCGAACCTTCTTTTTTAAGAACCCTGTGGGCCGTAACTTTCGTGAGTATTCTGTTCGGTGCCGTTTTCGGCCTTATCATTGCAGGCGTGTTGTCGCGTGCGCCCAAACCGTTCGATACCCCGCTAAGCGAATAGGGACATACCGTGAATAATAAACTGGACATATCCGTCGTAGTACCACTCTACAATGAGGCCGAGTCCCTGCCCGAACTGGTAGCATGGATCGACCGCGTTGCCGTGTCGCATGGCTATGCCTACGAGGTGATCCTCGTGGACGACGGTTCGTCAGACGGCTCCTGGGAGGTTGTCGAATCGCTCCGGGAGAAGTCCCCGGCGATCCGCGGCATCGGCTTCGCCCGCAATTACGGCAAGTCGGCAGCCCTGTACTGCGGTTTCGCCGCAGCCGAAGGCGAGGTCGTCATCACGATGGATGCCGACCTGCAGGATTCGCCCGACGAGATTCCCGAACTGCGCCGCATGATCCTCGAAGAAGGGTACGACCTGGTATCCGGCTGGAAGAAGAAGCGCCGCGACCCGGTCGGCAAACGCTGGCCGAGCAAATTCTTCAACTGGACGGCGCGCCGGGTCTCCGGCATCAAACTCCACGATTTCAACTGCGGGCTGAAGGCCTACCGCCGCAAGGTCGTCAAGTCGATCGAGGTCTACGGCGAGATGCACCGTTTCATTCCGATTCTGGCGAAGCAGGCCGGGTTCCGCCGTATCGGCGAAAAGGTCGTCGAGCACCACGCCCGCAAATACGGCTGCTCGAAGTTCGGCCTCGAACGTACCGTGAAAGGCTACCTGGATCTGATCACCGTGCTGTTCATGACGCATTTCGGCCGCTCGCCGATGTATTTCTTCGGCAGTCTGGGGACGCTGATGTTCCTTATCGGCGGCGGGACTACGGTGTGGATCATTGCCGCAAAGATCTGGAAACAGGTGCACGGGCTGTCGCTGCGCCCGGTCACCGATCAGCCGCTCTTTTACCTGGCGATCCTCGCCGTGATCCTCGGCGTGCAGTTGTTCCTGGCGGGGTTCCTGGGCGAGCTCATCAACCGGGGGTCGTCGGATAGGAATAAGTATCTGATTGATAAAACTTTGTAAATAATTATGATACAACGAATCCAAACACTCCATCTGCTCATCGTCACGGCGCTCATGGCCGTTACGCTCTTTGCCCCGCTGGCTTGGTTCGCGGGCGACGCGGGTGAGTTCCGGCTCTATGCCTTTTCCCTGCAGACCTCGGCCGGAGAGGCTGTACAGTCGACCGTCTACATGGGCGTCGTGCTGGCACTGGCCTGCGTGCTGCCTTTCATTACGATCTTCCTGTTCAAACGCCGCCTGCTCCAGATCCGGCTCTGTGTCGTGGAGATCGTGCTGCTGATCGGTTCTGCGGTTATGGAAGCGGCCTATTATTTCCTCAGTTGGCGGGTTTTTTCCGAACTTTCGTTCCATACGCAGGGTTTCCGGCCCGCCATCGCACTGCCGCTCGTGTGCCTGCTGTTCGCCTACCTCGCTGCACGGGCTGTTTTCCGCGACGAACTGATGGTACGTGCCGCCGATAGAATACGCTGACGCGCGCCATACGACCGGACGTGGCATCAATCGGCCCGTCCGCTGAATATATCCCGCTTGCGGGATATATTTTTTTGTGCCTGCCGGAGCCGTCCGGCGGTTGAAAGGCATTCCTTGGCATTCGATTTGAAGCGGATATACAGGAAATTAGGAAATTCATTCATTCCTGTCTAAAATAAACGCTTCTATGAAAAAATCGAACTTTTGGAAGTTATTGTCCGGCACGGTGTTCTTTGCCACCGTGGCTCTGGCCTCATGTGTGGACGATAACGACGACAAGGGGATGCCTTATCTCGAAGTCACCCCCGACGTGCTCACGTTCAATGCCGACGGTGCCCCGGAAGGCGCCTCCGCATTCACCGTAAAGAGCAACCGCCCCTGGACGCTCGAAGTGCTGGAGGGCAGCGACTGGGTTACGCCCTCCGCAACTCAGGGCTCGGGCGACGGTACCGTCGAATTCACCATCCCCGCGAGCAACGTGGGCCGTATCGCCAAGCTCTCGTTCAACCTGAAGAACGCATATGGCGCCTATTGGACGAAAGAGGTCACCATCGAGCAGGGCGAGGCGCCCAAGGCCGGCGAGGTGAGCGCGCTGGTGGCCTACATCAAGAACACGTGGCCGAGCCTCGAAAGCGGTACCGAAGAGCTGAATTACAGCCAAAAGACGATTCCCGCCGTGATCCTCGCCAACAACGGGGGCGGCAATAATTTCGGCAAGCTCTATGTCGGCGACAACATCACGCTGCCCAACTCGGCCATCATCCTTTACAGCACGACCGAGTTTACCCGCGATAACAGCGCGAAATATCCGGTCGGCAAGAAGGTTACGCTCGACTTGTCGGCTGCCCAGTATGCGCCCTACGGCAATCTGCGCGAGCTGAAGAACGTCGTGGTGACCGTCTCCGACGATCCCGCCGTCGAGGTGGCCGTGCCGACGCTTTCGGCCGCGACGCTCAACGAGGGCAATTATCAGGGGCAGTATGTCCGGGTCACGAACCTCACGCCGCAGTCGTCGTTCGTCGGCGAGGCGTGGGCGACTTCCGCCAAGCGCGTCGTGCGCTTCGATGCCGCCGGAGGCGAGACTGTCCAGAGCTATATGGCTACGGCAACCGATGCCGCCGGTTTCGCCGCGATCACGATCGCCGACAAGACGGGCGCCCTGCTCGGTACCGCCGAACAGAATTTCAAGAACATACAGGTCATCCCGACCATGCCTTCGGACGTGGCCGCATTCGTCGCTTCGGGGGCTTCGCTTAGCATCTCGCCCGAGGATAACCTCGTGCTGGGCTCGGCGTCCGTGACCGTCACGGCCAACATCGCGTGGACGGCCACCATGAGCGGCGACGGCTTCACGATCTCACCCCAGGGCGGGGATAACAACGGTACGGTCACCGTCACGGCGACCGCAGCCAATGAAACCTCCGCATCGAAAGACCTGGGCAGCATCACCTTCTCGGGCGAGGGCGTCACGCCGCTGACCCTGCGTGTCGCGCAGGCCGCCAAGCCGAGTGCCGAGCCCAAGACGGTTGCCCAATTCGTTGCCTTCGTCAAGGGGCTGGCTCCTGCTTCGGGCGCCGAGGCTTCGCTCGGAGAGTGGACGGGACAGACCGTTCAGGGATATATCGCCGCCAACGACGCGGGCGGCAACCTTTACCAGATGATCTCCGTCGTGGATAACACCGGGGATGCCGGTTCGGGTATTCTGCTCGCCGATGCGGCGTACGAAACCGTCGCCGACTACCCGGTCGGCGCCCGGATCACGCTGACCCTCGATGCGACGAGTACGGTCTACAACTCCTATGGCCTGTATAAGATCAATAAGGTAACGACCGCGGTCGACAACTCGTCGCCCGTGCAGATGGTCGTGCCGTCCGTCACCCTCGCGCAGTTCAATTCGAACGATTATATGGGTATGAACGTGAAGGTCACGGGGCTCGCATTCAAGGGCGAGGCCGGCGAGATGTGGTACAGCGGCACGGCCAACTATTCGACCCGCCTGTTTACCGACGGGAGCGGCGACCTGGCCGTGCGTACCTACAAGACCGTCGCATGGGGCGGCGAGTTGATCTCGTCGACCGTGACGGCCGGTTCGCTGATCGGCGTGGCCGAAGTCTACGACGGTGCGGCGCAGCTCTACCCGCAGTCCGCGGCGGATGTCGCCGACTTCAAGGTCGATGCTTCGACGCCCGTGATTACGGAGGTCGATCCCGCGTCGCTGACCTGGGGTGCCGAGGAGACGGTAACCAAGAATGTCGCGGTTACGGTCGTCAACCTCGGGTCGAACGCCCTGACGGTCGATAACGATGCGATTGCGCCTTTCACGGCCGTAGTCAACGGTACCACCGTTACCGTCACGCCTCCGGCTCCCAACACGACCTCCGACGACATCGTGCGCACGATGACCGTCTCGGTTGCGGGCGGTAACAGCCGCGAGGTTACGCTCACGCAGTTCGCGGCCGGGTCGGGCGGCGATACCAAGGGCATCTATACCTCCATGAGCCAGTTCATCCCGGCTTCCACCAGCACGACCGACCGTTACTATCCTTCCAACTCGACGATCGACGGCCAGCCCGCTACGGGTTTTAAGCTCGGTACGAGCAGCCTTGCCGGCGTATTCACCTCCGAGGCGCTGGGGGCATCGCTCACGGGCGACAAGAAACTGTCGTTCTATGCCGTGGCATGGACGGGCAAGGCCGCCACGGTCTACATCCGGGTCAACAACGGCGGTGCGGTGAGCGGTGACGGCAGCCATGCGATCACGGCCAGCGCCGGTGCCACGGGGTCGGGCAATGACTTCACCTTCACCGACGTGACCGATTCCGATTACTACACCTTCCAGCTCACGGGGCTGACCGCCGCATCGACCGTGACGATCTCCACGTCGCCCGACTTCACGGCGGCATCGGATCGCAATACGGGGCGTGCCATCGTGCTGGGCGTACAGGTCTATTGATATGAAGAGGATGCGTAAATATCTGATACGAACGCTCCTCGGGGTTGCTGCGGTCGTGGCGGCGGGTTTCGCCGCCACCTCCTGCAGTGACGACTCCGATTCGGGTTCCGGGGTCTTCCGCGTGGAGTGGGATCCCACCAAGACCGTGCACCCCGACCGGGAGGGCGCTGCCGTGCTGATCGTGGACGGCCGCGAGGGGACATCGTGGAGGGCCGAGATCACGGCGGG
>ERZ791868.1814-NODE-1814-length-10324-cov-4.626059_pt1 | contig 10324 bp, 7 predicted proteins | sample MGYA00510281_ERZ791868 | MGnify/ENA primary metagenome ERZ791868 (study PRJEB30046, sample SAMN00792046) | human gut metagenome | study: EMG produced TPA metagenomics assembly of the A metagenome-wide association study of gut microbiota in type 2... | reverse complement strand
CAGACCGGCTACACGGCGACCAACCGCGTGAGCGGCACGACGGGGCACTACCCCCTGTCGATCGACATCCGCAATACGCTCAAGCGGAATTTCACCGAAGTACTGCCGAAATTTTCGGTGCTCTATGCCTTCGACGAGATCCACAACCTCTACGTTTCGGTGGCCAAAGGGTACAAGGCCGGCGGGTTCAACACGCAGATGTTCTCCGACGTACTCCAGCAGAAGATGATGAACGAAATGGGGTTCGGGACGGTATACGACGCGGATAAAGTCGTGAGCTACGAACCCGAATACAGTTGGAACTACGAATTGGGCGGGCACTTTTCGTGCATGGAAGGCGCCGTGCGGGGCGATTTCGCACTCTTCTACATCGACTGCCGCGACCAGCAGCTCACAGTCTTCCCCGAGGGGACGACCACCGGGCGCATGATGACCAATGCCGGACGCACGCGCAGCTTCGGCGGCGAGTTGTCGCTGCAGGTATCGCCGTGGCAGAACCTCGACATCAATGCGGCCTACGGATACACAAATGCCAAATTCGTCCGTTATAACGACGGGAAAACCGATTACAAGGGCAACTACCTGCCCTACGCGCCGCAGCATACGCTGTCCGCAAATGGGGCGTGGACGATCCCCACGGGGGTGCCGTGGCTCGGGAACATCGTCCTGCAGGCCGGTGTCCGCTGCGCGGGGCGCATCTGGTGGAACGAGGAGAATTCGCTCTCGCAGCCCTTTTATGCGCTGGCCGAAGCCACCCTGCGTTTCGAACAGAAACACTATTCGGTCGACATATGGGGACGCAACCTCGCGGACACGGGTTACAACGTATTTTATTTCAAGTCCATCGGCAACGAATTCGTACAGCGCGGACGTCCCAGGACATTCGGCATAACACTGAATATTAACCTATAACGACAATAAAACAATGAAAAAACTCCTTATCCTGCTCGCCCTCGCGGCCTGTGCGGCATGCAACACCGAAGACGACAACGATAACCGGCAGACGGCCACTTTCGAGGGCACGCTCACCATTACCAGCAACCAGACCCCGTCGGCGACACCCTTTGTGACAAACAACATAAGTTTCGAACTTACGGAAGACAACAGCGGCCTGTTCAAGCTCACGATGTACAACGTACGTTTCGCGCAGTCCATGCCGATGTCACTCAATATCGTTATCCCCGAACTGAAATACGAGGACTCGGACAACGACGGCATCTACGAACTGACGAGCACGGCCGATCCGATCATCCCCTACATCGGCGGCAAACCGTATTACGACCCGCAAACCGGCAAGGGATTCGCAATCCCGATGTTCACCGGCAGGCTCGCCAACGGCGTCCTGGAGGTGATCTTCACCTGCCGCAACGCGCAGATTCCCGTGGGCGACGAGACACTCGACCACAAAGCCGTGTACAAGGGAACGATTCTTTTGTAACTTTGCACCGAAAAACGTAACGATATGAAGGCAGAATACAAACCATTCGTAGACGAGCTCATCGAGCTCTGCATCAAGGAGGACATCGGCGACGGCGACCACACGTCGCTCTCGTGCATCCCCTCCGACGAACACGGCCGCATGCGCCTGCTGTGCAAGCAGGAGGGAATCATCGCCGGCATCGAGATCGCGCAGGTCGTATTCCACCGTCTCGACCCGGAGATGGAATTCGAGCAGGTACTCAGCGACGGCGACCGCGTGAAGCCCGGCGACGTGGCGTTCTACGTCTCGGGACGCCTGCGCTCGCTGCTGCAGGCCGAACGCATCATCCTCAACATCATGCAGCGCATGAGCGGCGTGGCTACGCAGACCGCCGTTTACGTCGACCGCCTCGCAGGGCTGCATACCCGGGTGCTCGACACGCGCAAGACCACGCCCGGCATGCGCGTGCTGGACAAGATGGCCGTGAAGATCGGCGGCGGCGAGAACCACCGCATGGGGCTTTTCGACATGATCCTGCTGAAAGACAACCACATCGACTTTGCGGGCGGCATCCGCAAAGCCATCCACGGCGCCCGCGAATACCTCCGGGCCAAGGGCAAGGATATTCCCATCGAGTGCGAAGTGCGCTCGCTGGAGGACATCGACGAAGTATTCGCCGCGGGCGGCGTCGACCGCATCATGTTCGACAATTTCACGCCCGCAATGACCCGCGAGGCCGTGAAGAAGGTCGCAGGCCGCTGCGAGACCGAATCGAGCGGCGGCATCACGCTCTCGACGATGCGCGACTACGCCGAATGCGGCGTCGACTTCATCTCGGTCGGTGCCCTGACGCACCAGATCAAGTCGCTCGACATGTCGCTCAAGGCCTGCGAATAACCCAAACGCCCTGTCGTCACCGAATCATACGGACAACGGTTAATTCATGAAACGCCTGCTCCATACCCCGCTGGCCCTGTTACTGCGGCGCATCGTACTGCTCTATGCGGTACTGATGCTCTGCCGCGTGGTCTTTTATCTCTACAACGCACAGTTGCTGGGGACGATCGGCCGGGGTGAGTTGTGGCAGCTGCTCGCCGGCTCACTCAAATTCGACACGGTATCGGTCATCTATGCCAACGGGGTATTCATCCTGCTGGCGTTGCTGCCCCTGCATGTGCGCGAACGCGGCTGGTACCGCAAACTGATGTACTGGTACTACGTGGCGGTGAATGCCGTGCTGGTCGTGGCGGTCAACATGTCCGACTGCGTCTATTTCCGTTACACGCAGAAACGCTTCACGGCCGACGAGGTATTCTTCGCCGACAACAGCAATTCGGTACAACTCGTCGGTAAGTTCATGGCCGAAAACTGGTACCTGGTACTCGTCGCCGCAGCCCTCGTGGCGCTGCTGGCATGGGGTTACGGCCGCAAGGTGCGCGAGGAGAGCCTGCTGAGCCGCGGCTGGGCCTACTATGTCGGAAGCACGGTGATCTTCGCCACAGGCGCAGGGCTCTCGATCGCAGGCATGCGCGGCGGCATGACCCGCATGACACGGCCGATCACCCTTTCGAACGCCACCCTCTATACCGACGACAGCGGCAAGGCGAACCTCATCCTGAGCAACCCGTTCTGCATCCTGCGGACGATCGGCAACGCGGGAAGCATCAATTACAAAAAATATTTCACCCCCGAAGAGCTGCCGCAGCATTTCACGCCCGTGCACCAGCCCGCAGACAGTGCGGCGGTGAACCTGGCAGGGCGCAACGTCATGGTCTTCATCATGGAGAGCATGTCGGCCGAGCATTCGGCCTATCTGATGCCGGAGGTTTATGCCGGTCGGGAAACCAAGGGCTTCACGCCGTTCCTCGACTCGCTGATGCGCGGCGGCCTCTGTTTCAAACGCATGTATGCCAACGGCACGCGCTCGATACAGGCCATGCCCTCGGTGCTGGGCAGCATCCCTTCGTTCCGGACGCCGTTCGTACTGATGCCGCAATCGCTCGGTGAAAGCCGGCAGTTGCCGGCCATACTCCGCGGGAGGGGGTATTCGACGGCATTCTTCTGCGGGTCGGAACACGGCTCGATGGGATTCGGGGCATACGCCCGCTCGGCAGGCGTCGAACGGCTCGTCAGCCGCGAAGACTACGAAGACAGGCACGGCAAGGGTGATTTCGACGGTTACTGGGGCATTTGGGACGAACCGTTCCTGCAATTCACCGGCGAGGAGCTCTCCCGGACACCGGAGCCTTTCTTCGCCACGCTGTTCACCCTCTCGTCGCACCACCCGTTCGTCGTCCCGGCACAATACGAGGACAAACTCCCGGCCGGTTACACGAAACTGCACAAGGGAGTAGCCTATGTCGACAATGCCTTCCGGCTCTTCTTCGAGCGCTTCGGAAGCGAAGAATGGTTCCGCCGCACGATATTCGTATTCGTAGCCGACCATGTGTCCTCCGAAAAATTCGCCGCCGAAACCCGCAGCTATCCGGGCAACTACCATATCATCGGCTTCATGTATACCCCCGACGGCGCCTTGCGGGGCCAGGTCGGAGAGGTCGTGCAGCAGCTCGACATCATGCCCACGCTCCTAGGGCTGCTGGGCAATACGGAGTCCTATTTCGCATTCGGCCGCGACGTGCTGAACGAACCGCAGCGACAGCAGTGGTCGGTGAGCTGGGACGGGGCGTTCCAGGCCGTGACGAACGACGGCACGATCCGCTTCGACGACGCGCAGGACAAACCGGAAGCGTCGGGCGCAGGGGACTCCCTCCTGCAGGATTTCCGCGCCCTTGTCCAGCAATACTATTCCCACGCAGAAAAAAAGAGTTACATCGTCCATGATTGAATTCAAACCCGTGCGCCTCGAGGATAAACAGACCATCGAGCGCTATACCATGCCTTCGGGCATCTACAACTGCGACCTCGCATTCGCCAACATGTACTGCTGGCAGGCGATGTACCACAGTGCCTGGGCCGTGATCGACGGCTTCCTGGTGATCCGCTTCCAGATCGGGGGCGGGGAGAAGATCGGGTACATGCAACCCGTCGGCGAAGGGGATTTCGCCCGGATCATCCCCGCCCTGCGCGAAGATGCCCATGCGCACGGACAGCGGCTGCGCATCATCGGGCTTACGGACGAGGGGCGCGAGATGGTTCGCAACATGCACGCCGGGCTGTTCGCGTTCGAATCCGACCGCGGGATGGAAGATTACGTTTACAACGCCGACGACCTGCGCAACCTCACGGGACGCAGGTACCAGCCCAAACGCAACCACATCAACCGTTTCATGGCGGAATACCCCGATTTCCGGTACGAGCAACTCACGCGCGAGCGGTTCGGGGAGTGCATGCAGCTCGAACGCGAATGGCGCCGGGCCCACGAAGGGCACACCTCGGAACTGTGCGCCGAACAGCGGGCCATGCAGCGGGCTTTCGAACATTTCGAAGAACTGGAAATGATCGGCGGCTGTATCTACGTAGGCGACAAACTGATCGCGTTCACATACGGTTCGGCGGTCAACGACCATACGTTCGACACGCATGTCGAGAAGGCGGACACCGACTACGACGGCGCCTTCACGATCATCAACAAACTCTTCGCACAGCACCTTCCCGCGCGTTTCACGATGATAAACCGCGAGGAAGACCTCGGGATCGACGGGTTGCGCCAGTCGAAGCTCTCCTACCACCCCGCCGTCATCCAGCACAAATATGCGGCCATCCACCTGCACCCGGACGAAATCGCCTGCAAGGAACTTTGGACGGCGGCATTCGGCGACGACGAACAATTCGTCGACTCGTTCCTGATGCGCTATTACAGCCGCCGCAGGATGCTGACGGCCGAATGCGAAGGGCGTACGGCGGCCATGCTCCACATGCTGCCGTTCGAGAGCGAGCTGGGACGGTCGACCTACATCTACGGCGTAGCGACAGCGCCCGAATTCCGCCGCAGGGGACTGGCCGGCAAGCTGATACGCGAAGCGATGCGGCTCATCGGCGAGCAGGGCGACGAGGCGGCCTTCCTGATCCCGAGCGAGGAGTGGCTGCACGGGTTCTATGCAAAATACGGCTTCGAAGGCGCCGTCCCGGTGACATTCTCATCGCAAGACGGCTTCGATTTCGGAACGGGCGACGCCTCGAAAGACAGGGCCATGGTCTGGCGGCGAGCCCCCGGGGCTCCGCTGCCCGAGGCACTGCACTGCTCTTACGCCAAGAGGTAGTACCGCCCTGCTGCGCCGCAACGCAAGGTGCGATATCGCACCCACGACAAGAAAGCCGCAGACTTTACAGTCTGCGGCTTTCCGTTTTGCATATCGTCACTTAAAGTCGTCAGTATATGGTTCCGCCGTTCACTTCGGTCGTAGTCCAGGGAACCTCCTTCACCGAAGAGATGACAGCCTCCTGGCCGATGACCGTCAACGTAATTTCGTATTCCACGCCAGCCAGCAGCGACGGCATGGTATCAGCCGTAATGCTTGTTGTGAATTCTTCGCCGTCGATCGTGCAGGTCACGGCAAGGGTAGGCTTAGCGGCCATAGGCACGACAAGCGCCTTTTCGCCGGCGGCCAGGGTAAGCGCCCCCGTCGCCGTGCCGGCCGGATCCACCGTGCCGGCTACCATATCGAGCGTGCCGGTCGCATAGATTCCACCGGTAATCTGCACCTGAGTAAGATTGGCAGCACCCGTGTATCCATTGCCGGCCGTTGCCAGGAAAGAGAGTTTGGAATAGGCGTGCTTCATCTCGACGGCAACAGCTCCCGCATTGGCAGCATTGACAGGCTGGGGCTGGTAGATCAAATCCTGTGCGGCCGCATCCTTTTGCGCCGTCAGCGTATATTCGGCACCACTGGCAGAAGTAGTCACCGCCAGAGCCGAAGGCGCCCATGCCACCAGCGTACCGCCCGTGCGATCCACCAAGATGGGATCGCCATCGACAATCCATGCATCGGCATTAAATTTCACCAGTTTCGTTGCAGCAGTAACGCCGGGAATAAAAACATTGAAATCGGCTGCATACGGTTTCGCCTCGGCACGCGTAACGACATCGAGTGCCGTCACACCTACGAACTGTACAGGCGCGATTTCAGGCTGGGGGGGGGTAACTTCGTCCTGTTTATCGCAAGAACAGAAAACGGCCGAAGCCATGGCTGCAGCAGCTGCCGCATAGTAAAAAAGTTTCATTTAGATAGTTTATTAAATTGTTATACATTTTTTGGACGGCCTGCAACCCGCTCAAACGAATTCAACCGACAGCCCCAATTATCCTCTCTTACAGAACGTAATTATTCACATTACACCAAATTGTTCACACTTCATCACACAATTTCGTTCATTAATGATATTCAAAGTTAAATAAAAACCGCATCATTGCACCATATGAACCGAATAAGCCTACACAAAAAGCATTTTTGTATACCTATTCGAGCTTTCATATATAGTCCATGGGCGTATCTGTATACAAGCATCCTGAAAATCGACATCAGAGGAGCCCTAACCCGGCAAAATGCCGGACATGCATTGCTCGAAGCAGGCCGCAGAAAAACCGCCGCCCTCCCCCAACGGCGAAGGCCGGGAAAAGGCAAGGCACTAAAAAACCCGAAGTTTTCACTTCGGGTTTTGCGGGGGAGGGCACCGGAGGCGAACAACGTCCGGGGCAGGCGATTCGGGGCTATTTCCGCGCGATACGCCGCAGGAAGCACTCGATCGTATTCTCCATCAGGCAGCAGATCGTCATCGGCCCCACGCCGCCGGGAACAGGGGTGATGACCGACGCCTTGGGCTCGATGGCGGCGAAATCGACGTCACCGCACAGCTTGCCGGTTTCGGGATCGCGGTTGACACCCACGTCGATCACCACGGCCCCGTCACGCACCATATCCGCCGTTACGAACTTCGGGCGGCCGATCGCCACGACCAGGATGTCGGCGCGGCGCGTCACCTCGCCCAGGTTACGCGTACGGCTGTGCGCCATGGTCACGGTGGCATTGGCATCCAACAGCAATTTCGAGACGGGAAGCCCGACGATATTGCTGCGGCCGATCACCACGGCCTCCTTGCCGGCGATCTCCACGCCCGCAGCCCGCAGCATCTTGAGGATACCTTTCGGCGTACAGGGCAGCGTACAGGGCTGTTTCTGCCACAAAGCCGCCACATTGAGGGGATGGAAGCCGTCGACATCCTTCTCCTTGTCGATCGCGGCGATCACCTTGTCCGCGTCGATATGCTTGGGCAGGGGCAGCTGCACCAGGATTCCGTCGACGCCTTCGTCGGCATTCAGGTCGGCGATGATGCCGAGCAACTCGGCCTCGCAGACCGACTCCGGCTTGCGGATCGTCGTATTGCGGATGCCGACTTCGGCCGAGGCCTTAGCCTTGCCCGTCACATAGGAGACGCTGCCCGGGTCTTCGCCCACGAGGATTACGACCAGATGCGGCACGCGTCCGTATTTCGCGCCGAAAGTAGCCACTTCGGCGGCCATTTCGGCCTTGAGTTTTGCTGAGAGTTCTTTTCCGCTGATAACCATACCTTATATATAACTAATTTTCAAATGCCCAATGTCCGATGTCGGTGCGGTGGAAGAGGTTGTCGCATCCGATGCGTGCGACATCCCGCAGCGCATTGGCGCGTGCCTCGGCGAGCGTGGCTCCTTTGCCCACGACGAACAGCACGCGGCCGCCCGAGGTGAGGATGCGGCTGCCGTCGGCCTTCGTCCCCATGTGGTAAAGGGCGCCTTCCACCCGGTCGAGCCCCTTGATCTCGCAGCCCTTTTCATAGGCTCCGGGATAGCCTTTCGATGCGAGCACGATGCCGAGCGTGGCGAAATCGTGCCATACGAGCTGCGTATCGCCGCCGTCGGCCACAGCGCAGAAGATATCCACGATGTCGCTTTTCAGGCGCGGCAGCACGACCTCGGTTTCGGGGTCGCCGAAACGGGCGTTGAATTCGATGACCTTGATCCCTTGCGGGGTCTTCATCAGGCCTCCGTAAAGCACGCCTTCGAACGGGCAGCCCTCGGCGACCATCGCGTCGGCGGTCGGTTGCAACACCTTCTCGAGCGCATAGCGTTCATCCTCGGCCGTAATGAACGGCAGGGGCGAATATGCGCCCATACCGCCCGTATTGGGCCCCTTGTCGCCGTCGAATGCCCGCTTGTGATCCTGCGCCAGCACCATCGGCCATACCTTATGCCCGGAGACGAAGCACATGAACGAAAATTCAGGCCCCGTGAGGAAATCCTCGACGACGACCTTGCCCGCGCCGAATTTGTCGTCGAGCAACATGTCCTTCAGGGCGGCATCGGCCTCCTCCATCGTCTCGGCGATCACCACGCCCTTGCCCGCGGCCAGCCCGTCGTATTTCAGCACAGCAGGCAGCGGACGCGAAGCGACATAGTCCATCGCCGCGGCATAATCGGTGAAGGCCCGGTAACCGGCCGTCGGAATGGCGTATTTGGCCATCAGGTCTTTGGCGAACTCCTTGCTCGACTCGATACGCGCGGCAGCCTTCGTAGGGCCGAAAGCCCGCAGCCCGGCGGCCTTGAACACATCGACCACACCCGCCGCCAACGCCACCTCGGGGCCGACGACCGTAAGACCGATGCCGTTCTGCGCCGCAAAATCGCGCAGCCGCTCCACCTCCGTCTCGCGGATAGCCACGCACTCGGCCTGCGCCGTAATACCCGCATTGCCGGGGGCGCAAAATATCTTCTCCACCTGGGGCGAGCGCGACAGCGCATCCACAATTGCATGTTCACGGCCACCGCCGCCAATAACCAAAACTTTCATACGAATACGAATTAATAGTTTTCACCGCCGTTATGCCGCCGGACGATGTATGCACGGCCTACCGCCGCTCACAAGTCCGGCACTCTCCCCAAGCCCCTCCCTCGGGAGAGGCTTGTCGCAGCGGCAAAAGTTTTTATTTATACCGTCCGATTTCCGATCGCCACGGAAGCGGATTTCACCTTGGCGAAGTCCGCTTCGGGCGGGGCACAGCATCCTGTTTCCCGCCCGAAGCGGGCACGGTGAGGCGAAAGGTGCCGCGATAATCGAAAATCAATGTTTGAAATGGCGCTCGCCCGTGAATACCATGGCGATGCCCTTCTCGTCGGCCTTCCGGATCGAGTCCTCGTCACGTACCGAACCGCCCGGCTGCACGATGGCCGTCACGCCGTATTCGGCAGCCAGCGTCACGCAGTCGTCGAAGGGGAAGAAGCCGTCCGAAGCCAGCACCAGCCCTTCGGTAACGCCCGCGGCATGCGCCTGCTTGAGGGCGATCTCGGCCGAACCGATACGGTTCATCTGGCCTGCGCCGACGCCCAGCGTCCGGCCGTCCTTCACGACCACGATGGCGTTCGACTTCACATGCTTGACGATATGCCAGCCGAAGTTCATGTCGTCCATCTGCTCCGCTGCGGGCTTCGCCGCCGTCACGCACATATCGGCCGTCACGCTCTTCGTCTCCACGTCGAGGTCCTGCACCAACAGACCGCCGTTCACGCTCACGTACTGCTTCTGTCCGACGGCGCCCTGCTCCATATCGACCTCAAGCAATCGCAGGTTTTTCTTCGTGCAAAGCACTTCGAGCGCGCCCTCGTCGAATTTGGGAGCCATGATGATTTCGAGGAAAATCGGCTTCATCAGCTCGGCCGCCTCCTTCGTAACGGTGCGGTTCGTCGCCACGATACCGCCGAAAATCGACACCTTGTCGGCTTCATAGGCCTTGGTCCACGCTTCCACGACATCCTTTCCTACCGCCGCGCCGCAGGGATTCATATGCTTCAGGCCCACGCAGAAGGGCTTGTCGAACTCGCGCACGATGCACAGCGCGGCGTTGGCGTCCTGAATATTGTTGTAGGACAGCTCCTTGCCGTTGAGCTGTCTGGCAAAAGCCAGCGAATAGGGC
>ERZ791868.1813-NODE-1813-length-10329-cov-5.984135_pt1 | contig 10329 bp, 9 predicted proteins | sample MGYA00510281_ERZ791868 | MGnify/ENA primary metagenome ERZ791868 (study PRJEB30046, sample SAMN00792046) | human gut metagenome | study: EMG produced TPA metagenomics assembly of the A metagenome-wide association study of gut microbiota in type 2... | reverse complement strand
ACCTCGGCTCCGCACTGGATACATATTTCGTGTTCCATTCTTTTTCCTACTCCTTCTTGTCTTTTAGAAAACATTCGGAAGCGGCCATCAAGACGGCGACCACGAAGGTCAGCGCCGCCTCGATGACCGCTTTATTCAGGGCAGGAACATGGTTTCTACGAACATATTCATTCCTCCTTTTAATATCTTCAGAAGAATGATATGTGTTTCAAATTTGCGTAATTGCGGGAATCAGACGGAGTGCTTTTCGATGAAATCGATTAAGTCCTTTTTGTATATGCGCCATGAGCCACCCAGCTTAAATGCCGGAACAATCTCTTTTTGAAACAATCTGTATACCGTATTGACGTGTAAATCCAGTAAATCCGCTACCTCTATCGGTCGCAACATCGCACGAGGATCTTCTGTCTCTTCGCGGACTTCTTCGGAATCTGCATCATAGATCATCGCCATAATTGATCACCCCTCTTTCCGTGTGAAATTGTTACTTATTCTGTCATTTAGTGTATTTCACCAATTTCCACCAATTGCACCATCTGATGCACTGTTTCGAATCGGCGTTTTTCTTCAAGTGAGTCATAGAGTACGCTGACGCCAATCAGTAGACTTTAAACGTCTCCCATATTTGCGCTGTAAATTCGCAAAAATTACACTTTTACCTCGATTACACCTGTCTTTTGCCGCATGCCTAACATGAATTCCAAATAAACAAGAGGAGCATAAACAATCTCCGGATCTTTTTTCGACAGCGGCACCGGCTGAATCTCAACCTGTTCAAAGCGTTCCAGCAGCTCACGATACTGCCGCTTCGGGTGCCTATATCCTCCTACAACAAACTTCAGAATCCGGTCTCGGGCTGACTGTGGATCTTTGCACAGGTGGTACATCTTCGCCACTTCCCACATATCCGCACAAATCCTGTCGGAAAATCTGGAGTTCTGGATTCTCCTTTTAATTTCGCTTTTCTTTAAATAGATACCATACGGCAATGCCTTCCTCAGTTTTTCGCAAATCAATTGCGGTGCTGCATCTGAAAACAATTTTGTCACCCCTATCACATCCACATTACCCACTGCATTTTTCACTAGCCATTTTGTAATGGCTTCTCTCTTGAGCGTAACCTCTATCCGCAGCAATCCCCCATTCATTTGGCAGTCTGGGGATCTGCTGTTTTTTTGTATCTCATATACCTTGTCATAAACTTTAATGCACTCCTGCTGCAGTGCAAGCATATACGAGCGCCTGTTCTTTTCATAGGCCTCCATACCAGATTCTGACTCAGCCGATGAAAAGCTGACTCGATGATATTCGCCTTTAGGCGGTGTCCTGTTCAGAAGCCGAATGATCGTTGTCGGCATAGATTCATCCTCAAAGACGATATTCGTGCACAAGTCGATTCTCGACAGCTGAAATTGTCCTACCCTATATGGAAATCCCCGAGTTTCTAAAAAAGTCTGAATGCTTTCTACTAACTGTTCTGCCATTTCCGCAGTAATTTTTGTGATTCCAAACGGATTCTGATTTCCAAGTAAATTCCGTGGAGATACCACCAATTTGAGCCAAACGAAATCCGCCTTTTCTAGCTGCAACCGAATTCCATAGGTTCGATAATCGCAAATCGTTCCATTTCTCTGTTGCCATACACCTTTTCCCGACTCATTTAAAATATCACTTGCTTCATCGTAAAGCTGGACTGCACGCTCCCGGTATTCATCAAAACCGGATAACCGTAAATTCAACTCAAACGTATGCACACCCACTGTGTTTTCATATATCTCCATTTATATAGCTCTCCCTTCCGTGTTTTATCGGTTTCATTTTTTCTCATCCTATGTATTTATATGGATTAACTCGCTTAATCTCTATTCATACCTTCATTCACATGAACTATCCTACTTATGTACTGTATATCTCTTTATTACATTTGTGTTCTTTGTGTATTTTGTTATTATCGGTGAACATGCAGATAATTGAGGAGTCTGTATACGTCTTTATGTTATTTGTTAGAGCCGAATAAAAAAACAAACGCCTGTCTTTCGACAGGCGCTCACATATTAAGAAAATTTTTTAATCGATCGAATCTTGATTATATTCTTCGGGCAATTTCTTCAGAACCAACGCCATTGTATCGTCCAGTAATTCCGGAGAAACTTCTTTATCTATAAGTTTTTTCACTATGTAAAACGCGTACCTGTTGTAAAATCGACCGCACCAATCAGTGAACCATCGATTCAAAAATTCCAGTTTATCTTTTATGTTTTCATTTCTGAGATCAAATATCTCTTCCATCTTCATATTAAAATTGTCACTATCTTCTCTCTCACAAAATTCTTTGCTCTTCAACAATTGAATGAATACCCTCGTATAGATATTATAACTCAAAAGTTCATCCCGTTGCGGCAGATTTGAAATTCGGTTAAACAATTCTCCATATCCAAAACGAAACAGTATGCTTCTCATACATTCAACTAGTGCCAATCGTGCTTTCGCTTGGAGGTCTTCTGTTTTGCAATCTTTTATTCGAATCCAACAAAAAAGTGCGTATAGAAAAGAACCTTTCACATCCACTCCACCATTTTCTGTCCTTTCAGCAGTGGGAATCACTTTCGCAGGACAACGCCAATGGCTTGAAACTGGAATCCTATTCTCAGCTATGCCCATAAACCGATATGTTCCATATCCAGGGTACACACAATATGCATTCATCATTTTTTCATTAAAAATGATTTTCTGTTTCTTTTTCTTTTTTTCTCTTGCTTCACGTATCGTGATTTCTTCTTCTTCTTCATTTTCATCGTTTTTCCGGGGATACCTTTGCGCGTGTAAGTCTTTCATCCAATATTTAATATCGTTATCCGTATAACTCGGATCACTTTCTTGGATTAGCCTATACAAACGTTTCGCTCGCAAACGATGAAAATCAAAATCGCTATCGTTCGAATCTAAAGATGCCAAATCGGCAAGCTTTGGTGAAGAATCCAAATACTGAACAGCATACAAAAGCCACTCGCTATAAGGAATAACTCGAGGTTCCTTCCGGGCATCCTGCGCAGAACTCAACTTTTCCCGTTCTGAATTTGTAAGGTATGCTATTCTGGCTGGATCATCCCTTGATTTGAAACGTAAAGAAATTTCACTTGCACATTTCGCTTGATAGAAATCATAATCCACAAAGATTTTGTTCAAATATTTTCGGAAACGATCTGTTTCTGAATATACAAAATCATACGCTCTGTCTACTTGCCTCAAAGCATTTGTAACAGCATTCCTCCCCAGTTTTGTTATTTCTTGACTTTGGCACTCATTACGATAAGCCTTTTCTCGAGCTGCGAAAGTGGGGTATTTTTCAACATCCCAACCTATTTCCTTGTGCATTACACTGATGAGGAAATTAGGAATGGAAAAAGACCAGCTTTTCAAATCTGTTTGTGGAAGATAACCAACGCATTCTGGTAAACGTCCACCCGTGGCGCCAATGCTACTATCGCTCCGTTTAAACTCAGCGCTATATTTAAATGCCAGCGAAAGTGTGTGCAATATGAACACCTTTGAGAGTCCCGTGTATTCTATTAGCCAAGGATAATTGCCACGCCATTCTCCGCTTTGGCAACCCCATAAATTCAAGGCTGCTGATAGCATTTCAGACATATAACTTTCAAGAGTTTCGGCCGTCAATTCATTTGAAGTGCTGAACTCAGGCCCCTCGCACGCACACAGGTCATGTATAAAATCCTCAAATTCATAGGACCAAGAAATCTTAGCACTCTCCCAAAGATCCCTATATATCTTTTCTTTCAATTTGTCAAGCCCCCTTTTTGTTGCAAAAATATAATCGTTTTTTCCTGCACCCATTCAAGCAGGCTTCTTTTTAGTTTCGTTGAAGCAATAACCTTCGAAGCCGCCTCATATTCTCTAGTTCCGTTTTTGTTTCCTAAATTTCGCATAAGGACGGGTTGGCACAAACAGTGTATTATGAATTTAGCGGCCGCAAAAATGTTCGATTAGGAGGATTTTGATCATGCCCCGAAAAAATCTGCTCGACCCATTACCGCCAGTCGATTTGGAGGAACTCACCCGAGAGTCCGAGACCTTCGACTGCTCCGTCCCGCTCGCCTCGAGCGAAGAAAATTTCTCCGACGATGCGGAACTACCAACGCATTCAATTAGCTGGAGAACACCGGTTAGCCCAGCTGAAAAAAAGCTAAAAAAGCGCTTTCGCAAGTCGAAAAAGAACCTTTTGCACACGCAAAAAGAATTGCAAGCGACAGAAAAACAGCTGGAAGTCTGTCAACGTCAAAATGCTCAACTGCTGCACGCCGTAGAACAAGAACGCCTGGCGCGAAATCGGGCAGAAGCCGACAATACCGCAAGGCAAGTCGCTCTGGTAATTTCCGAAGCAATACACCGCGGAAAAGCGAAGGAGGCTTTCCAAGATTTGGCGTTCGGGGGAACCGATGCGCTCCTGTCACGTGGCAACTGGCTGTTTCAGGGCGGCAACATCGACCGGACCGTTCCGCACAGAAATCCCGGTCCGCATGGGTATCTACTTCCCGACAAGGACTGGTGCATCCTCGATGACCAGCCGAATGCGTTCAACCTCGAAGGGGGAGGCAACAGTGACGAATAGTGAATACCTTCGGCGGCAGGATGGCACGTACCGGCGCTTTTCGGGCCGAAAAAATCCGCAGAAGATCTGCACCTTCTGGCCGCAGCCCACTCATGCACGCAGTGAACGTACCAGCGAAGGCGATCGCGTTCGTTTTGATCTCCAGTTGTTTTCCAGCACGGCCCAAACCGTGCTGGAGAACCAAACAGAAAGCAGTCTTCGTAGTCTCGCATGGGACACACTGCCTCCAGCATTCCGTCTATGCCCACCAATCCGCACGAATCGCGAATGGCTTTCGGAGTTAGTGCAACAACAACTTTCCGATTCGGAACTCCCCGTCGTATTTGTTCCCAGCTCAAACGGCTGGAACACAGCAAACGGCCTACGCTATTTTTTGTTTGGAGAGCATTTGATTCTCCCACCGGAGCTGGAAGGAAAGGTGTCCCCTCCGCAGGACCCATCACTACGGGTACACCTTGACCTCGAATTACCGGAACGACAGGCAGCCGGATGGTTCACACATGTCCTCTCTAGCGTGCCGCATTTGAGTTTACCTCTATGCCTTGCGAATATACTCGGGCTTCTTTCCAGTCGGTTACAAGCCCTTGGATATATTCCCGAAGGTTGGCTCTGGGTGATTGGACGTTCCAGTGCCGGGAAAACAAGTCTAGTTCAGACACTGTGTTGTCTGTATGACCGGCTGGGACCACTAAAATCTTGCACAATTCCTGCCGGCAGCACCATCGCATATGCAGCCAGCAAGATACAGTTACTGCGGGATACTGTCTGCATCGTGGATGACAAAGCGCTCACTGAGGGTGGGACACTTGCCGGACGGCAGACTGCACTGATTGATTCCTTGGTCAGAAGTACTACCAATAATACGACACGAGGTGTGTTTGGCCGAAAGGAAAAGCCCGCCTGCTGCTATATTATCGGAACGGCCGAGTCTGGATTCCAAGCAGAATCCGTTGCCAATCGTGGTATTGTCCTTGAGGTCATGAATGAGCGAATCGATTTTTCATTATTGAACGAATCCCTAGACGGCAACCACCACCATCTGGAAACGTTCTGGTTCTATTTTATCCGTTGGTTGGTCGGAAATCAAGAACTGGATACATGGCTGTTAACGCGAGTACAAGCGGCTGCTCATCCAGAAGCGAGTCATGAACTGGAAAGCCCACGCATCGCTTCGCATATTTCCTTTTTTCATATGGCTTGCGACCTGATGATGGACTATTTCAACTCCATAGAACTCTGGAATCAAAGAGACTCTGAGCAGTGGCGGTCTAACCTCCATGCACAGTTAAATCAGCTTTATGAGCGTCAAGTGGTTCTATTGTCGAGGCTTCACGAAAAAAAAGACAGTGGGTGGCTTGCACGAGCCATTGCTGAGTTGATTCGCAGCGGCACATTGAAAATCATCGAAAGCAAACGTTTGGCATTTCCACCTCAGTGTGATGGGTTCCGATATTCCAAACGGGATGGGACTGTTTATCTGTGCTTTCATACTGCCCCCTTTTTACATGCCTTGGAACATCGTGAAATTTTTCTCACATTGCACGAATTAAAACAAAACCTAGCCCCTCTAGGGATTTTTATTCGAGGCAGCTGCGGTGAGGCCACACGCAATATCAATGGCGAACGCGGCATCATGCTGAACTGGACTCGACTTGTGGAAGTAAGTTCTACTTTTGGTCATCAAAAATATAGCACATGATAGTTCCCGGAACTATTAATTATTAAATGGTATATTATACCAACAGGAGGAAAAAATAATGAAAAAATCTTTTCAGAACCAAATACTATTTGATAGCTCCCATATTCCTACTCGGCTTCTTGCCAGACTTCTGGCACGTCAGCTCGCGGCCCGTTGGATGCGGGACCCACACACTGCTTTTATCACAACGCTTTGATCTTAGCAGGGCTGTCCGTATTCACGGCATGAATACGGACAGCCTACACTTGCATCGAAAGGAGGCCGTAGAGCATGGGCCAATCTCAAATGCGCACTGCGGCCTATTGCCGCGTATCAACCAACAAAGCCGAACAGCTGGACAGCTATGGAGCCCAACAGGAGTTTTTTAAAGACTACTGCCAACGCCACGGATTTAACCTGCTACGCATTTACGGAGACGAAGGGAAATCTGGAACAAAAATAAAAAACAGAAAGCAGCTGCTTGAACTCCTATCCGATGCGGAGCAAGGACTTTACGACATCGTCCTCATTAAGGATCCCAGCCGCCTTGCCCGAAACACGGTTGACTTTTTAACTGTAGTTCGCAAATTGAAAGCCTGTGGCGTCCAAGTCACGTTTGTAAACTATGATCTCTCCAGTTCGGAAAGCAGTGAATTCATGCTTACTATGTTGTCAGCTATCGCCCAGGAGGAGAGCGCTAATATGTCCCGTCGCGTCAAATTTGGGAAACGAATCAACGCAGAAAAGGGGAGAGTTCCCAACTCGGTATACGGATATGATAAGACCAAAGGTGACTATTTTAATCTTACCATCAACGCGACGGAAGCTCAAGTGGTGCGTGAAATATTTGAGCTTTATGCTGGCAAAATTATGGGGGCATCATTGATTGCTCGCGAATTGAATCGCCGCGGATTAAAAACCAAACGTGGAACGGATTTTAATTCCAAAAGTATCGTAACCATTCTTAAAAATCCCATTTACATCGGAAGAATTGTCAACGGTAAACAACGAGTGGACGATTTTTTAACTGGCACTCGTGTTGACATTTCTCCAGAAGAATGGCTTGTCACAGAAAATCCTAGTTTGCGCATTATTTCAGACAAACTTTTTCTCCGTGCACAACAGGCGCATGCAGAGGCTCGGAAGCAATACCCACATCCTCATACGCATAATGTAGGTGCCTACAAATTCTCCGGTCTCATTCGTTGTAAATGTTGCGGATATCATTTTACCCGTTATACGCGCACCTACAGAAACACCTATGTTCGTTGGTGTTGTACAAACAAAAATCTTCCCGGAGGAAAATTGTGTCCTAACCGGACGCATCTTAAAGAAGATGAACTTGAACAGGCCATCCGCGACTACCTTGCCTCGCTCTTATCCAAACAGAAAGACTTACAGGAAATCATGACAGAGGAATTCGAACGTGTTATTCGCCAAAACAGCATGTCACAATATACGTCCGACTCTATTGAAAAAGCTCTTTCGAAATTAGACAGAGACAAAGACAAGCTGATTGAGTTGTTCAACAATGATGTCATCACATTGGCGGAAATGAAAACACGCGCAAGCGCTCTTAATGCCGAAATAGCTGAGTGGCAACGCAGAAAAGAATCTTCATCTTCTGTCTTTAATCTTGATAAGCTACATACGCAAATTGCTTCGCTGTTTGGGGATATTCGGTCAGTCCTGCTCAACAATAGTTTCGACAACAAATTACTGAAACAGCTTATCGAAGAAATTGTTGTAGATGAAAAAGGACAAATCGAAATAAAATTCCAAGCATTAAAAGAACTGCCACCTTTTTCTTTGTCACTTTACGAACCGACTGAGTAGTCGGTTCTTTTTTCTACACGTTATTTGAAAAATGTGTAAATTCTCACCATACAATGCATTAAAAACGTGCAATTTAATCATTGCAATCATTGATAAAAGTGTTATTATATTATTAAATCTACTTAGTAGAGAGGAGGATTTGCTTGAAACGCAATGCACTTCGCGACTTAATGAGCTGGAAGGCCAATGCTGAACGAAAACCGCTCGTGTTAAAGGGCGCACGCCAAGTCGGCAAAACATGGCTCATGAAGGAATTTGGAAAAACGCAGTACAAAAACTATGTATATTTCAACTTCGACGAAGAAGATGAATTAAAGTCAATATTCGAAACGAATAAGAATCCCCAAAGGATCATTGAACTACTGTCTCTCATCTCCGGATCCAAGATTCTCCCGAGAGATACCCTTATTATTTTTGATGAAGTACAGGAATGTCCCGCCGCATTAAACTCGCTTAAATATTTCAAGGAAAAAGCAAATGAATACCACGTAATTGCTGCCGGAAGTCTACTGGGGACGCTTCTTGCACAGCCAAAATCTTATCCGGTCGGGATGGTCAACCTCCTTGATATCGCACCCTTGACTTTTGACGAATTTCTTGAAGCCATTGAGCCTAATCTGTTTATCTATTATAATAGTATACAGAAGGACCAACACGTTGAGGAAATTTTCCACAACCGTTTATTGGAAACCTATAATAACTATCTTATTATTGGCGGTATGCCCGAGTGTGTCTCCTCCTGGATAAGGTATAAAGATCCTGCCAGAATAATACAAATCCAGAGAGAGCTGATAGAAGTCTACGAGAATGACTTTTCAAAGCACAACGGCAAGGTCAATAGCGGCCGCATTTTGATGGTATTCCGAAGCATTGTCGCACAATTGGCAAAGCCAAATGAAAAATTCATGTACGGAGCTGTCCGAGAAGGCGGACGGGCGCGCGACTTTGAGGAAGCAATCGAATGGCTTGTATCCGCAGGAATGCTCAATCGCGTTTACAATGTATCAAAGATGGAACATCCGCTCGCCGCTTTCGACAAATTGGAACAGTTCAAGTTGTTTGTCTTTGATACGGGCCTGCTTAAATATATGGCTGGTGTAGATAACAGCGCTATTTTGCTGAAAGCAGATTATCAGTTCAAAGGCCCTCTTACAGAGAATTATCTTTTGCAGCAGCTCCGCGGGCAGTTTGAAGTTGTTCCTCGATATTTTTCAGATAAGACCAGCGAAATTGACTTTGTATTACAACATGGAACAGAAATCATTCCGGTCGAAGCGAAAGGCGGCGAAGACAAATCTGCCCCCTCATTCAAAAGGTATGTTCTGGAGCATGAACCCGAGCACGCACTGCGTTTTTCAAAACGCGGTTATCGGAAAGACGGTTTTATTACGAATATTCCCTTGTATTTGGCTACCAAAACAAAAGAATTGCTTTGATAAAATCACCTGCAATGTTTTGGACATCCTTACACAAGGATATTACATACCGTTTGGAAAAGCAGAATCACACTCTGTACGACGAGGTGCAAAAGGTGCTGCGCGTGAATAAAGAGGAGCGTCATCTGCGCGGCGGCGCAGCCACACGGCAGAAATACCATCCGGAAATAGAATAACCGGCAATACAGCGGCAGGCCGTCGGCAGGGAACGGGCTGCCGCTCTGTTTTGCCTTTTCCACCGCATGCAAGCCTTCAAGCAACGTCCCCACGGCAGACAGGGCCGACCTGTGTTTTGTAAAAAGCGATAAAATTCTCAAATTTATTTCCCTATTTTGCCGTTTTAATTTCAACAAATACTAATATATACTGGAAATAACAACAAATACAGGCGATTCTGTTCAGCCACATGTTTTGTTCACCCATCCCTGCGGCCCACCGCAAGGCGCTCGTGCCGGGCTGCCAAGAAAGGAGCGGCTATGGAAAATAAATTTCTTGCACACATCGCGGAGGACGGACGGGAACAAACGGTTTTCGAGCATCTGGCGGCGGAGTTTTCCCGCCCTTTCGGCGGCGAGGCACAGGGGCTGCTGGCCGGGACGGCCCATGACATTGGAAAATACTCTGCTGCGTTTCAGCGGCGGCTGACGGGCGATTCCAGGCGGGTGGATCACGCCACTGCCGGCGCTTTTGAATGTATGGGGCGCGGCCAGCCCTTCGCCGCCTTCGCCGTGGCAGGCCATCACGGCGGCCTT
>ERZ791868.1781-NODE-1781-length-10520-cov-2.023698_pt1 | contig 10520 bp, 9 predicted proteins | sample MGYA00510281_ERZ791868 | MGnify/ENA primary metagenome ERZ791868 (study PRJEB30046, sample SAMN00792046) | human gut metagenome | study: EMG produced TPA metagenomics assembly of the A metagenome-wide association study of gut microbiota in type 2... | reverse complement strand
CGTAGACTGGACAGGCTATGATGAGTTAGTAGATTCTATCCGTACAGAAGCAGATCTTGCAAAGCGTGCAGAGATGATGCACCAGGCAGAGGATATGCTTATGGATACATGGTGTGTTATTCCACTTTACTACTACAATGACCAGTATATGCTCAAGGATTATGTCACAGGCGTATACTCAACAGTAGAGGGTATGAAATACTTCTACAATGCAAAGAACACAAAGAATGCTGGAAAGTTAAACATCTTCATGGCATCAGAGCCTGATCATATCGATCCTGCATTAAACAGTACTGTTGACGGCGGATGTCTTGCAGTAAACAGCTTTGAGGGTCTTATGCGTTACAACGCTGAGGGCAAGCTTGAGCCTGCATGTGCAGAGAGCTATGAGGTTTCTGAGGATGGCCTCACATACACATTCACAATGCGTGACGGTCTTAAGTGGTCAAATGGTGATGAGCTTACTGCAAAGGATTTCGAGTGGTCTTGGAGGAGAGCTGCAGATCCTAAGACAGCTGCAGATTACAGCTACCTTTGCGCAGTATTCGCAGGATATGATGATACAAAGGGGCTTGCTGCTGATGATGTAGTTGCTTCTGATGATGGAAAGACTCTTACAGTCAAGCTTAAGGCAGTTACACCATACTTCCTTGACTTATGTGCATTCCCATTCTTCTTCCCTGTAAACCAGAAGTCAGTAGAGGGAAATGATGACTGGGCAAACGATGCAAGCGACAAGTTCGTTACAAACGGTGCATTCACACTCAAGGAGTGGAAACATGATTCAAGCATGACATATGTTAAGAATCCTAACTACTGGGATGCTGACAATGTAACAGTTGATGAGATGAACGTAATGCTTACATCTGATGATGTTTCAGCTTACACAGCTTACCAGAACGGTGACCTTGATTTCATCGATACAGTTCCTACAGCCGAGATTGAGGCAGCTAAGAAGACAAGCGAGTTCTACACAGTTGACAACCTTGGAACATACTACGTAGGCTTCAACATTAACTCTAAGCTCTACTCAGAACTTGGATTAGATGCTGACCAGGCTAAGGTATTCAGAAAAGCAATCTGTCTTCTTATCGATCGTCAGTACATTATCGATACAATCGCCCAGGGCGGACAGAAGATTGCCACAACATTTATCCCAGAGGGTGTTACAGATGGTAACGGTGGCGAGTTCAAGAACAAGGACTATTACGGCACAGATTACGATAAGAACTTTGAGGAGGCTAAAGAGCTTCTTGCTTCTATCGGATTATTAGATGAGAGCACAGGCCAGGTAAACCAGACTGTCGAGTTCTCATACCTCGTAAACAACTCAGAGGCCAATGTAAAGATTGGTGAGGCTATCCAGGCTGATCTTTCAAAGGTAGGTATCAACTTAAAGGTAGAGCAGCAGGAGTGGAACGTATTCCTTAACAGCCGTAAGGACGGACAGTTTGATTTCGCCCGTGAGGGATGGCTTATGGATTACAACGATCCAATCAACATGCTTGAGATGTTCACAACAAAATCAGGTAACAACGATATGCAGTTCGGTCGTTAATTTGATTTTGCTATCATAACAAAGCCGCTCGTGCCATTCGCACGACGATGCGAATAACATGCAGAGTATATAGGAAGTCATACAGCTATTGTATGGCTTCCTTTTTTTGCGTTTAAAGTGGGTTTTTCAGAGCGAAAAAAGGCTCTTTAAAAAAATATGATAATGGTGTAGAATTGTTATTATATAGTTTTAGAATGATGTTTGAGGGTGTGTGATGATTTTAGGACTAAGTGATACGGAAAAGAAATTTAAGACAGCGATGGATACGGCAGGTGCCGACATGACAGTGGTCAACAGCTGGCTTAAGCTGTATGTCAAAACCAAAAAGAATTCCTCCGGTGTTGCAAAGCGCTATTATGGCGTGAAGACAGGTTTAAGCAGCCTGCTTTCAGATTTAAAGGAGCTTGAGCAGCAAGTTATCGGGTATTGTGAGCTCACAGGAACCGACCGGAAGCACTTTGGAGAGCTGATAAAGGCTTGCAAAGCGAAAAGCGGTATGTTTGACGATGAATTTTTAATCAGCAAGGTGGACACGGATTTTCACACGACTCTGGACTCTGTTGTAAAGCAGGGGGAGAGATATCTGTCATCCTTTGACAACGGTATCATTTTACAGAGTGAGATAGAGAATCTGATACATCTGACAAATGAGGGGCTTGAAAGGAAAAAGCCTGATTTGTTTGCTCTGTCATATTTCTATCTGGGGCACAGCAACAAAGAGCTTGCAGAGCTAAATTTCACACAAAAGACTAAGAGAGTGCATGAGATATATTACGAGGAGTTCTGGAAGGATATATTAAAGCAGCTTGAGGCATGTGTGAAGCAGGCTGAGGCCATAAACGATAAGTATGAGGGCACGACAGACCGGCGCACGGCAAGGATACTGTCGGAGCTTAATCCGCTGCTTGTGGGTGTTACAAAGCAATGGGAGCCGGAACAGACAGCAGAGTACATACTGCGCGATATGTGCAGGATATTCAGGGATTGACATAGAAAATGCAGATTGATAAAGGAGCAGAATATGGATGTTATAATTTGGGCAATTATCTTAGGAGCTGTTTTTTACATTAACAAAAAATCAAAGAGCGCAGGCAACAAAAATACGCAGCCAAACAAACCGAGACCGCAGCAGAAGCAGATGCAGCAGATATGGAACAGCATGCAGAATACAGTTCAGTCGGGTATGAATGCATTGAACCAGACATATCAGCAGAGACCACAGCCACAGATGCAGCAGAGAGCACAGCAGGCTCAGAGACCACAGATGCAGCAGAGAGTACAGCCACAGCAGAGCGATCCGGATATAGTGCAGAGAGCCGTGAAAAATAACGCACGCTTTGCGGATGATACGACACAAAAAGAGCTTGAGACTATGCACGGACATAGCGAGGCACAGCAGAGGCTGGCTCAGGAGCACTCAAGAAACTGCCAGACACTGCATACCAAAGCGGCAGACGGTGCAAAGATTATAGAGGCTGAGACACAGAGCATGTTTGGCAGTGTTGAGGATCTGATTGCCATGGGATACAGCGGCAATCTGGAGTTTGAGAGAGATTTCCTTGGGGAAGGCTTAGACATGATTAACAACTTTTAAATAATAGGAAAAGAGGCAGAAATGATGGACAGAACACCAAAGCCCGGAGAGCTTTACAGGCACTTTAAGAATAAGCTGTATCAGATAGTTACAGTGGCAACACATTCAGAGACAGGGGAAAAGCTTGTGATTTATCAGGCTTTATATGATGATTTTGGGATATACGCCAGACCACTCGATATGTTTGTAAGCGAGGTGGACCATGAGAAATATCCTGATGTGAAGCAGAAATACAGATTTGAGAAGATCACACTTAAGGAACAGCCGGAGGATATGCCGGCACCGGATGCAGATGAAGGCCAGGCACCGGATCCGCGTTTGCTGGAGTTTCTTGATGCGGATACCTTTGAAGAGAAGTACAATATACTTATTTCAATGAGGGATATCATAACCGACCGCCTTATAGATGACATAGCGGTGGTTATGGATGTTGTAGTTCCTGAGGGCCCATTGCAAAAGCGGTATGATGATTTAAAGAATACGATAAAGACCAGGCAGTACTATGAATTTTCCAATCGGCTCAGATAGCTGTTGTGATATTTGCCGGATTCAGTGACATCCTCGCCAAACCAGTCAGGCGCTGTGAATTCATTTGCTGCGTCGACAGAGTCGAATTCAACCTCCACAAGTGTAAGAGGAGCCAGATCACCCTCAAATACATCAAGCTCTGCGGTCAGGCCACCGTCAAGAGGTATGAGATAGCGTGTCTTTTCGATGAGACGACCGTCAATCTTTTGGACAAGATGGTCGTAGGCTTCTTTTGTGAGAGGAAGATTGTACTCCTCGCGCACCATAAGACCGGCTCCCTTGTAGGTCATATAATAGCTGTCATTTGAGCGTCTGACTCTGACAACAGGCGAGGTGCACAGATAGCCCTGGGCGATTTTTTTGCTCGCGTAGCTGTCTAAATTGGAAGGAAGCTGTTTAAGTAGGTATTTTCTTTCGATTTCCATGGTATATCCTTTCAGGTTACTGGTAGATTTATAGTTACGGTTTATACTTTTGTTTTACCCTCATATCATTTATATATGATTATAATGACCGGTATTTAAAAATTCAAGGACGAACCGCAGCTTTTTATAGTATTATCAAAGAAAAATAAAGGAGAAAAATATGATTAAAGTAGGAATTTTTATGGCAGACGGCTGTGAGGAGATTGAAGGACTTACAGTAGTAGATATAGTTAGAAGAGCAAAGCTTGAGATTGAAACCATATCAATCACGGAAAAAGCCGAGGTGACAAGCTCTCATCAGGTGACATTTAAGACAGATACCACAAAGGCACAGGCTGATTTTGACAGCTACGATGCAATCGTACTGCCGGGAGGCATGCCGGGTACATTAAACCTCGGTGCGGATGAGACAGTAGTAAAGACAATTAAGAGCTTTGCCGCTGAGGGAAAACTTGTTGCAGCGATATGTGCAGCGCCTAGCGTGCTCGGTGAGAATCATATACTTGAGGGCAAAAAAGCTACCTGTCATCCGGGCTTTGAGGAAAAGCTGCTCGGTGCACAATGGCTTGAGCAGCCTGTAGTTGTGGATGGCAATGTGATTACAAGTCGTGGAATGGGAACAGCTATTGCGTTTGCACTCGAGCTTGTCAGATACTTCACAGACGATGCCACAGTAGAGCATATTCGACAGGGACTGGTATACTAATACAACGTTCAGCAAATAATCATATTATTAGTATTATAACAAAAGAGGTCACACACCAACCCCATGGTGCGCGGCCTCTTTTTATGCTTGCATTTGAAGCGTACATTTGAAGCCTGCTATTGCAGAGCTTATTTCATCTGCTGCTCCTGCTTCATGATCATCTGCTTGACCATTTCGCCACCGATTGAACCGGCCTGCTTAGAAGTAAGGTCACCGTTGTAGCCCTCTTTTAAAGGAACTCCAAGCTCTGAAGCAACCTCTTCCTTGAAACGGCTCATAGCCTCTTTTGCCTCCGGTACAGAAGCCTTTTTACTACTTGATGCTGCCATAATGCAATACCTCCTTTTAAAACGTTATACACAAGCTGTATGTGTATGGAAATATTATGCCGTAAAATGACAAAAATATGTTTTGGTATTGCTGACAATTTATGGAATTATACACAAAAGCAAATTTAATGTAAAAAACACTGGAAATAGTGGATTTGTTGTGTTATAATCATCCAATGACTGGGCTTAGCAGTTTAAAAAGCATGCCCACATTACATTTGATGTACATACCATTCATATATATTTTTAAGGAGGATAACGATTGACATGAGTGTACAGGTTGAGAATTTAGAGCATAATATGGCGAAGCTTACTATTGAGGTAGCAGCTGAGGAATTAGAGAAAGCATTGGATTCTGCATATCAGAAGCAGAAGAAACAGATTAGTGTACCTGGATTCCGTAAAGGAAAACTGCCAAGAGCTATGATTGAGAAAATGTATGGAGCAGGTGTGTTCTACGAGGATGCAGCAAACATTCTTATGCAGCAGACATACGCAGGTGCAGTTGACGAGAGCGGTGTTGACATTGTTTCACGCCCAACAGTTGAGGTTACTCAGATTGAGAAGGGACAGCCTTTCATCTACACAGCAGAGGTTGCTGTAAGACCTGAGGTTACTCTTGGTAAGTACATGGGCGTTACAGTTACAAAGATCGACACATCAGTTTCTGATGAAGAGGTTGACGCTGAGCTTGAGAACCAGAGAAACAAAAATGCAAGAACAGTTACAGTTACAGATCGTCCTGTAGCAGAGGGAGATACAGCAGTTATCGACTTTGAGGGATTTGTTGACGGAGTAGCTTTCGAGGGTGGAAAGGGTGAGAATCATCCATTAGAGATCGGTTCACACACATTCATCGATACATTCGAGGATCAGTTAGTAGGAAAGAACACAGGCGATGAGGTTGAGGTCAATGTAACATTCCCTGAGAAGTATCAGGCAGCAGACCTTGCAGGAAAGCCGGCTACATTCAAGGTTAAGATCAACGAGATCAAGGCTAAGGAGCTTCCTGACCTTGATGATGAGTTTGCACAGGATGCAGCAGGTGTTGATACATTAGCTGAGTACAAAGAGGAAATCAAAAAGAACCTCACAGAGAAGAAAGAGACAGAAGCTAAGAAGACTAAAGAGGATGAGGCTATCCAGAAGATTATCGATAAGTCAAAGATGGATCTTCCGGAGGCAATGATTGAGACTCAGTGTGAGACAATGGTTGAGGAGTTTGCTCAGAGAATCGCACAGAGCGGTCTTACAATGGAGCAGTACTTACAGTTCTCAGGCATGACAGTTGACCAGCTTAAGGATCAGGTTCGTCCTGAGGCTACAACACGTATCCAGAGCAGCCTTGTACTTGAGCAGATTGCCAAGGAGGAAAATATCGAGGTTACTGATGCAGATATCGATGCAGAGGTAGAGAAGATGGCTAAGGCATACGGCATGGAGGCTGATAAGCTTAAAGAGTACATGGGAGATGCTGAGAAGGAGTCTATGAAGAAAGACCTTGCTATCACAAAGGCCGTAGATCTTATCATGGACAACGTTAAAGAGCGTGCAAAGGCAAAGAAAAAGGCTGATGCAGAAGAGTCTACAGAAGAATAAGATTTTTGAATCAAGATTTGATTGACTGGCTCAGAAGCCTATTTTCTGAGCCGGTCTTTTGAGCTTTTATAAAGGAGGTATTTTATATGAGTTTAGTACCATATGTCATTGAACAGACCAGCAGAGGAGAGCGCAACTACGACATTTACTCCAGATTATTAAAAGATCGTATCATTTTCCTTGGAGAGGAAGTAAATGAGACAACAGCCAGCCTTGTTGTTGCCCAGCTTTTATTCCTTGAGTCCGAGGATCCGAATAAGGATATCCACCTTTACATCAATTCACCGGGTGGAATGGTTACAGCAGGACTTGCTATTTACGATACTATGCAGTACATCAAGTGTGATGTTTCAACAATCTGTATCGGTCTTGCAGCAAGCATGGGAGCTTTCCTTCTTGCAGGCGGTGCAAAGGGCAAGAGATATGCTCTTCCAAATGCAGAGATTATGATTCATCAGCCATCTGGCGGTGCAAAGGGTCAGGCTACTGAGATTCAGATTGCTGCAGAAAATATTTTAAAGACAAAGAAGAGATTAAACGAAATTTTAGCAGCCAATACAGGCAAGCCATACGAGACAATTGCAGCTGATACAGAGCGAGACAACTATATGTCAGCACAGGAAGCCGCAGAGTATGGTCTCATAGACAGTGTAATAACAAACAGATAATCAGAAGTTAGATGAATTTAAGAGGGTACCCCATATGGGATGCCCTCATGCAATAAAAGGAGTTAATAATGGCAGGAAAAAACGACGGAAAGATTCGCTGTTCATTTTGCGGTAAGACACAGGACCAGGTAAATCGTTTGATTTCCGGACCTAATGGAGCTTTTATCTGCGATGAGTGTATAGATATATGTGCCGAGATTCTTGAGGAAGAAGGCGTAGAGGGTCATGAGGACAAAAGTAGCGCTAAGGATGATATAAATCTTGTTACTCCGGAGGAGCTTAAGGCATTTCTGGATGATTATGTAATAGGACAGGACCAGGCAAAGAAGGTGCTTTCGGTTGCTGTTTACAATCACTATAAGAGAGTTCTGGCAGGTGATACATCAGATGTAGAGCTTCAGAAGAGTAATATTCTCATGCTTGGACCTACAGGCTCAGGAAAGACACTTCTTGCGCAGACACTTGCCAGAGTGATAAATGTTCCATTTGCTATCGCTGATGCTACAACACTTACAGAGGCAGGATACGTAGGTGAGGACGTGGAGAATATCCTATTAAAGCTTATTCAGGCGGCAGATTATGATATCGAGCGTGCAGAGCATGGTATCATTTATATAGATGAGATAGATAAAATTACAAAGAAATCAGAGAATGTCTCAATCACCAGAGATGTGTCAGGCGAGGGTGTACAGCAGGCTCTTTTAAAGATTCTTGAGGGCACAGAGGCATCTGTACCGCCACAGGGCGGAAGAAAGCATCCGCAGCAGGAGCTTATTCCTATTGATACTACTAATATACTTTTTATCTGCGGTGGAGCATTTGATGGTCTGGAAAAAATTATCGACAGTCGTATGGATACATCATCTATAGGCTTCAATTCAGATGTAAAGTCAAAGACAGAGCTCAATGTAGGAGAGGCGTTTAAGCATGCACTTCCACAGGATTTTGTAAAGTTTGGATTGATTCCTGAGTTTATCGGACGTGTACCTATTACCGTTTCTCTCGAGGCACTCGACAGGGATGCACTTATCCGTATACTTAAGGAGCCTAAGAACTCGCTTATCAAGCAGTACACCAAGCTTTTTGAGCTTGACGGAGTAGGTCTTGAGTTCACAGACGATGCTCTTCCGATCTCCTGTCTTTCTCTCAAGGCACTTGAGAGAAAGACAGGGGCCAGAGGACTTCGTGCCATCATGGAGGCTGTTATGCTTGACCTTATGTATCGTATACCGTCAGACAAGAGCATCAGCAGATGTGTAATAGACAAGGATATCGTTGAGGAAAACTTAAAGCTTGATGGTGATTGCGTGCCTGAGGCATATATCGAGGAAAAAGCGGCATCGTAAGTACATGGCGGTATTTTACAAAAGATACAGCATCGGATAATATAAATTGCACAGCGGTTTGTTATGCATGGCTGTGTAATAATACAGGAGATATAAGTGGAAGAACAGATTATGAATATGCCTGCAGTAGCGCTGAGAGGGCTTACTATTCTGCCGGGGATGATTGCCCATTTCGACATCAGCAGAGAGCGCTCCCTTCGTGCTGTCGAGGAGGCTATGGAGCAGGATCAAAAGATTTATCTTGTCACACAAAGGAATGTGGACAGTGAGGACCCGACTCAGGAAGACCTCTATCAGATGGGTATTGTTGCTGACATAAAGCAGGTTGTCAGATTACAGAATGATGTTGTGAGAATACTTGTAGATGGAATAAGCCGGGCAGCATTGCTTGGCTTTACCGGTAATGAGAAGTACCTTGAGGCAGAAATCTGTTATTGTGATAGTAATGCAGACAGCCTGCCGGATGATCTCAGGGAAGCCATGCTTCTCGGAGTCAGAGAGGCTTTTCACAGATATGCGGCAGTCGTCGGCAAAATCAGCAAGGAGCTTATCAGACAGATAGATCAGTATGAGGATCTTGAAAAGCTCATTGATTATGTAACCAACAATCTGCCGGTGTCATATGAGCTTAAGCAGCAGGTGCTTGAGGCAGAGGATATCAATGACAGATATCAGGTTATAGTATCATTACTTCTCTCCCAGGTGGAGGTTATTTCCATAAAGAATGAGCTTCAGAAAAAAGTAAAGGTTCGTGTGGATAAGCATCAGAAGGAGTATGTGCTTCGTGAACAGCTTGGTGTGATACGTGAGGAGCTGGGCGAGAATGCTGACTCGGAGGCTGATGAATATGAGAAAAAACTATCTGAGTTAGATGCGCCTGACTACGTAAAGGAAAAGACGAAAAAAGAGATAAAGCGCTTTAGAAATATGAGCAGCAGCTCATCAGAGAGCACAGTTGAGAGAGGCTATATAGAGACTGTACTTGAGCTTCCGTGGAACAAGATGTCTGTGGATAACAAGGATCTTGACCATGCAGCACAGGTGCTCGATGATGATCACTACGGATTAAAGGATGTCAAGGAGAGAATACTTGAGTTTCTGGCAGTCAGAAATCTGACAAGCAAGGGAGAGAGTCCTATAATTTGTCTTGTAGGTCCTCCGGGAACAGGAAAGACAAGCATAGCCCGTTCAATTGCGTCTGCACTGGAGAAGAAATATGTGCGTATTTCTCTTGGTGGCGTGCGCGATGAGGCAGAAATCCGTGGACACAGAAAGACATATATCGGCGCTATGCCGGGCCGTATAGTAAATGGCTTAAGACAGGCCGGCGTTTCAAATCCTCTCATGCTGTTGGATGAGATAGATAAGGTGTCAAGTGACTACAAGGGTGACACATCAGCCGCTCTTCTCGAGGTGCTTGACAGTGAGCAGAACTGCAGATTCAGGGATCATTACATCGAGATGCCTGTAGATTTGTCGGAGGTGCTTTTTATTGCAACTGCAAATGAGGTTTCAGGCATTCCAAAGCCGCTTCTTGACAGGATGGAGCTTATTGAGGTGTCAAGCTACACTGAAAATGAGAAATTTCACATAGCAAAGGAACACCTAATTGAGAAGCAAAAGAGCAAAAACGGAATTAAAAAGGAACAGCTTACGATAACAGATGGTGCTTTAAAGGATATCATCAGGCTGTACACCAGAGAGGCCGGAGTCAGAAGCCTTGAGAGGACTATCGTCAAGCTGTGCCGCACGGCTGCCAGGGAAATC
>ERZ791868.1777-NODE-1777-length-10533-cov-10.496087_pt1 | contig 10533 bp, 9 predicted proteins | sample MGYA00510281_ERZ791868 | MGnify/ENA primary metagenome ERZ791868 (study PRJEB30046, sample SAMN00792046) | human gut metagenome | study: EMG produced TPA metagenomics assembly of the A metagenome-wide association study of gut microbiota in type 2... | reverse complement strand
GAACTCATGCCATCTAAACAAATACTAATCCGTCCAATATTTGGGGTGCACTTCACTCTTCTTCCTTGTACTCATATCGTCTGAATGGGTCTTTTACGAGCCATTCATTATCTATGGCACGGAATACCATTGCACGGAGATTGCGGACAAACACCATCGCAGAGTTTATCTTCAAGTGCTTGTCGGTTCTGAGAAAAGTCTCGTAGTCTGTGATAAAAGGCAGCGATAACTCTTTCAGAGCAATATCCTTCACATGGAAATGAGTCTGCAAGAACTCGCCCACATAGGCACACCCGATTCTATACTTCGTGTATGTACTCAAAGATTTCATGCCAGCCTTATATTGCTTTTCCATTTCATCACGGCTTTGAGAATAGACTTTCATCAGTGTATGGCAACGATACTCCAAGCCAAGAAAGGCGTTCTTCACCTTGTCGGCAGTGACGAAGTTGTCCCTGTCCATAATCTCCTGATAATGCTTGCTGATACTCACACGCATCTTGTCCAATTTGCGGTTCACCTCCAAAGCCTGCATACTCTTACCTATCATGCGTCCGCCCTTGGTGTCCCACAAATCTGGATTAGCAGTTGTCTTGCAACTGAACTGCGCCTGTGTTCCGTCCACTGTGATACGTCCCATAACTGGAACAGTACCATCTTTCTTTACTACCTGTCTTTTGAGGTAGAAGATAATTGAAAATGTACTCTTCATAACGTCATTCTTTTTTGCGTTCAAAATTAATACATGAAGAGTCTTTTCTTGCTACGCATTTCACGGCAGAACACGGCAAATTTGGTTCGTAACCAAAAATCTTACGTTGCTCATCAGTAACTCACTATAAATCAGAGTATTCAAATTCAATTCGTAACCTTCCTCATTCTTCCGAACCTCAACATTCACCATTTGGGGTATAGGTTACGGATAGGTAACGTTCCTCTGTCTCATCTTGTCGTATTCCCGTCTTCGTCTGTCCTCGCCACTTTTAACCAAAATGAGGAAAGTAACTGATAACCAGTAAACTTTCCTCATTCTTCTCTCAAACACTTTTTATATGGACTTTCTGATGGTAAAAATAGACATTTATAATCGAACGGCAGTTATCCCCATTACTTACAAAATATTCATTATTTCCCCTAATATTTGCAGAAAAGAAATATTGCATACTATTGAGCCGCTATCGTACACTGCGGAAGCGGAAAGAAGGTAAATCCGACCGTTTTCCAATCATCTATATGCTCACTTGCTCAAAATATCACTTCAAGAAGTTTGGTATTCATGAGGATCACTTCCGCGCCGCCTGCACACGGGTATCCGTGGATATCGGCCGGACAAGTGATGACATCTTTCAATCGGGACTGCTTGTCACGCCTGCATTCCCGAGTTGTTACCGGCAAAAACGACTCGGATGAATACCGGGTATCGCGTGGAATCAGTTGCTTATCGTGGGCGATTGCCTGAGATATTCCGTTGAAGCAAGCTGCCTGACCATGAAAACCGCCATGTCCGCTGCCGTGATGGCGAACCAGATGCCCTTGCCGTCCAACGTGGCACGAACCTTTCCTTTGGCCGGACTTTCCTTGATCGTAGTGCACCGCACGATGGTCCAGTCGAGTCCGCTTTCCCGGATCATCGGTTCCATGCGGTTCTTGTCGTCGATGATGGCCTGAAACCACCTCATAAACAACGGCAGGACAAGTTTCCGGTATACCCAGGGAAGAAAGGTCAGGCTGTCTCCGGCCCCGATTACGCTGATGGCAACCAGACGTTTTACATGTATCCGCTCCATCTCTTCCATGATGATTTTATTGGCTTCCGAGACAAAACTTGTCGGCCGTCCATCGCCCTTGCCCCCGATTCCCAACGTTTGGATAACAGCCTCCTGCCCCTCCAGCACATGCCGGACAACGTCCCTGTCCATTACATTGCCCGTCACCACGTGCAGACGTTCGTGCCGGGCGGTAACTTTTTCCGCGTCACGTGTCAGCACTGTAACCTCATGCCCCTCTTTCAAGGCTTCTTTTACGACAGCTTTTCCTGCGATACCTGTCGCGCCAAATACTACAATCTTCATCGTTATATTCATTTTAATGATTTACAAGCCAATCCTGTGGCCTTTCCTTCCGCAACTCTGATGGGGGCGGCCTTCATGGTGCCTGAAAAAATGGTCGGAAGTGAGTCGGGCGGGGAAATCCAGACCGTCGGCACTCTCTCTTACGCTCATCTCCGCACATCTATCGGACTGGGGAGGCCCTGTTTTCCATGCCATTCTCCTCTAAAACCTCTTCCGTTATTTCATCATGCCGGCTTAATAGTAGCATTCACGGTAAACCTCAAAATACACGATACCGCCTTGTGGGGTGATGGTGATTTTATCCTCCCTTGCCAGCCAGCCGATGGCACATGCCAGTTCCAGCGGATTCAATGCTGTGGCTTTCACAAGTTCTTCCCATGAGCATTTGTTGTCGTGCAGTACCCGCCATACGATGCCCGCGTTTTCTCCTATTGTTTCTTTATTCATAACTGTTTTCGTTTATCATGTTTATATTGGTTATTACAAGTATCTTATGCAAGAAGGTATGCGGCAAGAGACCGTTAATACTCGGATTAAATCATTAATCCTATTCCGACAACAATTATTCCGATTTATTTATTCATTTGCCAACAGACAAGATCTGTATTCAGAAGGTGAACAACCCGCATACAGCCTGAAATAACGTCCGAAAAACGTCTGTTCCGAGAAGTTCAGCCTGTGGGCCACCTCCTTGATGCTTATATTGGGATTGGAGAGCTGGCGTTTTGCCTCGATGATAACGAACATGGAAATCCAGTGCGACGGGGGCTTGCCCGATACCTCGTGTATCAATGTCGTGAAATAGCGGGGTGTCAGATTCTGCTGCTCGGCATAATATCGCACGTCCCTGCGGATGCGGAAGTTATTGTACAGCGCCACGAGGAAATTCTGGAAAACCTTGTCCTTGCGGGTCTGCTTGATGGTCCGCACGGGCGTATTGGCGATATAAGCGTCGATAACCTCATAGCAGAACGCCTGCACGAGTGCCGAGACCACCTGTTTGCTCAGGCGGGTGCAGAGGTCTTTCCTGCCGCGTACGCACTCTATGATCTCTTCGATACGTCTGTATTGATCCGCGGTAAGCGACACGAGGGGATGAAAACGGATATAGATGTGGCTCTGGGTGTCGGCGATGGAATCGAGCGAGGAGAGCACGAAGTCGAAGTCGGCCTTTCCCGCCACGCCCTGCAGGTCGTCGCTGAAACTCTTTATCTGCGTGTGCGTGAAAGCGGGATAGATATACAGGTCGCCGGCACATACGTTATACATACGTTCGTCCATCATAAGAGAGATGCTTCCCCGCTTGCACAGCAGAAACCCGTTCTGCTCGACATAGCCGACGGTGCCCCGGATATTCACGTTGCCGCTGTCTATGTCGAACAGTTCGATGTTGGGAGTTCCTACTGCGTTCATCTCAATCTTTCTTTTCCGGCTGTAAAGTAACAGAAAAAATGACAAAAAGTTCCGTCATTTCAGTATATATTTCATAAAATCGGACATATCATACAATTTTCACTCAAATTCATTCCAGCCCCTTCCAAGCCTATCGACTAATTTTGCATCATGAATAAATGGAAATATATGAAAAAGACTTGTATTGTATTTCTGGCGTTTGCCGGGCTGCTGGCTGTCAGCTCGTGCGGTAACAGGAAGACGACAGAAGCGGAAACTTCCGTTGTCCGGCTCTTTACGGTCAAGAACGCCGACGCCGCATCGGTTCAGGAATTTCCCGGACGCGTGAAGGCAGCCGAAGAAGTGAATATGGCTTTCAAGGTCAGCGGGACGTTGATGAACGTCCATGTCGAAGAAGGCGGCAAGGTTCGCAAGGGACAGCTCGTGGCGGAGATAGACCCGCGCGACTATCAGGTGCAGCTGGACGCCGCCGAGGCGGAGTTCATGAGGGTGAAATCGGAAGCCGGGCGTGTGATGGCGCTTTATGCCGACAGCGTAAGTACTGCCGATGCGTATGACAAGGCGCGTTACGGCTTGCAGCAGATTACGGCGAAATACGAGCACGCCAAGAACCAACTGGCCGATACTAAAATATACGCGCCTTTCGACGGATTCGTACAGAAACGGCTGTTCGATCCTCCCACGGTCGTGGCGGCCGGGATGCCCGTTGTCACGCTCGTATCGGGAGGCAGGCAGGAGATAGAAATCAATATCCCTGCATCCGCCTATATCCATCGCGACAGGATGGTCTCTTTCCATGCCGCGTTCGACTTCCTTCCCGGGCGGGACATTCCGCTCCATCTGATAAGCATTGCCCCGAAAGCCAATGCCAACCAGCTCTATACCATGCGGCTTTCCCTCCCGCAGGACGTGTCGCCGCAGCCCTCGCCCGGAATGAATACGATGGTAAAGATCGAGACCGGCGATGCTGCGGGCAAAAGAGTCCAAATACCCTCTTCCGCCCTGTTCAAAAAGGACGGGAAAAGCTGCGTATGGATTTATGATGAACAGAGCGGGACGGTAAGGATGCGTACTATTTCGGTAGAGCGGCTGCATACCGACGGCACGGCGATCGTAACCGACGGGCTTGCCGCCGACGAGCATGTCGTGGCGACCGGTGTGCACAAATTGACCGACGGCCAAAGGGTGCAGCCGATGGAAGAGCAGTCTGAAACGAATGTAGGAGGCTTGTTATGATGGATTTGGGAAAATGGGCTTTTGACAACAAGAAGCTGGTTTATTTTCTTGTCGCCGTTCTGCTTGTCGGCGGAATCCTCTCCGCATACGACATGAGCAAGCTGGAAGACCCGGAGGTCAAGGTGAAGATGGCGATGGTCGTGGCTACCCGCCCCGGAGCCTCCGCGCATGAAATGGAAATGGAGGTTACCGAGCCGTTGGAAAAGAACATACGGACCATCGGTGAAGTGGACAATGTCGCCAGCTGGTCGTATAACGACCTGGCCATTCTGCAGGTCGAAATGAAGACGACGGTTCCCGACGATGAAATAGAGCAGTGCTGGGATATGCTGCGGCGCAAGGTCTCCGATGCCGCAGCCGGACTTCCCGACGGCACGTCGGTCAAGGTGCAGGACGACTTCGGGTTAGTGTTCGGGATGATGTACACCCTGACCGGCGACGGTGCGGACGAACGCCGGCTCTCCGACTATGCACGGCTCATCCAGCGTGAACTGACGGACATCAAAGACGTGGGGCGTGTCACCATATACGGAGAGCGGGAGGAGTGCATCAACATCGAGATGCTGCCCGAACGCATGGCGACGCTGGGCGTTTCTCCGGCCGAGGTGCTCACCACGCTGCAAGGGCAGAACGGCATCTATTATGCCGGATATTACGATAACGGTCCCAGGCGCGTGCGCGTCACCGTCAACGACAAGTTCCGCGAGGTGGAGCAGATACGCAACATGATCATACAAGGCCACGAGGACGACCAGTTCCGGCTGGGGGATGTTGCCAAGGTCGAAGAGGGTTATGCCACCCCGGTGCGCAACTCGATGGCCTACAACGGAGAGCCCGCGCTGGGTATAGCCGTTGCCGCCGCTTCGGGAACGGATATCGTCAAGGTGGGCAAACAGGTAGAGGAACGCCTCGCGGAACTGAAGGCGGAGCATTTCCCGGCAGGCGTGGAGTATCATAAGGTGTTCTACCAGCCGGAGCGTGTGATGGATGCTCTCGGCACGTTCTTCATCAATCTGATCGAATCGGTCATCATCGTCGTAGCGATACTGATGCTCGTCATGGGGTTCAAGAGCGGGGTCATCATCGGCACGAGCCTTGTGATCATCGTCATCGGCTCTTTTCTGCTGCTCGGCACGATGGACGGCTCCATACAGCGGGTGTCGCTGGCGGCGTTCATCCTGGCCATGGGTATGCTGGTGGACAATGCCATCGTGATCGTCGACGGTATTCTGGTAGACCTGAAACTGGGCAAGCCGCGCCGGGAAGCGATGACTGCCATCGGAAGGAAGACGGCCATGCCGCTGTTGGGGGCCACCCTGATCGCCATTCTTGCCTTCCTGCCCGTCTTCCTCTCTCCCGATACGGCAGGCGTTTATGTGAGGGACCTGTTCATCGTGCTTGCCGTGTCGCTGCTGCTGAGTTGGATACTGGCACTCGTGCATGTCCCGCTAATGGCGAACGGCTGGCTGAAAGCGGATGCATCCGGCCAGAAAGAAGCCGACTTATACAGCGGCCGTGTGTACGGATGGCTGCGCGCCGCTCTGAACTTCGGGCTGCGCCACAGGGTTTTGTCCGTCCTCGTCGCCGTCGTCCTCGTCGCCCTGAGCGCGTGGGGCTACAAGTACATGCACCACGGGTTCTTCCCCGACATGGAGTACGACCAGCTCTACATGGAGTACAAGCTGCCCGAAGGCACGAACTCCACGCAGGTAGCATCGGACCTTGAAGAGATCCGGACCTACCTGCAAAGCCGTCCGGAGATCGGGAACGTGACGACCTCCGTCGGCGGTACGCCCGCCCGCTACAACCTGGTGCGCAGCATCGCCACCCCCTCGCTCTCATACGGCGAGTTGATCATCGACTTCGAGTCTCCCGAGTCTTTGGTGGCGACCATGGACGAGATTCAGCGGGAGCTTCAGCGGCGTTACCCCGACGCCTACGTCAAGTTGAAGCGATATAACATCATGTACAAGAAATATCCCATCGAAGCCCTGCTTACGGGACCCGATCCTGCCGTGCTTCATACGTTGGCGGATTCCGTGCGCATGATTATGGAGCAGTCTCCCGAAGTCTGCCTGATAACCACCGACTGGGAGCCATCCATGCCACTGTTGTCGATAGACTACGAACAGTCGCTGGCGCGTCGTTCGGGGTTGAGCCGCCAGGACATCTCCATGTCCGTGCTGACGGCTGCCGGCGGCATCCCGGTGGGTACTTTCTATGAGGGTGTGCACAAGAACACGATTTATCTGAAATGCGCCGAAGCGGACGGGGCGAATCTGGACAATCTGGAGAATGTCCCGCTTTTCTCGATGATGCCGAACATAAACGGTTTGCTGGATGAAGAGACCCTCCTGAAAATACAGTCCGGAACCGTAGACCGCAGCGATCTCATCGAGTCGGTCATGCAGACCACGCCGTTGAAGCAGGTAAGCCGTGGAGTCGATGTGGTTTGGGAAGATCCGGTTGTCCCGCGCTATAACGGGCAGCGGGCCCAGACGGTCATGTGTTCGCCTGTTCCGGGCATTGAAACGGAGAAAGCACGTACCGCCATTGCCGAAAAGATTGAAAGGATAGAACTTCCCGACGGGTATCAACTGCAATGGAAAGGTGAAAAGGATGCCAGTACGCGCACCATGCACTACCTGTTCAAGAACGTGCCGTTGGGCGTCGTGCTGATGATCGCCCTCCTTATCCTGCTGTTCAAGGACTACCGCAAGCCCGCCATCATCCTTTGCTGCATTCCGCTGTTGGCCATTGGCATTGTCGGAGCCATGCTCCTGAGCGGGCTGACGTTCACGTTTTGCGCCATCGTGGGGGCATTGGGACTGGTCGGCATGATGATGAAAAACTGCATCGTGCTGATGGACGAGATCGGGGAACAGATCGGTGCAGGCGTGGCGCCGGCCGAGGCACTCATAACCAGTTCGGAAAGCCGCCTGAGGCCCGTGATGATGGCCTCGCTTACCACCATTCTGGGCATGATTCCGCTATTGAGCGACTCCATGTTCGGATCTATGGCTGCCACTATTATGGGCGGTCTGCTCTTCTCCACGCTGGCAACGCTGTTCTTCGTCCCTGTCCTTTATGCCATATTCTTCAAAATCAAGATAAAATGAGAAGACTGCTTATATACCTGTTCGCCATACTGCCGTTTGCGGGCTATTCGCAAACGGTTCTGACACTGGATGAATGTGTCCGGCTGGCAAAAGAGAATAACAAACGGATGGAAGCTGCCGAACAACAATTGAAGTCTTCCCTGTATGAAAAGCGTAGTGTGCGGGCTCTGTTTCTCCCCTCCTTTTCACTGACGGGCAGCGCACTGTATTCCACTGCCGACGGCTCCTATTCGAGCGGCATGGGGCAGTTGCCCGTATTGGGAGCTGACGGGGTTCCCACGGGGCAGTCCGCACTGTTTCCGGGCATCGACCTTGCTTACGACCTCGGCTGGATATACGGGGGCGGCGTCAAGGTGGAGCAGCCCCTCTACATGGGCGGCAAGATACGGGCCGGCTACCGCATGACCAGGATCGGTAATGAGATAGCCCGACAAAATAAAAGGCTGACGGAATCGGAAGTGATCGTGGAGACGTCGCGTGCGTACGCCGATGTAGTGCGCACGAACGAACTGATACAGGTTGCGGAGTCTTACCACGACCTGTTGACGGAACTGATGCGCACGGTGGAGAGTGCCCGCAAACACGGTATGAAGTCGCAGAATGACGTGCTGAAAGTGAAAGTAAAGCTGAATGAAAGCGAACTGAACTTGCGCCGTGCGGAAAACGGTCACCGCCTTGCCATGATGAACCTGTGCCACTACATAGGCCGCCCGTTGACAGACCGAATCGAGACGGACGGCGTATTGCCTGACCCCGGACATGCTCCGGTGCGGGACGACGGCATATTCAACCGTCCTGAATACCTGATGCTCGAACAGCAGAGCGACCTGGCAAAACAGAAAGTCGCCATGGCCAGAAGCGAAAGTCTGCCGCAAGTCGGTTTGGTCGGTCAATACGGCTATTTGAACGGCGTCGAGCTGAACGGGCGGAAATTGATTGACAGTTGGAGTTTTCTCGCAGGCATTCAGGTATCCGTGCCTATCTTCAATTTCGGGAATCGTATCAACAAGATAAAGTCCGCAAAGGCACAATATGCGCAGATTCAGGCCGAACGCGAAGATACGAACGAAAAGCTTGCGCTTGAGATGACCCAGTCGTTCAACAACCTCGACGAGGCACTCCTTGAAAAGCGGTTAGCGGAATCGTCCGTCGTTTCGGCGGAGGAGAACCTGCGCGCGAGTCGTCTGCAATACGAGAAGGGCATGGAAACGCTGTCCGACTATCTGGAAGCGCAGACCTTGTGGCAGCAAGCCCGGCAGACACAAGTCGAAGCACGGATAAACTGCTATCTGAAATGGTTGGAGTACCAGAAGGCTGCGGGAAGAATCAACTGACGATGTTTGCCACGGGAGTGCTGAAAATGACGGACCGGATAACCCCGGTACCAAAGTCCATGTGTAAGTGACAACAGCGGAAGTCTTGGAACGTGATGAAACGTGAGCCGGCAAAGTTTTGACATCAGAAGGAACGCTGAATGCCTGCAATAACCGAAGATAAAAAGTGCCGTTTATCGTTCGTGATAAATGGCACTTTTTATAATTTTGCGCCATGATAGAAAACTGCCACTTAAAACATCTCATTGAATTACAGACAAAATCTGAATGTTTGTCCGTACCTTCCAAAACCATTCTTTTGGAAGAAGGGAAAGTTGCGGATAAACTCTATCTGGTCCGTAAAGGCTGTCTGCGGCTGTTTTTCTATAATGAAGGGAAAGATATTACTTTTCAATTCTTTTTCGAGGGGAACTTCGTCGCCTCATTCGACAGTCTATATAAACGCACGCCGAGCCTTTTCTATTTGGAAAGTATCGAGCCGACGGAACTCGCGGCCATAAGAAGAGAGGATTTTTACAACCTGATTGACAATGATTCGTCGCTCAGACAGTTGTATGAGGAAAAACTCATAGACCGTTTTCATGTCTATCAACAGCTATTCCTGTCTCGTATAAAAAATACCCCACAACAGCGATATGAAGAATTGCTGAAAGAGTATCCCGATATCATACAGCGTGTTCCGCAGCATTATATAGCCTCTTATTTGGGCATCACTCCCGTTTCCTTATCCCGCATCAGAAATCGTCGTTAACTTCATTTCTTTACAATTGTTATCGTTCGTGACCAATTGAAATGGCGACCTTTGCATATAAAGTCGTCGATAATTATGAAGAAATTGGGTGCAACCGGACTTAAAGTTTTGAAGATTTGTCATCTTCTTTTTGCTGTCATGTGGATTGGCGGAGTTATGGCATTGGTCTGTCTGCAATTGGGCGTAACCCCTGATACAAAAGAAATGATGTACATGGCAGCCGTCGCCCATTTGATTGTGGACGAGTTTTTTCTCATTCCCGGTGGCGTCGGCATCGTCTTTACGGCTCTAATATATGGCACATTTACCCGATGGGGCTTTTTCAAACAACGGTGGCTTGCAGTCAAATGGATTCTTACCATCTTATTGGTAATTATAGGAGCAGGCTATATGGGGGTGACGATAAAGGAGAATGTCGTATATGCAAAGAATATGCTGTCTGAAAATATCAGTGCTGATGTATATTGGAATAACATCTACCATGTCGCTGCCGCAGGAATAATTCAACTTGTCGGTTTTGTTTATATCGTGGCTATATCGGTCATAAAGCCTTGGAAAAAGAAAAATGCGAATCAACCTGACGAAAAGTGACATCCGGTGTTTTACGA
>ERZ791868.1772-NODE-1772-length-10570-cov-13.741797_pt1 | contig 10570 bp, 10 predicted proteins | sample MGYA00510281_ERZ791868 | MGnify/ENA primary metagenome ERZ791868 (study PRJEB30046, sample SAMN00792046) | human gut metagenome | study: EMG produced TPA metagenomics assembly of the A metagenome-wide association study of gut microbiota in type 2... | reverse complement strand
GGCTGTCTCTCTCGGAATACTTACGCCAGCGGGCGCTGGGATATGAACCGGGTGGACACCCGCCCAAGAAGGTATTTGATGTGTTGGATAAGATTGATGAAATGGCAGAAAGCTGTTCTGTGCGAGATGGCGCGGCTATCAACGCCCAGACCGACCGCATGAGGGACCTGCTCATTGGCGGTAACTAAGATTTGGACGATCAAGGACAGCTTACAGCGCGTCCTTGACTATGCAGCCAATCCGGACAAAACCGAATACGATGCCCTTGCCCAAACGCTACACTATGCAGAGAACGATGCCAAGACCAAGCTGAATGAGAGCGCCCAGCTCGTCACCGGCATTCATTGCAGGGCAGACCATGCGTGGGAAGATATGCGGGCTGTACAGGAGCGCTTTGGTAAAACAAACGGCGTGGTGGCGCTCCATGCCTACCAAAGCTTCCGCGAGGGAGAGGTCACCCCGGAGCAGTGCCACGAAATTGGCGTGGCACTGGCCCGCAAGGTCTGGGGCAAGCGGTTCCAAGTGCTGGTCGCTACCCATATGAATACGGATAACTTACATAATCATTTTGTGATAAATTCCGTATCGTATGTGGACGGCAAGAAGTACGAGCAGCGCCGCAGCCAGTATGCCGAGTTCCGGGCGGCATCCGACAAGCTGTGCCGGGAGTACGGCTTGTCGGTAGTGGAGCAGCCCAAGGCAAAGGAACCGGCGCGGTACGCCCGGATGCGCCAAGCCATTGACCAAGCCTGTGAGGATGCCAGCACTGCCGAGGACTTCCACAGAGCGCTGTATCAGCAGGGGTATATTTTCGGCAGTGATCCACACCGAAAATATGCGACCATCCGGGCGCGGGATGGTGGACGAGCCGTGCGCCTATATAGGCTGGGAGAAGAATACGATTTACCTGCCATAGATGACCGACTGCGCGGAAATTACCTGTTGTATGGACCAAGGCTGTATGAACGGAAACACCCGCCCCGGCAGTATACGCCGAAACGGTATCGCCCCAAGAACCATTACACAGGAAAAGGAATTCTTCAAATTTTCTTCGAAGTATTCTTCGGGGAATCCCAGATGCACCGCTTATATCTGTACTACTGTTATCAGCTGGGTATCCTGCCCAAGAAACAGCAACCGCGTATCAACCGCCCGGAACTGGAAGCCATCTGGAAGAATATAGACAGGGTACTTGCAGAACACGCCTTTGTCCACGACCACAAGTTTCCATCTTTGCAGGCAATCGTAGACTATCGCAAGAGTTTGTCCCAGCAGATGGAAACCCTTGCCGCGCAGCGAGCTGAAATCGTCAAGCAGATGCGCCGAAAGGACGCCTCGCCGGAACTGGCAGACCGTAGAGCAATGCTGACCTGTAAAATTGCCGAACTTCGTAAAGAGGATAAAATTGCGGAGGGAGCCATCAAGCGCATCCAGCGCACAAGAGATTCCAACCGTATTGACCGGGAAAACAGAATGCCGCAACATCCCAGACCACGCCGCCGCAGACGGGAACAGGAGCGCGAATGATGTCAGTTTGCACCCAATGTGCAGGACGGTTCTTGTGCAATTCTGTGAATAGCTTTCCGGCAGGATTGCTGGTATCGTTGTACCGAACCCAAAATGCAGCAACTTGAAAAAAGGAGAGATGCCTATGGTAGCAGGACGCTTACAGGAGAAAAACGGATTTTATTACATCGTGCTGAGTTACACCGACTCGGCGGGCAAACGCCGTCAGCCGTGGATCGGCACGGGGCTGCCCGTCAAGGGCAACAAAAAACGCGCCGAAAAAATGCTGGCAGAAACGCGAAAGAGTTTTACGATTCCCAAAGGACAGGTGTCCGAACTCAGCCCCGATATGGCATTCAGCGACTATATGCGGTACTGGCTGAAAATGATGCGGACCGCTGTAACGGAGACTACCTACTCGTCCTACTGCTTCAATGTGGAAAAGCACATTATTCCCTACTTTGAGCCGCTGGGCGTAACGCTGGCAGGGCTGCAGCCGCGGCAAATCCAAAGTTTTTATCTGCACGAAGCGGAAACGCTGAAAAACACCTCTATCCTGCGATTCCACGCCAATCTTCACAAGGCGCTGAAATACGCCGTGCGCATCGACCTGATAGCCAGCAACCCGGTGGACAAGGTGGACCGCCCAAAGCCGCAGGCGTTCATGGCAAGCTATTACAGCGCCGAGGAAATGGAAAAGCTCTTTGAAGCAGCTCAAGGCCATAAGCTGGAACTTATCATCCAGCTTGCAGCCTTTTACGGACTGCGCCGTGCCGAGGTGATGGGGCTGCGGTGGGAGGCCATCGACTTTGAAGCCAAGACGCTGACCATTCGCCACATCGTGACCAGCACCCGCATTGATGGCAAGAAGATTTTGGTAGAAGCTGACCGAGCCAAAACAAAATCCAGTCTGCGCACCTTGCCGCTGGTAGACCCGATTGCGGAACGCTTAAAAGCCGTCAAAGAGCAGCAGGAATACAACCAGAAAATCTGCGGCAACTGCTATAATCAAGAGTACCTTGGCTATGTATTTGTGGATGCAATGGGCAACCTGATCCAGCCGGATTCCGTGACGACAGGCTTTCCACAGTTGCTGAAAGAGAATGGTTTACGCAGGATTCGCTTTCACGATTTGCGCCACTCTTGCGCCAGCCTATTGCTGAAAGAGGGTGTACCGATGAAGCAGATTCAAGAGTGGCTGGGTCACAGCGATATTTCCACCACAGCCAACATTTACGCGCATCTGGATTCGCAATCCAAGAACCTGAGCGCCCGGACGATGGCTAACACGCTGACATTGCCCGAAGCGCCGAGCGTAAAAGAATGGTGAGGTAAAACGGCACACCCCGGTATCTGTCTGAGCGAGGACGGATACCGGGGTGATTTTGTTTGGTTTTAGTTTTGGGGTGTAAAATCGAATACGTTAACAAGGCTTACTTTAATACTTTGATTCTAACAGTATATACGCGGCTATTCGATTTCTCGTCTTGTCTAGAACCATCATTTTGTTGTGCGGCTGCTCTTTCGGTGTAGCTTGTTATGTAGTTGACTGCTTTCAACCTATCCAGTAGTTGTTTTATGCCGTCCTTCCAAGGCACGGTCACTTGATTTCGTTGAGTTCGATTAGACAGAAGATTAAAGGGGGGCTCCATATTTGCAAAGCACTTCTCGAAATCATCCCCATTTAATATTTCGAGATGCGAGAGTAAGAAGTTCTCACGCTCACCACCACTTAGAAGTTGCCATACTTCTTCAAATTCATCGTGATTTACAGAAATTCCCATTTCGTCTACCTTGTCAGCAATTTGGGTATTTAAATATTTTTGATAATAAGAATCAAACAAGGTTTGCCGATATTGCGATTCAAGGCGCGGATCTAACAAAAGTTCTTGGAAAAGATTCTGATCCATTGCAACGGAATCCAACTCCGCAAATGCATCGGCTTGGTTTTGCAAAATAAACCTTGCTTGTAAAGACGGATATTGTTTCTTTAGTTCTTTCATTTGATCAGGAGTAAAAGGAATGTGGCGATAATCAATCAAGATAGAAACATTTTCTTCTGCAATTTGGCTTAGAGGAACATCAAAGGGATCAAGTCTCAAATGTGGAATGAGAATAGGAAATGCTTTATTATCATTGGCCTTAATAAAATCTTGGATGAAGCTATGAGGAACATTCTCGGTATTCGCTTTTCCTAATTCTGTGCTCGCGCTTACCATGAAAGAAATTAACTTAGGCGTAAAGTTAAATGCATTCTTGTAGATAAGAATATTTTCCCATATTGGCTTAAGCTTTTGATTCTCAAGAATGAAATCCCAAATTTGGCGAACTGAATCAGGCGATTCCTGCAACCGATCACTACAGCAAGATTCCAGCTTACTGATACACATATTTTCATGTTCAATTAACTTCTGACAGAGTGCAATGTCGGGAAAGATCCTGTCGATTAAATCAACGACAGCATTCTCATCCTCCAAATTGTTTTCCTCTCTAAGAATCACATTTTTCACATAGAAGGTACAATTCTCTTGGATATAAAGTAAAAGAGGATGATATCCCAGAGAACAGACTGTTGTGTAATTTTGAGTTTTTAGGTGGGCTACACGGTCAGCGTCAACAAACCGGACCACATTAGAAATCATTGCTACATTGATTTTATAATGATTATGCTCAAATGTGTACTCTAATACACTTCTGGATACATTTTCGGTTGCGAGGTCTTCAAAATGAACATTGAAAATACTGATAGCTTGGATTAACGTATCAGAATCCAATCCACTCAGTTTTTGAAGAATATCTTTATGTTTATTGAAAAATTCAGTTATTTCACTGTCTGAATTCATTAAAACAAGTTGGTCACTTGACAGACAAGAAAGCATCGTTGAAAGATACTCGATTTGTCGTTCGTATGTCAACACCGGATTTTCCGCGATAAATTTCCACATTTTAGGCCAGCTCGTGGATAGTAGCTGAATAAAAAGGTCTTTATATTTTGTCGTGTTAAAAAATGTGTCAATAAACTCCCAGCTTTGTTTTGTTTCATCGGAAAGTTGTTTAATAAAGATGTCACGTTTATCCGTATTCAAATCAGACGATAGCAGATATTCCAAAAGATTGTAATTATAAATTTCTTTCTGCTCAAACTCATATGGCTGCAATTTGTTGACAATGTTTGAGGTCTTTTCCAAATGATAACTTGGTTCTAAAAGTGTGTGGGTTTTGACAGCCAAAATAAAATTCATATCATCATTAGTGATACTACTTCCCTTAAAATAATTGATGTAATATATATACTTCTCATCAATATAGCCTCTCCGGAGCAGGAATACTAGCAACTTGTTCTTGCGGACATCTTCTGAAAGCACCGCAGATGCGCTGTATTTTTCAATCAATTCACACAAAGAAAGCTTCGAAATATCATGTATTTGCTTTTTGGCACTTTCGACATTAGCTTTTTGTTCAGATATCTCATTTTCTCCCGCATATTGAAGGTATTGCCAACGTTTGTAGTATGGTTGAAAAAAGCTAGAATCTTTCCATTCGTAACTAGAACCATATAACCTATTATAAAAATCGATCTCCTGTCGGTCTGCTTTTGTTAAAACCGAAAAATCAAAGTCATCTTGCATAAACAAATCATATGAATATTGCCCAACTTTCAAGATTTGTGCATTTCCAACAGCTGTATAAAGCATGACAACCTTTAACTCTTTAATATTTTGAAGATTATCTTGCTGGATTTTTTCTAAAATTTCACTTGAATTAGCAATTTCCTTATTCAGCGATGTCGTTTCGATGTTGACAAACCGTACCTTATCTCTAAATGCTTGCTTTACAATGCCTTGTTCTTTTTGAAGTTCAGCAAATTCTTTAGGGTACAGATTCTTGAACACCATCAACGCCATCATAGACTCATCGGTAAGTTCAAGATTTGGCTCCGCCTGCAATGTGTTTTTATAAATGATAAACTCATTATATATATTCTTCAAAATGCGCATGTCCGAAATGAAGGGGGACACATCGTCAATAAAGGACGAAGATATATTGTACAAGAATTCTTTCTTCTTAGATGCCTCCAAGCGTTTTGACAATTCTTCGCCAGAATTTGTTGAGTTAATAAATGGTACAATCGGAATGAGAAAGTCAAAGAATTTCGTTCGATCTTCATTTGAAAAGATATCGTCCCTCACTGCATAAATGAACACTACAGGATCTTTGATTTCATCATCATTATTCAGCAAAGTGTTCAATTCACGCAAACGGACAAAAATTGCAGCATCGTTTAGCCGATCCAAATCCTCGAAGAAAACATATCTATACCTAGTTTCTTCAAAGAAATATACGATTTCATCCATGTTTTTGTTGAAAATAGATTCCTTGGATTCTTCATCGCCTTCTACGTTTGCTTTTGCAGAGATGGAGATAGAGGAAATCTTCATTCGCGAAAACGCGGGATAGAAACACCACGCAATAGAACCCAGTACTCCTGTAAATAGAACGGCAAAAGCAACTATGGCAACTTTTGCGGGTAGCGTCGAAAAAGGCCATGTTTCATAAAGGATGTTGGTCACATTGATTACATGGTCCGGCGCAAAAATAAAACCCAATAGTAACAAAAAAATTGAAATCAGCACTAAATTACGCCATGCAATAAGTTTGCCACCTTTGTGTAGCTTACGATACCGGCTTTGTGGAATTTTTGTATGGGGAACTTTGTAGAAAAGTTGCTTCAAAATTCCTGTTTCAATTTCATCTGGCTTTAAAGAAACACTGTGGGATGAGTCACTTCCCTCGGTTTTGCTCTCGATGAAAGTAGCCATGGAAATACGTAGGCTTTTCTGCTGAGCATCAGTATGACTTTTCAGATATGAATTAATAATGCTACTTTTACCTGCACCGTAAGGACCACAAAGAGCAACATTTCGAATCCGTCTATTTTTCAAAGCCCAATCCAAGGCATTAAGATATTCACTCGTATTATCGATGCTGTCAAGCGGAGCTAAATCAGAGAAGTCTGTCGGAATTACAGAATCGTCTTTTTTAGTGAAGACATTGCGAAGGCATAACAAGATCTTTTTTAACTGCTCCATCAATCAAAGCACTCCTTTCTTTTTATGTACTGTTTTATTCTAAGTTATTCAAATGAAACATGAAGTGTCTTGCCCATGCAGGAAGCCATTTTTTGTAGAAAATCTAATGAGGGGTTTGCATTGCCGCTTTCAAAACGAGAAATGTTTGCCTGCGCAGTTCCCATTTTCTCGGCCAGCTGTTTTTGGGTTAAGCCGGCAGACTTCCGACTTGCGATTGCAGCGCGGATGGCTTCATACTGAGGACCAAGCTGATCGTACTCGGCTTTGACTGCGGGATTTTCAGAAAAAGTTTTGTTTTTGATGCTATTATAGTTCATCGGAAAGACCTCATCATACTAAATCAATAAAACTGTCTGATAAAATTATATCGTATAAGATATATTTTGTCAAACAGTAAACAGAATGCATAGAAAGTTCAGCGGTCAGTGCTAATTTGTGCCCAACCCAAACAGCTGGTTCTTGTGCAGTTTCATGAATAGCTATCTACTGAAATTAATGGTATGATTTGTACCGAACCCGAAAATCACTACTTGAAAATAAAGGGGAGATGTTTATAAGAAAAGTACGGGAATTTTACAAAGCAGCAATAAAAAATCACTACTCAATGTAGAATTGAGTAGTGATACTTGGCGCAGACGGTGGGATTCGAACCCACGTGGCATTGCTGCCAAATTGATTTCGAGTCAATCTCGTTACGACCGCTTCGATACGTCTGCCTATTTGGTTTTTATCGCACCGCCTCGCACAGCGTTTGGAAAAATGCGAGATTTCGATGCAAGATAACGATGAAAGGTTGGGTACGCGACACCCGATAAAGCCCGCCGTTATGGGATTTCCCGCGGACAAGGTGACCTGCCGGATGCAAACTTTCGAGTGCTCCCTCTTACGACCTCTTGAGTACATCTGCCTATTTAATTTTGTTGCAAGGAACTTCCCGCAGGGTGTGATTTCGAGTGCTCCCTCTTACGACCTCTCGGGTAATGCTCCACAGCATAAATTTTGTACAGCTTATTATAACAGCTTGCGGGGCAAATGTCAATTCTTTGCGGGTGGGAAAATGTTAGTGGGGTGTATCCGCAATGAACGTCTGCGTTTTCTGCATGACGTCCTGCAGGGTCGCCAGGTCGTGCAAAACGACGCCGGTTTCCAGGGAATGATTGGCGTTCTCATAAAGACAGAGCGGCGTGCCGTTGGCGCGGGCTGCTGCGGCGACGGAGGAAGCATCGCTCCAGGGGTCGGCGGTGCCTAAAAAGGCAAGGGCATTCTGCGGGGCAAGCGCAAATGTCAGGGAGAGCGGCGTGTAGAGAATCTGGCGGCAGGGGATGCCGTGGCGCTGGGCGAAGGCGGCGGAGACAGCGGTGCCGATGCTCTTGGAAAGAAACAGTACATCGTCGTATTGCGGCCAATCTACAGCGGACAGCTGGGCCTCGGCCTGGGCGTACAGGGTGTCAAATGCCTCGCGCAGGGCGGCGGGGCTGCCGCGCAGGCCGTCCTTGTGGTAGGTGTATTGCAGCAAAAGGGTGTGGTCGTACCCGGCGCAGGCCGCCAGCTTACGGCTGTAGTAGAGCAGCGGCTTATCACAGTGGTAGCCGATCCCGGGAAAACAAACGACGAGCTTCATGGGGAAAACCTCTTTGTTGGATGATAGCAGGCGCAAAACGCCCTGACTATAAGTATACCACGCCGACACCTCAATGACAAGAAACCGCCGTGCAGCTCCGGGCCGCACGGCGGTTGGGTACTTTATGCCTTTTTCAGAATGCAGAAGGCGGCAGCCACGAGGGCCAGGGGCAGCAGCAGAGGCAGCAGCGCGCCGACGACGGCAAAAACCACCAGCAGCGGCAGGGCAATCACGAACAGCAGTGTGGCGACAAATTTCGCCAGGCCCCAAGTCACATGGAAGGCCAAACCGACAGACTTGACGAACAGCCAGGCAAAAACAAAAAGAACAAACAGCGTAAACATCCTCTATAACTCCTTTGTGCAGGTACGCGGTCAGGCGAGGGCGTGTTCCCTCAACCTGTAATACGATTTTAGCACGGGAATTGTTGCAGAAACAGGAGAAAAAGAGAAAAATAGAGGGAAATTTTTGCTGGTGGGGGAGAGATAGAAGGCAGGCCGGGCGTGCCCGGACCCTACCGAGAGACAAAAAAGCGTGGATACAAAAGCTGCCGCAGTGCGTCGGGGGACGCCGCCTCTACAGAGTGACGATAGGAGAACAGCCGCATGGAAGCGCTAGACACGGATCATGCGGTAAAAATGCCTTATTCCTCCAGCTTCCTTTTATACGTCTCCGCGTCGATCTGGCCGTTGGCCAGCATGCGCTCGGTCCAGAGCTGGAGGGTCTCCACGGTGAGGGAGATGCGCTCAAGCTCCTGACGGATATGGATGAAATCGTCGATTTCGTCGTTGGAAATTTTGCCGTCCGCGGCGATCTCGATCAGGCGCTCCTTCTTGCTGTTCATTGCGTTCAGCGAGGCCAGCATCTCAAGGATGATGGCCGGCAGCTCGCGCCGCGTGACAAACGGTACGTACCGCTGGCCGATAGGGCACTGCTGCGAGCAGTAGCAGTTGCACAGCGACGGGCGCTTGTACTTTTCGGCCATCGTCAGCACCTCGTCGGGGCGGGGCACGGTGCGTTCGTTCTCAATTTTTTCAATGCGCTCGGGGGCTATCGTTTCCAGCAGCTCACTGGCTTTTTCGCGGGTCAGGCCCAGCTCCTCGCGGGCAAGCTGGTAGCTGTTTTTGTTTTCTTTGGTGGATGTACGTCCCATGTTTGGCCTCGTTTCCTTGTTATAGATAAAAGCGTAGCACATTTTCCGGTTTGCCGCAAGGGATTCGACAGGGAATTGTTGCACTTTGCGCGCGGAATTGCTATAATATACTCTGTAAATTTGTATGCAACGGAGGGCTTCTCCCATGAACTGGATCGATAAACTCGAACGCCGCTACGGCAACCTCGGTATCCCGAACCTCATCAACGGGCTGCTGATCGGACAGCTGGCGGCAGGCATCATCATGCTGTTCTTCAACCGCGATTTCGGCAGTCTGCTGATGCTGAGCCGCACCTATGTGCTGCACGGACAGATTTGGCGCCTTATCACGTTTTTGTTTCAGCCCATCTGGCTGGGCGGCGTCTTTGGCGTGCTGAACCTGCTGTTCTACTACTGGCTGGGCAACGCGCTGGCCCGCGTCTGGGGCGATTTCCGCACGACGCTGTTTCTGGCGCTGGGCATGCTGGGTGCGTGGGTCAGCTGCTTTCTGACAGGCTACGCCGGGCCGAGCGCCATCTTCCAGAGCATGCTGTTCGCCTACACCTGGCTGTGGCCGGATCAGATGGTGCTGCTGTTTGGCATCATTCCGTTCAAGATGAAATACCTGGGCTGGATTGAGCTGGCGTTTTGGGCCTTCAGCTTTTTGACGGGCAGCTTCGCCATCAAGGTCAGCCTCGTGCTGGGGCTGGCGGGTTTTCTGGCGTTTTATGGCCGCGAGGTCTTTGACTGGTGCGTTGACGCCGTGAAGGACTGGAAGCGCCGCCGCGACTGGGAAAACCGCAACCGCTGAAAAATTCGATGTATCAATAGAAAGGCTGGATAACCATGAAGCTTATCACTGCAATCGTCAATAAAGAGGATTCCAAGAATGTCTGCAACGAGCTGCTGAAAAGCAAGTTCTACGTCACCCGTCTGGCTACCACCGGCGGCTTCCTGATGGCAGGCAACATGACGCTGCTGATCTGCACCGATGACGAGCGCGTCGATGACTGCATCGGCATCATCTCCAAGTGCTGCAAGCAGCGCACCGAGATCGTGCCCGGCACGGCCACGCTGGGCCTGGGCATTGAGAGCACGATGCCGATGGAGGTCACGGTCGGCGGCGCTACCGTCATGGTCACGAACGTCGAGCGCTTCGAGAAGCTGTGATGCTGGAGCGCCTGGCGGGCAATGACGCGCTGAAAGCCGAGCTTGGCACGT
>ERZ791868.1757-NODE-1757-length-10650-cov-8.954412_pt1 | contig 10650 bp, 9 predicted proteins | sample MGYA00510281_ERZ791868 | MGnify/ENA primary metagenome ERZ791868 (study PRJEB30046, sample SAMN00792046) | human gut metagenome | study: EMG produced TPA metagenomics assembly of the A metagenome-wide association study of gut microbiota in type 2... | reverse complement strand
ATTCTTTGTGCGGCAACAAAGCTGCCATACCAAACTTTGTAGTAGAAGGGAAGATGCTCTGCATACTGCTGATAGAGACCTTACTTTGCGTTTCTCGCTGAAGCTGATCTGCCATCGTAGCCGCTACTTCATAACGCATGGCATCTGAGATAATTACAAATACTTTCGTATCCGATGTTTGGATACGGGAACGGTAAAAATCCTCCTGTTGCGGTACTTCCAAAACTTTACCGTAAGTTGCCAGTTCATCCGCACATACATCCGACCAGTTGTTGCCCAATTCACCTAAGAACCAGTGCGTATAAAGTCCTTCCACCTTATCGACAACATGCTTGAACAAATCATCTAGCAGAATATTTGAAGTCTCCAAACTCTTTTGAAAACTAAGATGGAACAAACGATAATAAGTGTCCATCTGATAGTAACTCTCTGTATATTCTTTCCAGATACTTTTCGCTTCTGCGGTATGGAATCCGGCAGAATGTTCCTTAAAGAAACTTTGCATATTCGCCACTTGTAAGATACCGTCATAAAAATTTTCAAATGGCTCATACCATACACAAGTTCTACGTTTTTCAACGGTATTCGTAATGGTATCCACATCAATAATATGGTCACTAATCTCTGTCATTAGCTTTGTCAGAATTACTTCGTTAATACACGGAAAGCACTCTGTTCCTACCAAATCTTCTACTGTCAGCTTTTCAAAACGCTGATACAGACGAGCTTCATCCTCAACATAACGTGCCACATCATATAATTGCGGAATGTTGTCACTATGAAGCCATTCAGAAATAAAACCGTCCAGTCCGGCAAGATATTCCTGCCGCATGGTACGGGTCGCCGCGGTTAAAAGCAGATGAATTGCCAACCGCCCAAGATCTGGTTCTTCCTCCACAAATCCGCATCCCTGACGAACCATCGCCCAAAATGCTGCGTCTGCATGATATTTTACAAAATCCTGATAAACCGTATTATTATTCAAATCCAGTCCCGCCTGGAACACACTACGGAGAATCATATTAGGCTGTGCATCTTTCAATCCACAGATTGCCGCCATGACAGCCATGTGTAACTGTGCCGGTGTTTCCGGAACTTTATTCTGCGTGCTAACTTTCAAACGACAGTCTTTCGCATTGAAATAAGCACGATAATTCTTAACCTGTTTCCTCATTGCTGGATTTGATATAAGTCCCATCTCATCCATCCAGATAGAAATCAGATCCGCCCGAAACTCTTCGCTGTAAAGCTCCACATCCAGAAGCCAGTTATCATCAGGGCGGTTATAGACACACGGACTGTAAACCAGATAATTTGTGCTCAAATCATCTACTGAAAGCAGTTTTTTACAGAAAACGCATTATTTCCAGTCAGTGCAATCACCTTTGCATTTTCTAAAACCACTTCATCCAATTTATCCTCAAATTCCTTATCTTCATCGTACCAGAAAATGATACGACGCTGATAAAACTCAGGAAGAGGTGCAGCAAATCTGCGATTTAAATCTTGTATTATTTTATCTGTATCCATGCTGTCCTCCTACCTTATAATTTTCCAATTTGCTTTTCGTTTTGTTCCGCCCTGTACCAATCTACCTTTTTCCTGTAAAGAAGCGAACATTCGAGAAATCGTTCTTTTCGATATACCCATTTTTTCTGCATAATAGGCCTGTGTTGCAGACGGATTCTTCTCTATAATCTGCAACAATTTTTCTATCTGCGTCTGTTCCTTATTAAGCGGCACTTCAGCGATATTAGTGCCATCATCAACGCCACATTTAACGCCATTAGCGCCATTTTTAGTGCCATTGGCGTTAATCATGGCGTTATTGGTAGCAACCTGATCTCGATAAATATTAATACGCAAATCAACTTCGCCACCAATAAACTCCAGCTCCCGCAATCCGGCAGCTTTTACTTTATCAATAATTCTCGGAATGCCGCTTCCCCAATGCTCAATCAGGTTCATATAGGCAAACGCATGGGCAAGGGCTTCATTTCTGATTTTGGAATAGCCTTCTTTCATACGCTCCATCGTTTGTCCCATTGGCAGCTTTCCTGGAGAAGTAATTTCCAATCGGTTGTCATATACCGCTACCTGTATCGTACCATGATCCAGATAACTACGATGTACCATAGCATTTATAATCAACTCACGAATGGCATCCGGTGGAATCTCATAAACATCCTGGCGATAAATTCCCACAATTGTAGCACCCAGATGAATATTTCTCAGGTTCTTCGCCATAGCCATCGGAACGGATTCTTTTACTCCATCCCGGATAGCTGTTTCCACCCTTTCCTGAAAAGCATCTTCCTTTTCTCTGGTTTCCAGATACGGATCTGCTTCATTCCTGTACTCTCTGGAAAAATAATCGTTTAAAGCAACTACAACTGCTCTGGTGTACGATTTATATTTTTCCCTGTCCATCGTCCGCAAATATTCCCATGCCTGCCTGTCCTGTTCATCACAAAGGTTCAAACGGATATTGGTATTGATGATTTTCCGTTCTTTTCTCATACAAGCATCCCTCCGTTTCTCTGGATCTTCCTTACGGTCATTGCTTCATAACCTTTCGCTGTGGCACAGATGTCCCGTACAATCGTCATTCGGTTCTTGTCATATTCTCCGAAGTTCTGGATCATACAACCGCCACCGCCCACTACATACAGACGCATCAGTTCTGGATTGTATTCCCGTTCCCTCAGCTTATGAAAGATTTCTTTCGTATAATCTCCGGCAGTTTTACGAATCACTGTCAGATATTTCTCACCAATATCTGCTGTACCGGTACGGATCACCTGCTCAATCACTAGATCGTCCACTACTGTTCCCAGTTCTTTCAGCAGGGATTCCCTTACAGCAAGCACACACTGATGTGTTCCATATTTCTCTGTAAAGCATTTCTTCTCTAATGGACGGGAATTGTTGATATACATGATGTTCATAGTTCCGTTTCCAATATCCACAAGCATGTTGATTCCTTTGAAATCCTGTAAGCGGTAAAAGGCTGCTGTAAATCCCTGTGGGTAAATATCAGCACCTGCAAACTCCACATGATACTCTTTATTACGGAATGTAAAATCTACACATTCATTCTGGAGAAGATATTTCTGAAAGTCTTCTTTCTGTGTAGCTACCCAGGTAAGGGGAAGTCCGGCAGCGATATGTACCGTTGCCCGGTTCATACATTTCCCATCCAGTTCCCTTGCGATAGCCGCCAGTGTCAGCACATAATAGTCCTCTGCTCAATGTTGCCAGTCCTTGCATATTGTAATTCCAGTCATCTGGCAAACTTAACATCAGCGATAATAGACCTTTCGCTTTCAATGTCAGATTCTTATTCTTGAAATGATGATTACTCATTACCGTAAAATTCTTAGTTCTCTCTACACGAAAAATCTGTGCCATGCTCCCATCCTCCTTTCCAGTTCAAAAGAAAAAGACGCAAGCCATATCTTATGACTCACGCCTTACTTCGCTCACAATATTCTATTTTTATCAGTTACCTGCCAGATTAGTTACTGGCAATCCTTATACATAAATCAATTCTTTCAGGATAATCTCTTCTGCAATCGCTCTGTGCTGATTGGCAGCTCTTACCCATGCCATCTGATCTTTCTCCTTATCCGGCAGTGGTTCTTTTTCTTCCAACTGTTTCAGAATCACTTCTTCCCGTTCCCTGGCTGCCTTGTCTACTTCCAGAAGATGCTCTCCAATGGTGTTCTGCAGAAGCATCACCTGATGTAGTCTTATCAAAGTTGCTGTTCAGATGATATTCAGAAATATATGGCTCACCCAGTTCTGCAGATGCCGGCGCTTTTGTAGCCTCTTCATAATTTGCAAAATGATCTGCTCGTGAAAGATATGTCACATCGCCTTTTGCATTTTCAAATACATTTGATGCTGCAATATCATCTGATGCTCTTTTATTTTCTCCCTTATATACTACATCATCACCTGCAGTATAAGTTTTCTGATCCAGCACAGTGTGTGAATCGCTGTTGATTGAAATCACATAATCCCCTTTTTCAAGAACATATGCTTTTGCATTATTCTCATCATAAGAAGCCATATCTTCTATACTGAATGTAACTGTAACAGTCTGAGTTTCTCCCGGCTGAAGCAGATCTGTTTTTGAAAACTCGATCAGATTTGCAGAAGATTTCTCGATTCCGCCATTTGTATATGGCGGTTTATAATACACTTCTACTACATCTTTTCCGGCAACATCTCCGGTGTTGGTTACTTCTACATCTACAGAAATCTGTCCGTCTTTCTCCTCCAGTTCACCCATTTTCTGTTCAAATTCCGTATAACTCAACCCATATCCAAATGGATACTGTACAGTCTTATCGTAATCAATCGAACCTTCCTGTGCAGCTGTTTCATAATACTTGTATCCTACATAAATGCCTTCCACATAATTTGTAAATGCCGGAGCATACACCTGAGCGGTTCCTGCGTTCATTCCTTCAACGGCCATATCTGCCAGATTTGTATACTCCGTTTTTTCTGCATTATTCCACCACGGTGCAGTCGTCATATCATAAATGAATGTATCCGGTGTTTTTCCGGAAGGATTGACTTCACCTGAAAATACTTTACCGAGTGCATTAAATCCCACATTTCCCGTTCCTGGGCACCATACAACAGATTTAATCTGAGGATATTCATCTACGAAACCAAGTTCAAACTGATTTGCTCCATTATAAATTACGATCACATTGTCAAAGTTTGAGCAAACCATATCCACCATATATGTCTATTTTGCCATTACATCAAATATCTCCTTAAATGCTTCTTACTCCACTTCCTCCAGTTCTGTTCCTTCTGGAAGAATATATCCGCAGTTATCACATACTCCGTCCTCTGCAAGTATCCCGTCTTTCACAAAGGCTTCAATGCCTCCCGGTTCATGACAGCGTGGACAATCTAATTCCTGTATCCTTTTCTGATTTCTTACATCCTGGCAATTGGAAAATTCAATTTTACCCATAGTGATTCCTCCATTTTCATTCCATATCAATTTGTCTTCGTAAAAAAGTTCCTACTATACGGGAAAAATTGCTGATATTACGAATATAGGCAAAGTCTTTTCCATAGATTCTCTTTTCCACGGAGAGCTCTTCTTCATTCCCTGCAAAAATACCAATTACGAAAATTCCCTGATTTCTGGCCCGACGTACCTCATATGCAGTATCTTTCACAGCTTTTTCTCCGTCATAGATCTTGGGCTGGCGGGTTCCTGGTCGTTGTATGCTCATATCACAGGGTTTTCCATCACTTAATACGATTAAAATCTTATTTTTTTCCGGTCGCTCCATGAGAGAGGAACCGACTGTTTTCAGTGCAAGCCCATCTCTGTTATTGGCATATGCACGAAATTGAAAGATTCTTTCATTTGTTTCCCTTGGATCTTCATAATCCCGAAATCTCTGAAGTACTGTATATCCCCAGAAAGCACAGTATCCTGTCACCCGATGAGGAATTCCTGCCTGGCTTAATGCTTCACTGATAATATATCCCTGCGCCGCTACCTGATCCTGTCTGTCAGCCTGGGAACCACTGGAATCAATCAGGACGTCTATTACAAACTCAGAATCTTCTGCTCTCTTTTTTCTATTAAATAACTTGTCATCGTCTGTTCTTCCAATTTTCCATAATCTCTCAGGAACAAGCTGTCCTGCATCAGATCTGCTGACAAAATCATCCTTTCGGATTATAAAGGCCCGTTTCAGTGACTCTGCCAACACAGAAATATTTCTTTTAATGATCCAGTGATTATTTCCATAATAGGCTTTATTTTTTTCAAACTGAAGCTGAGAAAAACGGTATTGATTATTTTTAATCACAGGGCTCTGTAATATTCCATCTGTAAGATACAGGTTACAGTTTTTATGGATTCCTGTACAAAATTTCCGGTTGACTCTGGCCTGCTCCGATTCACTTAGATACGATTTTCCGTAATTCAGTTCCACATATTCCCGTATCCGTCGCACTGCCTGTGGATTTATATTCTCCGAGCTTTCCGGAACTTCTTCATTTTCCGGAGAGAAATAAAATCTTTTTTTCTTTTTGTTTCTGATATCCAGACTCATCATCTTTTTTTTGAGATTAGAAAGATATTTTTGAATGATGTCTTCCATCTGTTCATCCGTCATGCATTCCTGCCACGCGTCATTGGCTAATGCCATATCCGGTAAATTCAGAATCTTCTCCAGATTTCCATTCCTTTTTTCAAAAGAGGGATCCAGAACATGATTATAAATCTCATCTATCACGTTTATGACATCTTCCGTATTTTCCGCATCCTTCAGAGAAAGAATCTTGTACAATGCAATCTCTGCCTGTGGATCCATTCCCTCATCGTCTGTGTTCTCCAGAACATGCCTTATATACAGAAGCCTAATCCTGTGAATCAGGTCTGTTCCAGCTTTGTCTGATACCTGCTCTTTCTCGGCCTTTTCCAATTCTCTGAACGCCTGTTCTCTGATTTCCTTTGTTCCCAAACGTTCTCGAATGATAAAACGCTCCACAGCAGCATCCATGCATAATCCAGCAAGAGGCAAAAGTATATCTTCTCCAGCAGAAAAATGTAATTTTTTCATCAAATACATGCCAAGTTTCTTCTGATCAAAATATCGTGCAAAGGCACCCTGCTTCACTGCCTCATATAGAACCGTTTGTTTTGAATAAACATATTTTTCTGTGTCCGGTTCAAATTCCATATCATAATCACCACTGACTGTCCAAAAAAGATTTCTGATACGATTGCTGATCTCCAGACGATGTTCTTCCAGTTGTTTCGCCGGCCATCTGACATCCTCCATACAAGTTTACCCCCATATGTCTTTTCCGGTCCAGGAAGATGGGATTCTGGTAGAAACCACATCTTCTACGATCTCTTTTTCAAATACATCAAAACTTTTATTTATGATTCCCATCTGGATTGCATCAATTGGAGAAAGTCCGCTTTTTGTTGCTTTTACAGCAGAAACCAATCCTCTCAGGTCAAGAGATTTTGTTGAGATTTCTCCATGATAAGCTTTGATCTGCAAATCCAGAAACAGTCCTGCAAAAGCTTTCAGTGCACTTTTTTCCCCATCTGGAAAATGTTGTCTTAATACAAAAAGGACACTATCCTCATCCATTTCAGGCATATCAATTACCATAAACCTTGAAACCAATGCTTCATTTAGCTCTCTGGTACCTGCGTAGCCATAATTCATCGTGCCGATAAATCGTGTTGCCGGATGAAGTAAAATCCTGTTATATCCTGGAATATCGATTCTGCGCCGATGATCCAGTGTGGCATGCAGTACAGAAACCGCATCATTTTTTGCCATATTGATTTCGTCCAGGATTCCAAATCCTCCAAATTCCGCGCATTGGTAGATGGGGCCTTTCCGAAGGCGAACCTCATTATTTATAAAGGTATCCGTTCCAATCAGATCGGCACTGTCTGTATTTACATGAAAAGAAATGTCGTATTCCGGTCTTCCGAATATCCATGCCAGTGTCTCACATAGTACATTTTTCCCTGTAGCTTTCGCACCGGAAAGTAACAGGTTATCTCCCTGAAGAAGCGCTGCTATTGACATTTCCAGAATCTTTTTCCCATAAAACAGGATATCCGGTTTTTCTACCCGTTCCTTTACCTGATCCTCTACCTCATAACGCATGTGAAAATCTCTCAGTTCTCCAATTAGTTCCTGCGCTATCTTCTGGTCTTCTAAATATTTTTCTATTTCTGCCCAATGATTTCTCATGAAGATTTTCCTTTCTTTACAATTAGTTATGCCAAATCAGATAATATTTCTGTTTACTCAATCTTCAAACTTTCAATCCTCCAACTCACAATCCCAACTTCTTTACAATTTCTCCCAGTGCACTTCTTACAGGAGAATCTTTCGGAAGCTGTATGATCGGCTTTCCATCACAGTCATACTGATATACCTGGTCATCATGTGGCACAACCCCTAACAATTCCAGTCCCTGATTTCGAATTTCTTCCAGAGTTCCGGCATCCAGTTTTCCATCCGGAACACGATTCACGATTAATCCAGTTTTCTGTGGTTTAAAGTTTAACTCCTTCATCAGCTTTGCAATACGTCCGGCTGCCTGAACACCTCTTCTGGAACAGTCACTCACAAGAATCGCAACTTCCATCATTGGCAGGATTCCTCTGCTGATATGTTCCATACCCGCTTCGTTATCAACCACAATATATGGATAATGGCTTTGCAGTTTCTGAACCTGGGTCTGCACAAGACCATTTACAAAACAATAGCAGCCCTGTCCCTGGGTTCGTCCCATTACCATCAAATCATAATCGTCTTCTTCTGCAATCGCATCAGAAAGACGCATTTCCAGATATGCCTGTTTTGTCATACCGGAGGGAATCTGATATCGTGGGTCTATGCCTGCCCGCTCAATTTCTTCTCTCAGCTCCCCAAGTGTGACCTCCGGCTCAACACCGAGCACTTCGTTCAAATTTGCATTTGCATCTGCATCCACCGCCAGGACCGGACGTTTTCCGCTTTCACATAAATACTGGATCAACAATCCACAAAGAGTTGTTTTTCCTACGCCGCCTTTTCCTGATACTGCAATTACATGTCCCATGTTTTTCCTCCTAAAATTCTGAACAATCTGTTGACTTTTTCTTTAAACCTCATTATAGTTGTTACTATATAAATTACAATAATCAATCTGTGAGATTTGTATGGTTACTCAACACATCAGAAAAATTGTTGAGAAATTATATGATACTAACTAATACAGGAGTATATAATGTCAGAAAAAACGAGAAAACAAGATCGCCGTACCCGCTATACCAGGCAAACCATAAAAGATACGTTCTTAGAGTTGTTAAATCAGAAAAGTTTTACGAAAATTACAGTTACAGAGATCTGCAAAAATGCTGAAATCAACCGTGGCACTTTTTATCTTCATTACTACGATATCCATGATGTATTATCAGATATTTTTAATGATATGACTCAGGATATGTTAACAACGGTAGATCATTTATTCTGTCTAAATCAAAAAAGCTGTTCCTATCCGTTCTGTCAGAAAATACAGATGGAATCACAATACAGGGCACTGTTTCTGGATGATGCAATTGCCCCTATTCTTCTGGAAAAAATAGCAGAAAATACAAAAGAAGGCTATGTGACCTGGCTTATGTCACACAGCCTCCTGACCTTTGAACAGGCAGAATCGGTTTTTTATTTTCAAATGAATGGCTGCCTTTCCATCAACAGACTGATGCTCCGCAATCACTGTAATGACTGGAAACAGATTCAGACAGTAATCGACAAATTTATCAAAGCCGGGCTGGAAAGTTTTCTGATTCATGATCAGAGAGAAGAAAAGGCTTCCGATAATTTTTGCAGCAAAATTTCTCCAACTGTTACCGCATCTTCTACACTCAGATAATGATCGGCATGATCCTGAAGAAATATTTTGCCAGATGCAGGAAATTCTTCATCTGCAAACCATATCTTTAAAGTTACCGGATATCTTGGCAGAACTGGAAAAACAGCACACAGATCCGCCTTTGTTTCTGTGAATTCTGCACCTAGGTTTTTACATGCTTTCTGAATTTTCTCAGGATCTTTATCCTGCAAAAGCTTTTCCAGTTTCTGCTCTGCAGTCCGGTCAAACTTGGTTCCCCGAATCAATCCATCTTTCAGGTTACCAAAAGTAATGAGCTTCTGTGAGCCTTCTGTGCCATCGGCCATATCCAGATAATGCAGCAATGTCAGATAATGCCATTCGTCCACGTTTGAGTTAATACGAAACTCAGGGAGTTGAATTTCAATTGTTTCATAAAAACTCAGTACTTCAAGCACATTCCGGCTGCTATGAAAAACAGCCCCGCTTTTTGCAGCAATCTCCTCTCCGGAACGATTTTGCAGCCGTTTTACTGCTGCCTGCAACATTTCCTGAAATGCACGATTTTCTGTTTGATTTTTGTATTCCATAAGTTCTCCTTTGTGAACATTTATAGTATCTGTGTTGACTTTTCCTTTAATCTCCATTATAGTTGTAATTATATTATTTACAATCATCAAAGCATTAAAAAATGTACAGTTTATCAACACATTAAAAAGAACTGTTGAGAACTTAGGATGTTTTAAACAAACCAGAAATATTTTCATCCCAAAAACGTGAAAACAAGATCATTATATCATACTACAAGGAGTTTCTTATCATGAAATATTCAACGAAATTAAGTGATACTGTTCATGTGATGGTTCTGATTGCTATCAACCAGGAAAAATCCCTCTCCAGTGCCTCAATTGCAGAAAGTGTCCATACAAATCCCGGCTTTGTACGCCAGCTTATGTTAAAACTAAAAAAAGCGGAACTTATGACAAGTGTAGCCGGACATGCCCGTCCTTCTCTTTCAAAACCAGCCGATCAGATTACATTGCTGGATATTTATAAAGCAGTTGAAGGTGATAAACCATTGCTTCATTTAGATACTCATACCAATCCAGATTGTGGCGTTGGTATTAACATTCAGTTATCTTTGCAGGGATTTTATAATGAAATTCAAAAGGCTGCCGAAGAAAAAATGAATACGATTACTTTACAGGATATCATAGATACCTACTATCAGCGGATATCTATAGAAAA
>ERZ791868.1753-NODE-1753-length-10659-cov-2.404753_pt1 | contig 10659 bp, 3 predicted proteins | sample MGYA00510281_ERZ791868 | MGnify/ENA primary metagenome ERZ791868 (study PRJEB30046, sample SAMN00792046) | human gut metagenome | study: EMG produced TPA metagenomics assembly of the A metagenome-wide association study of gut microbiota in type 2... | reverse complement strand
TTTAATTGTTGTATCTTTTAATAATAAATTGGAACCATTCAAATATCCCCTGATATTACCAGCAAATCCACCTGCTCTTTGTCCTGTAATTGTACATCCATTCACTTGACTGTCATAAAAATATAACTTAGGAACAACATTCCAATTTATATCTCCAACCAGCCCGCCTGCTCCCCAATCATCAATAGCAGTTATTGAAGTGTTACTTACTGTACTGTTATGAATTCCTATTTTCCCTCCACAGGCAATTTCACCCACAATTCCAGCTGCACACTTTTGACCTTTTATAATATTTTTATCATTGTCTGATCCGGAAACTGTACATTCCGTAATTGTCGTAGGTATACAAAGTTCACCTGCTATACCACCTACTAACGATCCATACATACCAGATTCTTCAACAGAACAGTTTTGAATGTTTAGTTTTCCGTTTCCATCTGCACCCCCAGCAAGACCTCCTGTTCTTAATTTTTCTCCTGAAACTTTATCTACTTCATTAATTTGTGTATTTTGCACTTCACAATCCAAAATATTAAATGTAACACCAGAAGCAAAACTAATCTTGCCTATAAGACCTCCTGTATATTTCTCCCCATTTGATCTTACCTTGATTAAAGATTTTGTTCCTGTTTTTCCAGAAACTCTCACATTCCGGATTTTATAATATGGTGAACTACTATCAGTATATATTTGCCCTATAATACCTCCACTATATTGTCCGGCTTCCACATTTACATTTTCCCATATTGCTGTATATGTTGTTCCACTTACAGTATTTATAGCCACTCCACGTCTGGCATAACCAAATAATCCACCTGCAGAAGAATTACCTTGAATTGCTGAAATTGTAGAATCTTGTCCAACTATAAAGTTTTGTGTTGTAACATTTAAATTGTTTTGATTAGTAACCTTTCCATCTATACATCCACAAAATCCTCCTGCGTTTTCTTGCCCCTTTACTGTAAGATCTCTGAAAGAGCAGTTAGTAAATGTATTATAAGGATATACGGTCTGTTCATTTCCATATGGTTGAAGAAGAATACCTATATCCGTTGTAGGCGTATATATTCTTGCAATATTTCCAATCAACCCTCCAGCAACAGCAGGACTCTGTATCGTCATATTTTCAAATTTCACTGAGTCAAAATTAACCTTTACTGGATACCACTTAGACGTTAATGTTCCCGCTGTACTTCCGACAAAACTGCCTACTCCGACAAATGACCGGCTGCCCCAGTTATTAGATGCCTGTGCTGTTACCTCTCCGTTAGACGTATAATATTGCAACTGTACTCCAGTCTTAGGATCTGTTCCTGTCTTTCCGGTAAATGTCAAATTTGTCACATTACACGTGCCGCTTACTGGTGCAAAAAGATTAAACACCCCTCCGACCGATGCTGCATGGAAATCATCATCTGCATATTCCCTTACATTCATATCGAATATAATTTTCGTTCCGTTTCCGGAAACACCTTGTATAAGCGGAACAATTCCAGCTGCTTTTGTTTCTGTATTGCTTGTCACTGCATTAGAAACATATCGTGCTGATATGCCTTGATAGGAGCTTTTATATACGGACATATCAAGTGTTCCATCATTTGGAAACGTTAATGTTGCCCCGCCTGTTGTTGCATCTAAAACAGCCATATTGAACAAATCTTTATCGGCATATTTTGTAATTAATACTGGCGTGTTGCTATCACTCGGTGCAGTTTGATCATCTTTAACTGCTGTATTAAAATCTTCTGGTTTTTCATTCGCGCCAATGCCGTCATACGTTGCATTTCGCACCTTACCATATTCACCATTTCCAAATGCATATTTACTATTTCCAAATGCATATCCTTTTTCTTCATTTTTTTGATAAGCATTACTGCTTCCTGAAGAAGCTGCTCCACTATTCACAATCGCAGATAAAATAAGCAGACCTTCTGCGTCTTTTATTTCGATTGTTTTTCCTGATGCTGTTATATGTTTTGTATCGTTTGGCCCTGACGAGTTAAGATTTTGAATCTGATAGTTCTTGTCTGTATTATTCAGACTCTTTCTTGCTGTGTCAGCAAATGCATACCCATCTAGCACTCTTCCGACATAAGGGTTGACATATAGGGATCTCGTTTCAGTTTCTTTTACGCTCCCGCTCCTATCTGAAATCATCTCATCCGTCAGACCAGGTGCATCTTGCATATTTCTAAATAAAACACCACCGCCACAGACAGAACCAACATATCCGCCTACTTGGAGTAAATGCTTATTTGCCCCGGAAAGTTTCAGCCAACCAGTATCCAGCGTCACGTTTACGCCATCAATAATATTATCTCCACCAAGAATACAACCAATTGCGCCTCCAAAACAGCTTGTCGGATAAAATACGGAAGAGCTTTTTTGATAAACTAACGTCTTTTTCTTTCCTTTGTATTTTATAGTCAGATTTTTAACAACGCTTCCATAACTATATGCAATAAGTCCATTTCCTGTATTTGCCCCTGTCAGAATCAGTTCTACACCTTTTGTACTAACAAGCACTCCACGAAATGGATTATCTGTAGTTCCAAATCCTTTAAAATCATTTAATGTTATTTGTCTGTTAGTACCCTGCAAGTCATAATATGCATTTGCAATATAACGCTGCATAAAGCTATTGCTTCTGGTCTGACCATTTTGTACATCTACCCCTTGCTCTTTGCTAACTTCTACCCACTGTACTCCATTGTAACGGAATGTAATATCCTTTGAATGATTTGTACAATATGCGTTTTGTTCTTTAGTGATCGTAATTTTCCAGTCTGTACGCGGCAAATTCGTTCTCATATACTCGGATATGATTTCCATTTCTCCGGCATCTTTAATGACATAAGGATCTCCATAAGTTCCGCAGCCCTCAGTGATATCAAATACTCTTTGATTTACTTTGATTTCATGCGAATGATTGTTTTCGTTATATGAAACATACACATAAGGCAGCCACGTTGAAAAATCTGTCTGATTATCTCCTGTTTCCACTAAGCCTTCGTCTTCATTATACGTTGCTATATCGTAATACCACTTTTGTAAATCTTTATATTCCGTCGAATGGGATATTTCCTTACCATATGTCACTTGATGATCATATGTACCATCTGATGTCCAATCGCCACTCTTATAGAAATTATAAGTTGCCACAGAAGTATCGTTCGCTACGTACTTATAACTTTCCAACAATGTCGCATGCGTAAAGATACCCTTATTATTTACTGTAGTATCCGGAAGCGTAATCTCCGAGAATCCCATGTTGATCTGATGTCCATTTTCCGAACCCGCATTTCCAATAAGACTGGATGCCACTGCAGTTCCTTCTGTATAACCACTCGTTGATAAGTTCTTTATTTCTGTTTTTGTATAACTTCCAATCTGATTGATTAATAATGGTGCATACGATGAATCTGTATAATCTGTAATTTTCAAGCCCGACAAAACAATGTTGCTCAAATTCATCTTTGCAGTGTTCTGTCTACCGTTTGACTCCGAGCCTTGAACCATACCGGAAAATAGTACTCCGGATGCATTGGAATTTACTTTTCCTATGCTTCCTGCAAATGTAACATTACTCAGTGTAATACTTGTAGCTGTCTCATTTACTGAATGATCCAAGAACAATCCGCAATGCATCATATAATGCTGCGACTGTGTAGTTGCCTGTGTTGATTTATTAGTTGTCTCTGCCTTCTCAATCTGTTCATTATAAAAGGTAATGGTTGCATCAGTTATTCCAACCCCTGTGTTCAAGTGAATTGGATAATAGCTGTATTTATCCATATTCAATGTACCGCTGATTGTTGGATTTAAAATATTATTTTTTATATCTGTAATCACTTGATTGTTGAATGTATAAAAATATTTTTTTATATTTGAATTCGCATACACTGCGCAGCTCCATAACACCAATTCCTCCGGTGTATCAATTTTTCCGGTATTATATCCAGCAGTATTTGTAAGAGCTGTTTCTGTATAGTGATCCAAATCATAATAATATCTGCTGTTTGCATTTACCTTATGTTTTTTCCCGAAATCTGTACGATTTTGATAGGTATTGCAAGTAGTATTTTCTTCTTTTACACCATTACGGTCTTTTGTTGCAATTGAGACAATACCATTTTCATCATTGTTAGCAATTTTGTCTTTTGAAACCGTTGTGTATGCTACAAACTCATCGAAAACAGCATTACTTCCACATGTCAAGTTCAAATTTGCATCCAGTTTGTATGAATCATCCCAATCTGCGGTTGTTCTAAGATAAAGGGCACCATCCTCTTTATCTTTATTTTCATCATTATTGAATTTAACAGAGCGTTTTTCTCCATGGCAGACAAGCAAGCCTAAATCTTCACCACAGTGAATTTGTAGTTTTTGGATGTCTATCCCCTTGCTGCGAATTTCCCATAAACCACTTGCCTTATATGCTAGTCCACCTACGCTTGCTTTTGGTGCATTTATTGTAGCATTATTCACTGTCAAGCAACTGGTTGTAGTAGCAGTATTATCACTTGCAAATGTAACTGCAGAACGCGCCCATACACCTCCAAGCAGCCCTCCGCATGCCGTCTGAGCATTTGAGGCTGTAATAGAGAATCCATCGAATGTAAGTGCTTTGATATTTACTTGAGTACTTGTATCTTTATCACTTCCATCCGGAGGCATAAAACCTACCAGTCCACCTACATAAGCATACGTTGATGCATCCGTAACAATTTTCCCTCTAATTGTTACGCCATTACACTCCAATGTTCCTGCTGACATATATCCAGCCACAGAGCCAACATATGTTTGCTTACCATTACCTGCATTACTAATTGTAGTGTTGCTTTGTATACATGTATTTTTGTTTAATGTATTTTCGTTTAATTTCACCTTTCCTGCACTGCCAAACAAACCGCCAATGCGACTTATTTTGGAATCGCCCTTTGCGTCAAAAGCAATCTCGGTAGTTACTTTTACATTATTTACAACAGTCTCATTTGTTTCTTGTCTTGCCGCGATACTGCCAATCCACATATCACCATTACTGACACCTGCATGAATGCTTCCAGCTATAGTTAAATCACTTACATTTCCGCTCATACGAGAAAACAACCCTATATCCGTATGTTTCGAACCTGAGGAATATATTTTCCCACACCCCTCTGTTATGCTTCCCCCTTTATATCCATAGATTTCGCCAATTGACAATGTCACTGTATGGGTATTACCATTGATATTTCCTGTGTACGCACTATCATCTATATCTCTTGAAATTCCTATAATTCCAGTATTCTGCAAATTAACATCTGCGGTGAAGTTGATATTTTTACTCTGTAACGTTGTCCAGTTCTTATCTGTTAAATTTGAGTCTGCTGAAAAAAAGCCTCTGGAATTCCATGCAATTGAAAGCAATGCCAGATCTTCTTTCGAGCTGATTGTAATATCATTTCCACTTATATTGACACTTGCTCCATAGACTATTTTATGGCTTACTGAATCTATCTTTAATAATTCACTATCCAATCCACCCTGAGCATCCGGTATCGTTTGATTAGCCTTTAAGCGAATTACCTCTCCATAATTTCCAATATCATTGATTTTAGAATCATTCTTACTTCGAATATACTTCCATCCATTGTCATTGTCATTTCCATCACCATGAGCAAATATAAGTGCACAATCTTGCATGCCAACAAGCTGTCCAACACATTCTGATTGTTTATAAGTCACATTTGACAAGTCTGTTGTTCCAGATATTTCAAGTATGCTTCCAGATGAAGCAACTCCGACAAGTCCGCCACCAGCACTAATAGTGTTAGTGCCACTAATAGTTACTTTTACAGAATCAGTCACTTTTCCAGAATCTACAATACTCAAGATACTGTTTGATGACAAATGCCCTACTACACCTCCGAAACCGCATGCGTCTTCTTTTGCAGTTGTGTTTGATACTGTTATCTCTGCATCGCTAACTTGCAGGTAAACATTTTCTCCAATTTCACCAACAAGACCGCCTTGATAATAAGAGTTTCCATTAGTTGTAGAATTGCTTTTTACATGATTGATAATCAATGAAGACATTTTATTATCACTGATTACTTTTCCAATCACTGTTCCATAAGTGCCGCCATCCCCAGCTGTATACTCCGCTTTACCTTCTCTTTTCGCACCATCTGAACCACTTATTTCATATTGAATATCGCCTTGAAGTTCTAAAACCCCAAAATATCCTCCTATGTTTCCATCGTTAACACCTATAGCAGCTCCGTTTGTTTTTGTGATTGTTGTCACTTTCGGTGTTCCGGCTATTGCAATTTGCGTCGGTAATTGTTTCACGGTATGATCGCTTGCTTTTACAGTATAATCTCCGATAAGACCTCCCACAGCAGAATCTGTTTTATCTCCACCAGGAGATAAAGTTGGTGCCTCTACAGTGATGGTATTGTTGCCAGACAATGTAGAATTAACAATTTTCCCTGCAAATCCACCTGCATATTTTCCTTTTATAGTTGGGTTCGTAATCGTAATATTCTGATTCACCTGAATTTGAGCAGCTTCACTCATTTCACCGACAATACTTCCCGCACTGCCAGATGAACTGTTTACTGTAAGGTTTGAAATATTCGCTCCACCAATGGATGTAAGGTTAAGAATACCACCTTCCATCTTTCCAATCAGACCACCTGCTGCACCGCTATCTGTATTGATTTCTGTATTCGTTGGAAATACATATCCATCTAATTTAATCGTACCGCTTTCTAACGTGTTACAGATAAGTCCGATGTTGCCGCTACTTGTTGAACTTTCGGCTTGTGTCTTATTATCTTTATTATAATTATATGTAACAACATTTCCTATCGTAAGGCAAGCGTCTGTTACATCTGGTGCTTTCTTCACTGTTCCAAGCAAGCTTCCTTTTCCTGACGTGAATGTAATTGGAATCGTTCCATCGCTTTTCGTTCCATCGCTTTCCAGCAAGTACGTCTCGGCAAACATTGGTTTGGTTCCGTCTCCTTGCCACTCAACAGAAAGCCCATTTTCTATAGTAGCATTAGAAGAAATCCCGCGGAACAGAGTTGTATTCGTTCTTATTGCTGGTTTCTGTCCTGTAATCGTGCCTGAAAAAGGAGAATCCGTGCTTCCCAATCCAAGATAGGTATAATCCTGACTGGCAATTGCTGCTGTATTTAAATACTCCGATAAATCTGTACCCGTCTCTATTTTTGTCGAAAGCTTAAACTCTCCGGTAGTATTAATATTAATTGTTATATTTTGTATTTCATTTTGAGCACAATGTGAAAGCAAAATCAACTGTTGTGGGGATGTGATTGTTGCAATATTATCATTAACAAATTTTAAATTACCTAAAGAAATCGTGTCGGATATTTCCTGTGCTTCTGCTTCTGTCTCTGCTTCTGTAGCTTGCTGGCTTGCATCCTCCGCTGCTATTTCGGATGAGGGTTCCTGCTTTGTTGATTCCTCTTCTTGTGTTTCATTTGTAAGATCTGAATCCGAATTAGACGAAGCTGTGTCCTTTTCATTTGCATCCGGTGTTGTATTCTTTTCATCCGCTTTATTTTCCTCGTCCGTCTTCTCGGATGGACTTACACTTTCTGCATCTGCGTGAGAAACTTCGTCTGAGTTTTCTGCCGATATCATATTCAAAGATGTATTAACATTATTTGCATTTACTTCCGTATAATCCAGCAATATACTTCCTGCAAGAAGATTCACTGCCAGTATACCAGCTATAATTCTTCTGTATTTCAATATCGTTACTCCTTTTAAGCTATCTTATCTAAGCTATAATCACTGTGCTTTTTGCGTTGCTGTAAATTGAATCATCTTTTCCATATCAGACCAGTTCTCTGGTATTTTTGACTTATCCTTTATATAAAACGATATCAAAAAGTCCCCGGTTCCATTTGATTGGTCCATTTTAAATTCTAACTTGCCGTTTGCTAAATCCTTACTTTTAATAAGATTCTTCTGTTCGAGTTTTTCTACAAAAAACTTATCAATCTCCACTACATCCGGATTCCATGACAGCACTGCATCCGCTGCTCCACTTGAAATTGATATTCCATAATTAAAGCCATCGTATTGCATCGGTGTTCCTTCCGATTTATCTAAAAATATTCCTTCTGCCCTGAAAGTAACTTTGGATGCAGTTGTACATGGAACTAATGTTGCCGCCAGATATTGATTGTTTGTAAGTGCAGCTTTCTCCGGTATAGCAGTGGCCGTAATTTGCAATGTATCGATTTCATTTCCCGGAAATGTAACAGTAAATACATCTTCGTTCGCTGTACGTCCAATCAATGTTTTCTTAATCTCACATACATTATTATCAGGTGTAATTGAAGTTGTGTCACTTTCTACTTTGTATCCATTACCTGCACCATTTTTAAATTCTATCCTCATTGTATAGGTAATATCTTTCTGGCTTACGAGGCTTGTGTTTCCATTTGCATAATTGTATACATGTATTTTAAACGAAACCGATTCCTTTTTCTTCTCGTCCGTACCATATACAATATTTTTTGCAACATACGCATTTCCCGATGTTCCTTTTGTGTAAAGCTGCAAATAATTTGATGTAAAACTGACTATCTCTGTATCTCTGTTTCGTGCTGTTCCTCTTTGATAGGCTTGTCTGGTGTATGCAGCATAAGTTGCGATCACTAACAAAAGCACACCGACTAAACAGATTCCCATCACAGCGGTTCTTTTTTTATTAGGTTTCTCTGATAGATTCATATCGTATTCCTTCATTATTATTCTGCAATCTTTGCCAATATGTAAAATATATCTGTTTCTTTTCTTGTCTCTGTCCAACTAACTTCACAGACATAATATGTTCTATATGTTTTTCCATTTTTTATCGAATTTGCTTTGTTTGTATCCAGTGGCCGACTTGAAAGCCAATATACAGGTTCTGCATGTGTCTGAACCTGGTCATTAGTTTCATAATTTTTTTCATGATATTTATCATTCGCATATTTGTAATCGGCTCCCGACTTACCTGAATCAAGATTAAGGTAACTGCCATCTATTGCTTTCTTGTCGTACTTATATGTATGACCTTCGTCTGTTATAGTTTCTGTTCCATTATCTGAAACTTGGTAAATATGAAATGTAAGTCCTTTTAAATTTGTCGTATGCGCGATTTCTAACCGATGCTTATCTGCACTCGTCTGAACACAGAAGACCCTCTTCACAGTAACTTGATCTCCTGTTTTTTCATCTTCTGTATAATTCAGATCAATGGAACTCATCTCCGCTCCATCCGGACCTAAAATTGAAATATCGGATGGTTCTTTTATCGCTAATAATGTGCCCATATCTGACTGGTAATAGAACCACGCACCAACTAACGCTGCAAATAAAATCAATACCAGGATTGTAGAAAACAATGTGTATCGAAATTTCTTTTTTTTCGCAGTTAAATTGTCTTTATCTTGCTTTTCTTTCGAATCATTACTCATTCTTCTAATTCCTTATTCTACTTTTACTTAATTTGCTTTTATTCCAACATAAATGTACTTTGCGTTCGTACCAATATACTCATCTGCCTTATTGTAATAGTTACTGCACTGTTCCAGCGTATCTTGTGCCATGTTCTTATTGATATCAGATTCAACCTGAACCTTACCGGATTCATCATAAAACAATTTATTTTGTTTCGTTTCTACTGTTCTTTGACTATTGATAAATGCATTGATTCTGGCATATGTCTGATTTGCCGCATCCGTGAACAAGTCTCCCTGCGTACTTTTCTGCGTATATACATAATTTCGAAAATACTGCGGCCAAATCCAGTATATTGTCACTTTGTACGGAACATCTTTTTTGAAGGAACTATTCTCCGGTGCTTCTATCACGAAAGACTCATCCGCCTTCAGCCATTTTTGATATCCGTTTACATCGTCCAGCTGTTGAAAGAAAAGAATATGTCCCTGCATCAGATTCTGCAATGTCGTATCCTCTGACTTTACGGCTCTTTTATCCGCATCCTCCTCGGTTGTATACACGTATCCATTTATATCAAATGAAACCGTCACAGACTTTACATTGTCTTTTTTAGGGATTATGTAAAACTCCAGTTTCCCATTCGCCCCCGGCAAAATACTCTCCTGCGAATCCAGATACCAGGCAAGACTTCCCGTTCCGACATGGTATGTTTGTTTCTTCTGCACTTCCATTCCATTCTCTATATAAGAAGCATATGTTCTCTCTGCTCCGGCACTGAGAATATTTTTTTTACTTTCATCTATCAAATAAGAAGCTTCTGCCGTCTGACGTTCCCCAACACTTGCAAGTTCAAATAATCGGTCATCCTGTGCCGATACACTTGTCCCGGTTGATGTTACCTTACTGTTCGACATAAACCATGCGATGCCAAGTGCTATCACTGCAATCAATGCCACAAATGCAAATACAAAGCCTTGCTTTAGCTTTCTTTTGTTTACCGCAATCTCTTCCAGCAATTCATCGCTTGTTTTTTCCTTTATGGAATTGTCCTGCTTTCTTTGATTTCGCATAGACAATGCTGCTCCTCCTTATAAAATCATATAGATATTCAGTGTTATAATAACACAGTTCTCTGCGTGATTCAACAAAAAACGACCAACGGGGGTGACCAACGGGGACGGGGTTAGT
>ERZ791868.1726-NODE-1726-length-10831-cov-2.997587_pt1 | contig 10831 bp, 5 predicted proteins | sample MGYA00510281_ERZ791868 | MGnify/ENA primary metagenome ERZ791868 (study PRJEB30046, sample SAMN00792046) | human gut metagenome | study: EMG produced TPA metagenomics assembly of the A metagenome-wide association study of gut microbiota in type 2... | reverse complement strand
TCCAAAGCACTGCCCGCAAGCGCTGCTCGGTCCTTGAGAACGGCCATGCCGGATTTCAGACGGATGCCCGCCATGAAGGCAGAGACGAGTCCGACAAGGGTGGCGGCAAGAGTCGGAGCCAATCCGGCGGCGGCAAAGACGCCGGCGACGGACGCGGTCACGCTCCAGGCAAGAGCGGGCTTGAATTCGGTTGCGGGTCGCCAGGTGTCGGCGCGCACAGAATCGGTACCGGCCGTAAAGACGGAACGTCGACGGCGGGAAAAGATTGTCAAAAGTGTCATAAATGAAACAAGAAGATCAGGAATCGGGTCGGGCGACAACGCGCTTCATGCGCTTGCTGCGGGCGGCGGCAAGCTGCCGCTTCTGGATATCGAGCACGATTTCAAGACCGGTGGAGACGTCGGTTTCGCCTTTGCGGCGAAGTTCATGCGTCAGATAGCCGTGCGCGACTTCGGCAATTGAGGCCGAGCAGAGTTTGCGAAGAAGCTTTGGCTTGACAAATTTCTGCAACTCGCGTTTTGTGCGTTCTCCGGTTTGGTTGTGAGTGAGAACTGCGCTTTGCGCGAGCATGCGATTGCCGATCTCTTGGTCTGCTTCTCGTCTCTCTCGGATAAAGAGCCTTAAAAGTCGCGCCATGGCGTCGGTAAAGAGAAACTGTTTCAACACATCCTTGCGAGTAGCCTCCGAGAGCTTCGTGCTGTGAAACTCCGACATGTGCTCCACCCACCAGATTGCCGTCGGACCGGACTCGAAAAAGGGAAACAGAACGCCGGTTTCGGGCAAGGGATTGCCCGGCGAATGACGGTACAGCGCGATCATGGTTTCGGTTTCAGTCTCCGATTCGTTGTCGGCTGCCTCAGACACTTCACTCGTACAGGACACGGCTAGTCCCAAGGCTTGCAGCGGCGAGATCCAGAGCGCGATCGGACCGGAGAAGAATCGCGACGGCACGAATAGGCCTGCGGGAAGCGCGGGCAGCTGCGATCGGGCGGCGCTCGAATCTTGTGCCGTGCGGTTTGCGGCAGTTCGTATGGCAGCTTTGTGTTCGGAGGCGTAACGCATCAAGGCGTACGTGATGCGTTCCTTGATTTGGTCCTCTGTCTGCGGCAAGTTTTCGGTGCTGACCGACGCTGAGACGCTCGGCTCTGTTGCCATGGTCTCAATGCTCTTTTCCATGCGGGAATCGAGTCCCACGCCAAAAAACTTGCGCGAAGCGACGTTAAGACGCAGAGCTTCGTCGACTTTGCGCAAACCCTTTGCAAATACCCCCGATGCCCAGGAAGACAGTCCGAGGCCGGCAACGGCCCCATTCATGACGGGGTGACAGATCGAATCGGGCAAGGTTCGGAGGGCTTGATTCGTTACATTGCTTCGTGTGCTTCTGATTCCCAAGTCGGTGTCAACGTCGATTTCGAGTTGCAGAAAGTCGTAGGCGGCGGTTGCAAGTGCTCGTTTCGATTCGGGTGAAATCAAAGCCAAAAGGCGTGCTGCTACCTCAGGATGAATTTCCCAGAGGGTGACGATGTGTTGTCTGCCGTCGTATTCCCAGCAATGGGCGCGAAAGGAAGAGACAACGAGCCTTGCCTGAGTGAGAAACGCATAGAGCGACTGTTGGTCCGTGACGCTTGAGAAATGTTCGGAGACGGCTTTGAAAAGTGCAGGAATCTCGCTGCGTAGTCGTTGTGTGAAAAGCTCGGTAAAAGCGTCGGGCGTCATGAAGAGCCGCAGGGGCGGATTCGAGCTCGATTGCGTACGCATTGCGACCATGGTGCGCGTCAGTACGCCCGGGGCGGCTGTTGCCATCGACGCAAAGAAGAGGTGCCGAGCAAAGAGTGCTTTACTGAACGCGGACGATGCCACTGAATTTGGCTTCGGAAACGTCAGAAGAAAGCCCGCCAGGAGCAGAAGGGCGTTTTGAAAGGCCGTTGGTTTGTCACCGGAGACTGGATCCTTTCTTTGGGGTTCTTCGAAAAAGGCGGCCAGAAGCCTGCGGCATTCATCGGAAAATCGGGCGTCGCTTTTGGCAATGAGGCCCGTGAGCATCAGGGCGACCTCAAAAAGCGCCTCGGTGAGTTTGGGGTCGTGCCGGATGTTGCCGGTGAAGGTAGCCTGCAAAAACGACAGAAGTCGTTGTTGCGCCTGAGATTTAATGTCGGGCGAAAAGGTTGCGAGCGATTCGGACAGAATCGTCGCGTAGCGTTGACGAAGGCTGGCGCACAAACAGAGCCTCTCAAGAAGGCGTTCGGCGAGAGTGTCAAACTCGGTGTGACTCAAGGGCGGGAATCGTCGGGGTAGTTGGGATAAGAAAGGGTAAGGAAAATCCCGGCACTCCCTTTTTCCCGGACAACCGTCGGCTAGGCCGAAGATGCCGGGAAAAAGAGAAAGCGAAGGGAAACAAACCGCAGAAGTTTAAGGTTCAGTTGCGAGCTCTCAAAGCCATGGATGCTTGACTAATCGAGCAGACGCATCTGATGGCTTTCTTTTTCGTTGAAACGCTGGCGCTTCAACGGACGGCGACGAAACGAGCGCCGCAGCGGCGTTGCCTTTTTCGGAGCTTTTTTGGGAAGCTCGGGCAACGGGCCGCAGCCGGTGTCGATGTTTTCAAGTCGGTCCGTCTTGCAAAGAAGGCTTTTCCCGTAGAGGTCTCGAAACTGCTTTCGGGTGAGCTCGCAAAAGTGCGGGCCCAAGAAAGGCACGGGGCCTTTACAGTTCGGCTCAAGGTCGACGTTGACGGCAAACCGTACCGAGAAACTTTCCTCACCTCTCAAAGGGGCCAGTTTCGCGATTTCGTCGTCGGTCATCGCAACGGGTTCGGGGCGGGGATCGTCGGGCATATCGGGTGTTTTTCCATAAGAAAAGACCCCGTTGCCGTCGATCGCACACGCAAAGAACCTCAGGGGCTGACTCGACAATGCCTGCGGACAAGCATTGCGGAGAGCCTCTGCGTCTTGAGCAGGAAGGACGGAAAACGGGGTCGGAACGGATGAGAAGGGGGCGTCCTTCGGGATTCAAAGGGCGCGCGGCAAGAGCGAGCGGCGTTAACCGATTTTCGGTCGTACGTTACGACGTCTTCGGTTTGCTGCCGTCGAAGAGTGAAGCGTCTCAAGCAACGGGGCGAAGTGAAATGCCGCCATTTCCAAGAGCGTCAGACACGCGCGGTCGTTGAGTGCACTGCCGATAGCAAGCCGGACGGCTCGCGACAGAGACTGCTCGGGGCTGCAGGAACCCGCAAGCAGCTGCGTCAGTATTTCGCACAGGCGAATCACAACGCGTGTACTCAGTGCCGCAGGCACGTCTTCGCTCACGAAATCCGCTTTCAAGGCAGGGTTCGTGCGCGAGGCTTGTGCAAGTCGTGCGGCGCAGCGGGCAAGCTCGGCAAGCGTTTCGCTTGACAGAGCGCCCTGAGCGATGCGCTCACAACGGTATAGGACGATGCGGGCTTCCACTTCGGGTTTGGGCCAATCGGCTGCCATATGCCAGAAGCGGTCGCACGTGCTGGCGTCCTGCTGGTTGCGAGAACTGTAGGCCGACTCGGGCAGCGTACCGCAACGGCAGTTGTCGGTGACAATGACCCGGGTGTTGACGTGTCTGGGAATGCTCAAACCTGTCTTCTCGATCGTGATTGACTGCCCTTCGAAGATGTCGTTGGCGCCCACCCAGACTTCCGGGGGAGCGAGCGAAAACTCGTTGATGAGCAGTACGGCTCCGGTTTTCCACGCAATGGTGGCCGGTCCGTCGATCCATGCGAAGCCTCCTTCGTGCGCGCCCCAGCGGCCGACAAGGTCGTCCTTCACGAAGCGTCGGGAACAGGTCAGGGAAATGACCGGTACATGGACGCGTGCGAGAAACTGAAGAACGGAGGTCGTTTTGCCGCAGCCCGTGGGTCCCGCGATGTAGAGCGGGATACGGGTGTCGGGCCAGGTCCACCACAGCACGAGATCCTGCAGAAAGGATTCATCGAACACGTGGCAGGGATCGACCCGAACGATTTGGGCAGGCGCAGCACAGGAAAGCTGCGAAGCCTGAAACCCCGGGATCATTGTCTCGGACGCAAGTCCGAAGTCTTGAGCCGAAATGCAAGTTGTGAATGTCATTGGCATAGTGGTTTTCGCCTTTTTGAAAATCCATCAAAGGGAGCGAGCGAAAACCCACCAAAGACAAGCTGAGAGCTCCGTTGAGGGAGACACTCGAAACTTGCATTCACGCAGGCAAACGCCCGCGTCGGGTTGGTTTGTAGTTCAGGTTTGATCGGTCCGAAGACCACGGTAAACACTGAGAAATCCGTTTGAAGGTCGGCATTTTGCCAGAATGGCGCGGAATTGCAAGAAGTGAAATCCGGTACGACTGTCGCCGGCAGAATGCTGTCGGTCTATGCGCACATGGTTTGGGTTTGCTTTGCGTATCCGCTTGTCGGATTAGAACCTCAAGGATAACGATGCTTGATCAACGTTTCCGAGTCATTGCTGAAATTCGTTCGAATGGCAATGGCTGAGAGTGTCTGACGTTCGGACCGCCGGCAAGAACGACTATGAGCGGACAAGCAGAGGTCGGAACGTTTTTGCCGGCGTCGGAAGCGTTAAGCGAACTGAGCGAGGTATGACTCTCAGAGAGCTTCGACCGGGCAATCGGCAAACTCTTCGGCGAACCGTAATGGTTCGGATACGAAACCTTAGGTAAACATGCCAAGCGATACCGGATGATTGTTACCATAGTCCTCCGGTATCTTGAGTCGTGTTCTTGCGAGGAAGAGTTTAGGCTCTCGTAGACAAATCTTTGTCAGAGAATGACAGCTGATCAGATTCTCAACTCAACGCGGCGCCGGATCCAATGTCGAAAGATCGGATCCTCACTTTCGTAGTTCGGCGCCCTGATGACAAAACCGGTTTTCACACGTACAGCTCGGGCAAGAAAGATGATTTTTACGACTTTTGTCGAGTAGAAGTACTCGCTGAAATTCGAGTCGTAGATTGACGAATAACATATTCGTCGTTTGCCGAATAATCTAGTTTCAGAATATCGAAAGTTCGCAGGCGAAATGTCCTATCTTTTTTCCGTTATCCGGTAACCAATCATGTTGATTCAAGGCCTTGAGCTCGTTGGCATCGAGCGGAATCTGCTATTGTGGCCGTACAGAATCAGCAACGAACGGGAGGCAGAAATGCTTTACAAAACTGTTGGTTTGGCAGCGGCCTCGGCCGTATGCGCGCTGATGGTCGGGTGCGCCAACACGACGACCGGAAAGCTGGTCGAGCCGCTTGAAGTGATGCCGACGGAAGTCTGCATCATCCAAAATCCCAAGGTCACGATCGGTGAGGCCATTCCGTCGCTGCAGTCGGCATTCCAGCGCCGCGGCATCAAGACGACAGTGGTCCGGGATGCTGCGTCCTGCACGTCGGAATACCGTTTGAGCTACGTGATGCAGCGTTCGTGGGACGCAACGACCTACCTCGGTCTTGCGGAACTGACGCTCTACAAAAACGGCGCCATCGTGTCGACTGCCAAGTACAAGGCCGGAAGCATGACGCTCACAAAGTGGGGCAAGACCGCCGAGAGAATCGACAAGACGGTCGGCAAATTGCTCGGTGAGTCGGAATAGTTCAGACACGGATCTTTAACAAGAAACATCAAGCGCCGCTTAAAGGATTTTCGAAGCGGCGCTTGTCGTATGGTGAGCCGATGATTTCTGTCCGATCAGAAGTGCTTCGTCCAGCGCAGAGAAGCGCCCCAGCGCTCGTCTCCGGAGTCCCCGGCTTCACCGTCGAGCATCAGCGCGAACTCGTGACCGGTTGACGATACCCAGCCAATCTTGCATTGCGCTGCCGCCGCGTGACGGTTGTCGAAGAATTCGACGTTGGTTTCGTCGCGTATGCCGGTCCATGTGTATGTCTCGTCGCCATTGACGTGAAAGCGATTGCGGTACGCAATGCGACCTTCCAGAAAGAAATTGCCTGTCGGGGAGGCGGCACTGCTGCGCGTCTTGAAAGCCAGGCCGGCTTCAAGTGCCGCTACGCTTAAAAGTTCATCTTCATATTCTTGTGCAACGCGAGAATCCGACTCGCGGACATCGTCACGGTGAATGCCGTCCCAGCTGAGCTGAGCGTACGGCATGAACGAGAGCGCGATCTGATCGGGGGCAAATTTGCGGCCGATACCGATGGACGCGCCGAGACTGACAGCATGGGTGGTTGTATCGAGTCGCTTTGAAACGTCGAAGTCGCTGACGTATCTTGTGCGATCCTCAACTCCGTAGCCCAGAAGTGCCTGACCGAAGAGTCGCATGCCGGCACCGAATTCCCGCATCGCCGAAACGCTTGCAAAAACACCTTGCGCGTTTCCCTTGTCCGGGCCGGAGATTTCGATGTCGTCGTAATAGCCGCCGACTTTCCAGCCCAGCGCCCAGTCGCCGAAACTGCGGCGAGCACCGGCTGAAAGAATGGTACGGGTACTCTGGAATGATTTCGCGCCGTCCATATTTGCCCGTTCGACGACGAGCGAAGCCTCGGGAATGACATCCGTGGCATACAGATCGGTAAGCGGCGAGAGCGCTGTCACCTCACGCAGGCGAATCGATCGAGACATCGCGGCGGCATCGAAGGCCAGGTGAGAATCCGCCTTGGTTGAAGCAAACGTGTTTTCCAGGGTTTCAGCCACCAGCTGTCTGTCGCTTTCGGTGAAGCCCTTCTTCAGGTTTTCGGAAAGGATATCCACGGCGCTGGCAAACTCGGCGGCGGCTCCCGAAAGAATGCCGTCGGCTTGAATCACAGCATCCAGTTTTTGAGCTCGGCGCATGGCGTCTTGCGAGAGTGAAACGGTTTTGCCGACAAGCTGCATGCTGTTTTCGACACGGTGCATCGTAAATTTGCCGTCTTCAGTTGTGACGAACTCAAACGTAATGCCGCCGCCCCAGGAGAGTTTTGCCTCTTTGACCTGCTCAAGGATTTCGTCGCCAGCGTTTAAACCGGGAAAAAAGAGCGTCGGGCTCAGGGTAATCTTTTGATCGACGTATTGCCCCGTGCGAATCGTGATGTTCAATGGGGCATCAGCATTGCTCTCTTGGCCGGATTTTGCCAAAAGTGTCAGGGACGATGTTTGATCCTGAGAAAGATTGCCCACGATTATTTGGTCGATCGTGTGTTCGCCGACATCAAGCACAAGCGATGAGCCCGCTTCCAGTTTCAGTTGACCTTTGACGTGAAACGTGCCGATTCGATTGCCCGGGCTGAGATCGTCTCCGGGCGAGAGCGTGCCGCGGGATGTCAGTGACCCGACCACACCGCGTCCTGCAACGGTGGCCGTGGCATCGGACTGGACGTCGTTGTCAATGATGCCGTCAATGACGAGTGTGGCGCCGTTGATCACGTCGGTGGAGCCGCTGTAGGAGGCGTGACCGCTCATGACGAGAGTGCCCGCTGAAACGATGCTGTTGTTTTCACCGAGCGTGCCGGAAACGACGAGCGAAACGGGAAGATCGGCATTTTCCGGAGCTTTTGTCTGATTGCTTGACCCTGTATACGTTTCTCCATTTTGGATCGCTGCGTTGTACTCCTCTAATTCTTTCTGAGTCGTGATGTGCAGCGTCGGATTCCAGCGCACTTCGTTGATGTCATTGATAAAGCGGCTCACGCCGTTGCCGGCAAGATTGAGCGTGTAGGCAATCTGTTCGTTTCCGTTGAGTCTTGTCTGAACCGGCAGCGTCCACTTTTCGGCAGTTCCATCCCAACGCGCCATGCGGTTGATGTTGAGTTCGGCAATGCCACCCACGGCAGAAGCCGCATCCAGAAGACCCGCGCCGATTCCGTATTCAACGATGGTGCTGTTTTCGATGAAGTAGTCCTTCCATTCCTTGTATGCCTTATCTACCGCCTCAAGATAGGCGTCAGGGTCAAGTTCCCATTCGTAGCCGTCGAGGATTTCCTTGCGCCACTGGGCAGCTGCGCGTTCGGCGGCTTCTTCTTTGAGAGCCTTAAGGTCACCAAGTTTGGTGCCGGCGCTGCCCCAAAAGACGATGGCGGCGGATTCTTTGTAGACGTTGGAGACGTATTTATTTTCGTCCGGTGACCACGTGGGCGAGGCGACACGAAAATCCAGTCTGCCGCCGTACTGCAGGTGATAGTCCGGGTTGTTGCCTGTGCCTGCTTGTTCAGGATGCAGCGCCAGTACCTCGTAGGCACCGTCCTGAGGTTTGCGGGCGGTGCTGAGAACGCAGTCGGCCAGTTGCGAGGCGGTCATCCAGGGAAATGCCTGCTGAACGAGCGCAAGGGTGCCAGCCACATGCGGCGCGGCCATGGATGTGCCGGTCATCTTAATGGAGCCGTTGCCGTTTCCTGCTTCAACGCTCACGATGTTGGTTCCGGGCGCGGCGACGGACCACAGAGAAGCAAAGAGAGCGCGGTTGGAGGCTTCGATGGCGCTGCTGTTGCCGTGTACGAATCCGTCCTCAAAGAGATGGTTTGATTCGATATTGATGACGTTGATGAAGTGGCCGGCTTTCGAAGGGTCCCGCATGATCGGCAGAATCGGATTGGCAGGCGCAAGTCCGCCTTGGTTGCCGGCGGCAAAGACCATGAGCTTGTCGTTTTCGACGGCAGCATCGAACACCTTCTTAAACTCTTCGGTTGCGTCCGGAATGTCGCCGTAGTTGGACATGCCGCGTACCCAGCCCCAGGAATTGCTGTAGATCTTGACGTCGTCGTAGGTTTCAATGGCTTTTTTGTAGAGGTCTGCGACCTCATAGATCATGGTCGGACCTTGAATGGTCGAGTAGAGCAAAAGCAATGAGACGTCTTTGGCTACGCCGTAATCAACGGAGGAGTTGCCTGAAGCGATGCCCGCTACGTGACTGCCGTGACTTTGTTGGGCGGCATCGATGCCGGTACCGAATTTCTCGAGATACTGGTCGCTGTAGAGCTTGATGATATCTTTGTCTTCAAAGGCGATGTGGGTGGTGTCAAAGCCCGAATCGAGAATGCCGATGCGCACACCTGCTCCCGTAAAGCCCTGAGCGTAGGCGCCCGCCGCATTGATGGCGTCTAGGTTGATGTTGCCGGTGGGAGAGGCGCAGACTGACAGAGGCCACAAAACGGCGCAGACGGCCAGAGCGAGAGCTGAACGATGGTGACGAAAACGGTTTGAAGCGGGCATAAAAAACCATCCCTACGACGGGAAGATCAAAAAAGGCACCCTTAGGCGTAGTGTGACACAAAATGAGCGCAGTGGTTGGGTGCGGCCAAATCGGGTGGTAAAAATCGGCCAAATTGGGTGGCGGAATGTTGGGAAGAACATCGATGCGAGATATCAGCGAGTTGCCACATCAATCTTTGCCATGGAGGGTCAGGGTTAAATTTGGTTTTCGAAATAGAGTCAGTTTGAGTTCAAGGTTGAGTTTGAACCAAGGTTCCAACTGAGCCTTTCTAGATGGGACCTTAAGGAAGGGGCGGCGGATTAGGCCGCCCTACCCGAAATGGAAAAAATTCTTCAATGTATTGAAGAATTTTGTATTAAAAATCTTTAATGGTCTGACGGATTTTTACGGTAATGCTCTGTGCTTGAGACGTTCGCAGCTGGTCATTTAGCCGCGCTCTTCAGTGCCTGAAGGTAGGTGTTGAGGCTCTCATCGACATTATTCGATGTTCGGTAAGCCTCCTTGAAGATACGCATACAGTCTGCCGGACGAACTACGGTAATTTTGCTGCCCGGATATTTCTCCTTAAAAAACACATCGTGCCGCGATGTCTGAATCTTTGGGGATAGCTTGCACTCAAACGCTTCGATCGAACCGTAAAGCACTTCGAGAAAGTCAATTTCTTTCGGGTATGGTCCGGTGGTTCGCCAAAAGTACATAGATTTGAAGTCTCGAATCGTATCGTGCAGCTTAATTCGTTCCATGAAAAAGAAGTTTTCCCAAAGCGCACCGGCATCCGCGCGCGAAGACATCGGCGAAAAGTCGTGAATTAATGCGTTGCGAACACCGTTGTCGAAAATGTAGATCTTCTTGCCTTTCTTTAGCTCGTTGGCCAAATTTCTTGAGTAGGTCGGACAGATGCGGATAATGGAGCACTCTTCGAGCTTCGAAACGTAGTTTTCCAGAGTGTTCCTACTGGTACCGATTTCCCGGGCCAAACTCTCGTAGGAAATTTCAGATCCGATGTAGTGAGCCAAACGAACCAAAATTTTGGAGACGAGCCGCGGATTTTTCTCCGGATAGAGGTCGTAGAAGTCGTTTAGCAGATGGCCGGAGCAATAGTCATCAAGAAAATCTCTTGCTTCGTGAGGTTTCAGGGCAGAAACCGGCATCAGACCATAGATGAGAAATCGCTCGACGAATGAATTGACGAAGCCCCAACCGAACTTGGCGGCCATTTCGTAAAGCGAAAACGGCCACATTTGTCTGGATGCTATTCGGCCGACAGCCGTCTCTTTGACCATTTGCTGATGAATTGCCGAAGAACTCGTCAGGAAGATGCGGCATGGTTTGTCAAGACGTTCGTTCGTGTCAACGAGCATCTTGACGATTGTTCCGATGTCGGCGATCTTATGTGCTTCGTCAATCACCAGGTTGGGCGCAGCTGTCAGCAAGTTGACTACGTCGCCTGGCGTACGGAAACTAAGAGCCTCAGCGGTTCCGGGAAACTCTCCGACGTACCAACTGGTTTGTTGTCCCTGCGTGATCTGCTCGAGAAGCGTTGTTTTGCCAATGCGCCGAGGACCAAAGATGGCAACGGCTTTCGGTGGCGTTGCCGTTGCAAATCGTTCCTTTATGGCTCGATCGAGTAGGTCTGGAACTGGGACGTGGGCGCGGAATTTCGAATCTCGATAAAAAAAGCCCGAATTA
>ERZ791868.1712-NODE-1712-length-10900-cov-7.286123_pt1 | contig 10900 bp, 10 predicted proteins | sample MGYA00510281_ERZ791868 | MGnify/ENA primary metagenome ERZ791868 (study PRJEB30046, sample SAMN00792046) | human gut metagenome | study: EMG produced TPA metagenomics assembly of the A metagenome-wide association study of gut microbiota in type 2... | reverse complement strand
TTAATCCCGGTATTACGAGCCACATCTACATCACTCATGCCCGCCTGATAAAGTTTAAAAGCATGTTGCAAGCGGGGATCGTCTTGGGTGTATTGGGGTTTGCGCCCATGATATTTACCCTGCTGCTTAGCTAAGGCAATCCCTTGTTGCTGGCGCTCAATGATTCGCTTACGTTCACTTTCGGCCTGGTACTTATAGAGTTCAATAATCAAGTTGGTCATCAGTTGACGTAAATTTGGGTCAGCAATCCCTGTCATGGACGGTAAATTTAACACATCTAGGGTGGCCCCCTTATTTTGAATGGTGTTCATGATCTTAGTTAAATCCTGGTTGTTTCTGCCTAAGCGATCTAATTCAGTGACCAGGACAATATCACCCTCACGAATATAGGCCAGCATTTTTTGCAGTTCTGGCCGATTAGTGTTAGCCCCACTTAATTTATCCGTAAATAATTTATCGACGTCTTTTAAAGCCGCTAACTGTCGATCTAAATGTTGCTCCTTGGAACTCACACGCGCATAACCGATTTTAGCCATTTCTAATTCTCCTTTTGGACAGTTCTAATGAACATTTGTAATTCCTAGTATAGCACAGAAATAAAAACGACCAATAGGGTATACCTTATTGGACGACTAAAGAAAATCCATGCCCCTTTCAGTAATATTGAGTTTTCGCCAATACGAGTATATCGGAATGGCGCTTATTGACGGCTAGTTTTACAGCTAGGTATCAAAATGACTGTTTACTAAACGTGAACGAACAACTCTTTAAAAGTTGAGTCCACACATGTCCGCCTTTCGAATACCATCCCGGCTGGAAGGTATTCTGGGCAAGGCCAAGTGACTTTCAGAGTGTGAGGTCCAGACGGGTTGGGACTGAGGATTAGCCTAGCTAGAGCGTTAAGCGGCGCATTTCCGCTTGGCGTTCTGGCGTAGCTAACCGGAAGTCCCAGTCTGGCTCGAGCACGTTCCGGCAATATCGCGGGCAACGTGGAAGACCAGTATTTAAGACGTGGGTTTCGGCTTAAATCTGTGTCCACCACGTCACGGCTATTGCCCAGAATGCCTGGAAGCCGGAATAGGACGAATCTATTACTGCAAGTTTACACGAACACGCACTTTTTCCAGCAGTTTTCAGCTGGCCGCTTTTGAACTTAAGAACTAGCCCGTTTCAATCACGATTCATGACCGTGTTTCAACCAGTTGCCAGTTCTCGCTAGCTAGTACAGATACTGCAGGTCACTGGCTGGTGTTGGGTAGGCTAATACGAGTTGTTGTAATTGGGCTAAAGTGACGTGTTTTTCAATCAGTAACGTCAGGTAATTGATCATTTCATCCGCGACATCACTCAACAGTGTCGCACCGACGACTTGCCCGCTAGCCTGATCAATAATGACCTTGGCCTGTGCTTGTCGTGCGCCGAAACGGTAATAAGAGAACCATTTGGTCATATCCAGCGTATTCACGCGATATTTATCCGGCTGGTCAGCCGCATCCGTCGCACTAAGGCCCACTTGTGCTAGCTTAGGTACAGCAAAGACTTGGGTCGGGATGACGGGATACGTGATTGCCGCTCCCGGCTGGGTCAGTTGTTGAACCAAGTAACGCGCTTCGTAACCCGCTACTGGCGTTAACTTAGGTACGGGCGTATCGCTCACGTCACCAATCGCGTAAATATGCGGATTAGCCGTCTGTAGTCGATCGTTCACTTGAATCCCGTGACGGTTAAACGTGACACCGACGTTTTCGAGTCCTAACTGGTCCACATTCGGAATCCGCCCCGCTGAACTAATCACGAGGTCCGTCGTCAGCTCAAAGTCAGGTGCCGTCAATTGCAGGCCGTCGTCGGTCTGTTCGATGGCTTGGAGGTCCGTGTTCAAGTCAAAAGTGACACCGTCCGCAGTCATGGTCGCCATCAAATCTTGGACGAGGTCCGCATCGAAGGCTTTGAGTGGCCGGTCATTATGATGAATCACGTGGACATCGGCGCCGGCAGCATTCGCAATCGCTGCCAGCTCGAAGCCAACATAGCCCCCACCCACGAAAGTCACGCGCTTAGGCATCTCATCCAAATCTAAAAAGTCCGTACTAGTCTTGAAATATTCTTGTCCGGTAATCGGCAAAATTGCTGGGCGTTGTCCGGTCGCAATCACGTAATCCGTCGCACTTACGACTTGGTCACCGACTGCTAGCTGGCCGTCGTTTTGAAAATGGGCCTGACCATGTAAGGTCGCGATGCCTTGGTGCTGCAGTCCCTTAAGCGTGCCATCATTAATGCCATCGGTATAGCCTCGTTTATGCGCCATCAGGGCCGGCCAATCAATCGTCGGTGTTCCTGTTAAGCCTTGATGCTGGAGATGTTGGGCTGCCTGTTGGGCTTCAACGGCGCTCAACAAGATTTTTTTCGGGTCACACCCGCGGTTCGGACAAGTACCACCCCATAAGTCAGCTTCAACGATCAGCACCGACTTACCTTGCGCCTGTAAGCCACTTGCTATCGCGTTACCAGCCGGACCACCACCAATTACAACGACATCATATTGTTCCGTCATTACTGAGACCTCCTCAATTGACTCCTAAATTCTCATGATCAAATTATTGTTCACTAACTAGCACCTAGTCTAAAGTAATCCGGGCTAGTTGACGACTAAGATACTTCTTCATGCTGACTCAGATAAGCGACGACCCGTTGTCGGTCCAGGTAACCCACCACGTGATCATCTTCCGTGACCGCCAAGTAATCATGGTCGGTCAAGGCGGTAAAGGCCGTCCGCAACGTCGCCTGAATATCTAGTGACTGAATACGGCCATCCGCCACGTCCGGCGCAGTTTTGAGATAGCCTTGGACGAGCCCGACGCGGCCCACGTAAACGTCATACACGTTTTTCGCACGACTCGCACCGAAGAAGTCCCGCACGAAGTCATTGACCGGATGTTGGGCCAGTGCCGTTGGTGTGTCGACTTGGACGAGCTGTCCATGTTGCATGACCCCAATGCGGTCGCCTAGTTTGAGCGCCTCGTTCATATCATGGGTCACAAAGACGATCGTATTATGATAGCGGGCGTGTAACCCTAGGACTAGATCTTGTAATTGTTGCCGCGAAATTGGGTCCAGCGCACTGAACGGTTCATCCATCAACACAATATCGGGTTGCGCTGCGATTGCCCGCAAAATACCGATTCGTTGTTGTTCACCACCAGATAATTCTGATGGCATCCGGTCGCGGTATTCTTGGGGGTCCAGGCCGACTTCCGTCAATAACTCGTCAATCGTTTGATTGATAGTCTTCTTCGCCGTCCCCTTCATCTCGGAAATCACCGCGATATTTTGTGCTACCGTCATAGTTGGAAATAGAGCGATTTGTTGCAAGACGTACCCCATCTGCCACCGCAAATCCCGTACTGGTACCGTGGTGGTGTCGGCCCCGTTGACCAGGATTTTTCCGGCCGTTAAGGGTTCCAAACGATTAATCATTTTAAGCGACGTCGTCTTGCCACTGCCAGAGGTGCCCACTAGGACGAACAGTTCACCCTGATCGACCATTAGATTCAAATCGGGAATCACGGTTTGCCCATTAAAGTCTTTTTGGACGTGCTGAAATTCAATTGCCGTTGTCATTAGCGTTCCTCCTTTAACAAGCCGTGTTTGACGAGATAGTTATGTGCGACTGTGGAAGCCGATTTCTTTTTGACATTGACTTCATAGTTCATCTCTTGCATATCGGTTTCGGAAATCTTGTCAGCTAACTTATTCAATGCTTGGACGACTTTCGGGTGTTTGTTAGCAAAGCTGGTCTTCATGAGTGGCGCCCCTTGATACGTCGGGAAGAAGTGCTTATCATCCTTCAGCAGCGCCAAGTTATATTGTCGTAATTCGCTATCCGTTGCGTAGGCGTCCACCAGATTGATTTTCCCCTTGCTAATCGCTTCATAGCGCAATGCCGGTTCCATCGATTTGGCCGTAACATCCAAGCCATACGTCTTCTTGATTCCCTTCAAGCCATCATCGCGGTCGATAAATTCGAGCGTCATCCCTGGTTTGAGGATCGATTCGACTTGTGTTAAATCGCTGATGGTCTTCAAATGGTGTTCTTGTTGGAACTTCTTAGTGACGGCCAGGGCGTACGTATTGTTGTACTGGCTTCAAGTAAGTCATCTGTTCCTGCTTAGCTAGCCGCTTTTTGGCTAACTGATAAGTCTGATTAGCCGTTTGACTGGCCGGATTATTGCCCTTCACCAAAGTTTCCAATACGGAACCAGTGAATTCTGGGTAAATGTCGATCTGATTATTCTTCAGAGCGCTGAATAAGAAGGTTGTCTTACCAAAGTTCGGTTTCAAGGTCACGTGGATGTGGTCGTCTTCAGCTTCAATCAATTGTTTGTACATATTGATCAAGATGTCAGGCTCGGACCCGAGTTTACCTGCAATTGTAATTGTTTCAACTCGATTGGCATAAACGCTGTACGCGCCACCACCGAGTAACGCCAAAATACCCACGAACACGATCAACGCGTGGTGGGGTTTGGCCGTCTGGAACCAGCGCACGAGTGCACTCAACAGAATCGCCAATAGCGCTGACGAAATGGCCCCAATCAACAGCAACGACGTATCATTACGGTCAATCCCAAGCATGATAAACGTCCCTAGACCCCCAGCACCAATCAAAGCCGCTAACGTCGCCGTCCCGATAATGAGCACTAGGGCGGTCCGAATCCCGGCAATGATTTGTGGCAAGGCAATCGGCAGTTCAACTTTGAACAACTTGCGCATCCGCGACATTCCAAACGCATCGGCCGCTTCTTCAATTGACGCGTCGATTTCCGAGATCCCTAAATAAGTATTTTGAAAGATTGGCAACAACGCGTAAATCACTAGCGCAATCACCGCGGGCACCGTGCCAATACCGACTAGCGGAATCAGCAATCCCAATAGTGCCAGCGACGGAATGGTCTGCAAAACACTGGTCAATTGCAATAACCCCTCGGCCCACCGTGGTCGGCGAACGACCCAAATCGCCAGTGGAATCGCAATCACCATTGCAATGACTAGCGCGGCCAAAGAAATCCCCAAGTGTTGCCACAACGCAGTGAGCAAATCACTCCGCCGATCCATAAATGTCTGTATTAATGTCTGCATAAGTACCTCCCAGTGCCCAGCTTTAATCATGATAACTTCCTGATTATCTATGTATTTAATCATAGCATACTCCGGCCAAAGTCATAGTAATACGCACCTAAAACCGCAACTAATTGTAACTTTTGTGGTTTCACATAGAGTTGAAACATGTCGTTGGTGGATTCCTGTTCGTCAGCCGATGCGCGCCCTAGTCCGACTTCCGGGGCCGGCTGACAACGCTGGAACAGGGCGGACATCGATTTGAACTCACACAGAAACCCCACTGCGCAATTTCAAATACGAGTCTTCTTCTAGCCCGGGAAGACCACCCTGACAAGAAGAACTTCGCCCTTGAGCATTGTCAGCCAGTCCCTACAATCGGGAAACCGCTCGAATGGCGGATGAACGACCACCTATCTTGGCACAATTGACCATTGAATTTTGTGAGACTGGTCCTTCATGCAAACTTTGGACCAACAACAGTGACGATTTATGGTATTCGTGTACCGGTAATATTACCTGAAGCGTATTTTCTAATAGCAATTACTCTTGAGATTAGGCTATAGTATTAATTTCGTTTAGCCTTCAAGACTATACCCTATTGGCCTTACTTATAAGAGAATTGCTATACAAATTTGTTCAATTTTCTTTCATGAAAAATTAGTAAAAATATACCCCAAGAGCTTATATATCTCCCAATCTTAAATTATTAATATCTTGAGGTTTGTGTACTTTAACAGTCATGAATAGGGATAAACAGTTCATTTGCATCTATAGGATCATCTAAAGTCAATCCCATTTCTGTTTTTGGAATATTAGATTGAAAGGCTTATATGGTCGGGACCTGCTTCTCTTTGCGCTGTTTGTACTTCTCCTGAGCCTTCGAAGGTGAATAGGATTTACCAGTAGAATTACGACTTAATTCTCGAGAAATGGTTGAGTAACTTTTCTTGGTATAGCTGGCAATCTCAAGAAGTGAGTTTCCATGATTCCTCATTAAAAAGATGGTTTCCCGTTCATCTATGGTAATATGCTTGTAGTGGTCCATGGCTGAATTCCTTTCATGATTGTTTTCGCAAACATCATTTTACAGAAATTTGGCTATGGGCCATTCTTTATTTAATTAGTGTTGCACTTAAAGTGTAAATTCAAGGTTAATATTTTCATTATATGCAAAAGGATTGGTCACCACAATGACCAATCCTTAATGTTTATTACTTTTAATTAAATGCTACTATTATCATCATTATTACCGAGCGGAAATGTGCGCCAAAAGGCAACTTCCTGCCACGTAACCGCCTTTCGTCCCACTCTTTAATGTTTGTTACTTTTAATTAGATGTTGCTATTATCATCTTTATCAATTTAAATTGTTGGCAACTTGTTTATGCTTCCTGCAGTAATCCTCTGGGGTTAAATAAACCGAGTGATCACCTAATGCACTCGTTATCGTCATAATTCTTGGTGGCAGCAATCCCACCCGCTTAACCAGTCCTGAATTACCAAATAAGGCTGAAGGTGTCCCGGAAAAGGCAATCTGACCATGCGCCATCACGTGAACTGTCGAAAATTCAGCCGCTACCCAATCCATATCATGAGTAATCGTGATCACCTGATGACCACTTTTTACAAGTTGATGAAAAATGTTAGTCATTCGCTTTCGACTGGGCCAGTCTAACGACATCATCGGCTCGTCAAACAAATAAATTGCAGGATTAATGGCCAAAACCGTTGCAAACGTTAATAACTTTCGTTCAGATAACGAAAGGTCATATGGATTTTCGGCTGCTTTATCAGCTAATCCAACCGTAACCAAAGCTTGATCAGCCGCTTTTTTAATCATCAATTGATCCGATTCAATTTGAGAAAGCCCCCAAGCCACTTCTTTTTGAACCGTTGCGTTAAATAATTGATCATCTGGATCTTGAAATGTCACTCCAATTTGTTTCAACTTTGCCTGTGGTTTCAACTCATCTATTGAAACGCCATTAATCATAATGGTCCCTTCTTGCGGTGTTATCAATCCGATCAGTAACTTTAACAAAGTTGATTTACCAGCGCCGTTCTGACCAACAATTGCGGTTAGTGGACTGTCAAAAGATTGCCGATCAATTTCCACCTGAAATGAGTGTTCTGGATAAGTATAACGCAACCCACTAATTTCAATTTGCGGCATAATAAGCCTCCTTTAATTGTTGATTGGTAACCGGAAATTCGTCTGCTGCACCAGGGATTGACCACTTCATTAATTTTGCCAATCGAAACACAGTCGGTTCAGCAAGCTGCCAGTCCGGCTTCAGATGATTAAAAACAGTCAGCGGTTTTCCTGCCGCAACTAACTCGCCAGCTTTCAGAACCCAAATTTGGTCAGCAATTTCACAGAGATCGTCGACTTCATTTGACACAATGAAGATCGTCTTTTTTTCAACACTGACTAACCAACTGAAGAAATGCTGACGTCCAAGTGGATCCATTTCACTAGTGGGATCATCTAAAACCAAAATTGACGGATCAGTTACGATTGCTGTGGCAATTGCCAGCCGTTGTTTTTGTCCGCCAGACAGCGTTCCCGGTGATTGATTTAATTGGTCGCCTAACCCCAACTGATCGGCAACATTGAAGACTCTCCGTTTAATTTGATCGGCTGGAACTCCTTGATTAATGAGGTCAAACGCAATTTCATCGGCAACCGTATCGGCAAGCCCACTCAATTGACCAGCCGGATTCTGCAGCACAACACCGGTCTGCTGATTATACTTCTGCCAATCCAAATTTGGCGATAATGATCCAACTTGAATGGTTCCCGTTACATCACCTGAAATAATTGTTGGTACAATTCCGGCTAATGCCCGACATAACGATGTTTTACCTGCATGATGATTACCAATGATGCCAATAACGTGCCCAAATTCGGCGTCAACCGAAATATGTTTTAGCGCGGATGTTTCAATTCCTCGGTAACGTAGACTTAAATTTTCTAAATGAATTTGCTGCCGATTATCCATAATTTCCACCCAATCAATATAATTGCTAATAAACTCAAGCCACGATGATTAACCATTTCGTGCCGATAAAGATTTGCCGATTTTAGTGCCACCCGATGGGGACTATTAAATCCACGTAATCGCAGGGCGATCGACCGTTCCATTGATTGCTCAAGCGTTTTGATCACTAACGGAACCAGCACTGGTAAAATTGATTTAATCTTTTCAAGAATGGTTTTCTGTTGATTAATGCCACGTGCCCGTTGCGCCATTTGAATTTTTTTCATGTTGGCCATCATTTCCGGTAAAATATAGCAAACCGACATCAATACATAGACCGCTTTATAGGAGAGACCGACCTGCTCCAAATATTTAGAATTTTCTGACACTGTAGTCGTTGTCATAAAAAAGCTGGTTGCTAAAATAATGACAAAAATTCGACACCCTATCGTTGCTGCATACAACAGCCCTTCTTGATAGAATCGAATCCCGACCACTGAAACCAACAGAGTCTGATTGTGACTGTAAAAGAGGCCCTGAATAATCAGCATTGTAAAAATTAAGAATGAGCTGAATTCAATTGCGTGAACCGCCGACTTGCCGGCTTTCGAAATCAGTAGAATCACTAGCGCAACGAATACAAGCGCAATTTCAACTAACAAATTGGTGAAACAAAAGCTTAGTAAGGCCAGATCAAGGGCCACCAATAATTTCGTTACCGGATCAACTACCGACGTCCAGCCACGGTGAGCTACCGAACCTTGTAAAATTGAATTTGGTTCATTCATTATTTATCATCCCTGAAAAAGTGAATCATTCGCTGTGGCAGTTGCCGATAGATAAAGAATGCCAAGTAGGCAACAACAACTTTATCCAAAATGTCCAAAATAAATTCATCAGTAAATGATGAAATCCAAACCGGAATGTGATTAGCGATCATCGCAGCGAAAATTGAATCACCCCAAGGAATCCCAGTTTGGCCACCCCAAAAAATGACATTGAGTGGTGTTGAAATGACAGCAGATACAATTGCAATAATAATAGCGGATACGAATACTTTCTTTGCGGATGAAAACCATCCCTTGGCGTGGAGGACCCCAACGGTAATCCCAATTCCAATACTAGTAATTGCGTAGACCGTTGAAACCGGTGATAGCGTCAATCCATAAATGACGTTATTAATAAAGCCACTAATTGCACCAGCCACCGGGCCAGCTAACATACTTGCCAGAAAAGTTCCCAACGTTCCTAACCAAACCGGTAATTTTAATCCTTCAGCAAACGCCTTGGCAACATAATTAATTCCGACTGCTGCAGGAATCAACGTTATCGTTGCTGTTGACAACCGAATCTTCCAGATACTTGAACGCTTAATATTTTGGACTCCCAAAATCCACACCTCATTTGCTTAATTATTTTAAATAAAGGTATAAATCACTTTTAAATAAAAGTAATTTATACCTTTAATCTAATTAAAAACATTGTACGACTGTTTTGATAAAAGTCAAGTCGACTTTAATAGTTTTTGCGGTTATGACTTGGTCTTTTTTCTTCTTGAAGCTTATGTTTTGTTTAATACGGAATATTTTGGAGTAAGCTGGCTACCGAGTCTAAACGTGCAAAGAGAAGCAGGTCCCGGCCATATAAGCCTTTCAATCTAATGAATATGAAAATGAGAAATCCTATAGAGGAGACCAGAATTTGAATATAACAAAAGGCGCTGTGCCGGCTTTTTCACTGTCGATACAGCGCCTTTGTTATGTCATTGGGAACATATGTTTGATAACTATGCTAATACTAGTGATGTCACTATTGACGGTTAGTGAAGTTAGTGTGAAATTTCCTATAAAAATTGTGAAATTTCCTATAAGAATATGGTAATATAGGGGTATGTGATAATCTTTAGTATTGCGCATAGAAAACAAAGAAGGAGGCAACAGTATGAGTAATAAATCTAGGTATCGTCGACTTTTATTTATGATGGGACTAGTCTTATTTTCGTTATTAGGGTCAATATGGATATCATCTAATAGTGGTATGACCGTATATGCTGATAGCAAGACAAATATTACTCAGAACGGTACGGGGTCCGGGACTGTTATTAATCAACAGGAAGAACCGCAGATAAGTACCGTTAATAGTAATACCACAGATAATACTAGTTCTTCGGACGATCAGGCGTCTCAGAAACAAGTTACTAATACAGAAGCACAACCGAGAGCACCAACTGACAATAATCAGCCAGTTCAGGAGGACCGTAATTATATAAGTAATAGTCAATACTCGACTTCTAATAGTGGGGCTAATACTAATCAGGGTCCATCAGTTAATAGTATTTCTAAGAATAATAGTTCCCCATCTGCACATAATAAAGGAACTAGCGTTGATATTACAATTACCAATCAGAGATCATCAACTAAGGAGATCTCAGGTGGAGGAACTACAGAATTCTCTTTTGACTTTTCTGTTCCTAATTCAGTAAGATCCGGAGATTATACGACAATATCACTTCCTAATGAGTTGGATTTTACTAGAGATCAATCATTTAATGTCTACGCTCCTGATGGGGTGACTACGGTTGCTAGTGCAATTATCAATAAAGAAAAAAAGACGCTGGTCTTAACATACACAGACTATGTAGATAAACATAATGATGTTACCGGCCACATTAATATGCAAATAATGGCTGATACAGAAAAGGTGAAGAAAGACACTGTACTTCCTGCAACAATTAAAATAAACGGGAATGTAGTTACTATCGATAGCACGGGTATAAGCTATAAAGTTAATAAAGGTGATAGT
>ERZ791868.1687-NODE-1687-length-11002-cov-3.453732_pt1 | contig 11002 bp, 9 predicted proteins | sample MGYA00510281_ERZ791868 | MGnify/ENA primary metagenome ERZ791868 (study PRJEB30046, sample SAMN00792046) | human gut metagenome | study: EMG produced TPA metagenomics assembly of the A metagenome-wide association study of gut microbiota in type 2... | reverse complement strand
TCGTGATTCCGAAGCGACGTCTGACCGCCGTGACCGGCGTCTCGGGCTCGGGCAAATCAACGCTTGCCTTCGGCATCGTCTTCTCCGAAGGTCAGCGGCGTTATCTCGAAAGCCTCAACGCCTACGCGCGCTCCATCACACAGCCGCCGCCCAAGGCCGATGTCGAAAGCATCACGGGCATTGCTCCCACGGTGGCAATCGAACAGCGCACAAGCCGAGGAGGCCGCAAGTCAACGGTGGCAACGATCACCGAAATCCAGCATTTCCTGCGCTTACTTTACGTCAAACTCGGCACGCAGTATTGCCCGAAGTGCGGTTCGCTTGTACGCGAACAGACGCAGGAGCAAATCCTCGCGCACGTCATGAAGACCTACCGCGGCCAGCGCGTCACGTTGATGGCACCTGTCGTCGTAGCTCGAAAAGGCACCTACCAGGAAGTCGCACAATGGGCGCACTCAAAGCTCAACGCCCATCAAATCCGCGTTGACGGCAAATGGGAACCCACTTCACCCTTCCCGCTGCTGTCGCGCTACAAAGAGCACACCCTTGAAGTGCCGACCGGCACGTTTAAGGTTGAGCCGCAAACCGAGGAAAAGATTCATCAGGCGCTCACTGAAGCGCTCTTCCACGGACACGGGCTGGTGTGCGTGGCAAGCGGCCGCAAGGCGCTCCCAAATTCCGGCGATCTGTCTGAATCCGAAGAAGGCACCGTGGAAATCTTGTCCACCAAGCGAGCCTGTCCGGTGTGCGCCGTCAGTTTTCCGGAGCCCGATCCGCGTCTGTTTTCCTACAACAACAAGATGGGCTGGTGTCCGCAATGCACCGGCACGGGCCGCGTCGGCATCAACGCCGAGGAGGATCAGGCTCTTGCCGTTGATGAAGAAGCGCTCTCGGCGGCCGTTTGTCCGGCCTGTCACGGCATGCGCTTGAATCCCGTTGCGCTCGCCGTGAAGTTCGACGGCCGCTCGATCGGCGACACCACGGCAATGTCAGTCGACGAAGCGCTCGAAACAATGCGCGCAATCAGGCTCAAGGGGCGAGACAAAGCCATCGGCGGTGACGCCGTCAAGGAAATCATTTCTCGTCTGGAATTCCTGCAGAAGGTGGGTTTGGGCTACCTGAGTCTAGATCGCGATGCGCCCTCATTGTCGGGCGGAGAAGCGCAGCGCATTCGTCTGGCCGCTCAGATCGGCAGCACGCTCCAAGGCGTTTGCTATGTGCTTGACGAACCCACGATCGGCCTGCACGCCCGAGACAACGCGCGTCTTGTGGACATGCTCACGGAACTCAAAAACAAGGGCAACACGGTCATTGTTGTCGAACATGACGAGGAGCTCATCCGACGCGCCGATCATGTAGTCGACATCGGTCCGGGTGCGGGCAGCCGCGGCGGCGAACTCATTGTCGAAGGCTCACTCGAAGATGTCTGCGCCAACGAAAAGAGCGTCACCGGCCGTATGCTGCGTGAGCCGCTCGCGCACACAGGCAAAGCAAAGCATCCGGTCGACGACGCTACACCGCGTCTGACAGTGCGCAACGCCTCGCTTCACAACCTCAAAAACATCACGGTCGAGTTCCCGCTCGGCCGTCTGGTGGCCGTCACAGGTGTCTCGGGATCGGGCAAATCGACGCTCGTGCGCGATGTGTTGCGTACGTCGTTGCAGGCGCGACTGGAATCCTCTTCATCCAAGCTTCGCGGGTGCGATGCGATCGAATGGGACGAAGACGCTCCTTTGGGACGTGTGCTGGAAGTCGATCAAACCCCGATCGGAAAGACGCCGCGATCGTGTCCGGCAACCTACGTGTCGTTCTTCAACCACATCCGAGATCTTTACGCACAGACGCCTGAAGCACAAGCGCGAGGCTACCAGCCGACCCGTTTTTCCTTCAACACGCCCGAAGGCCGCTGCCCGGTCTGCGAAGGCCAGGGGCAGGTGAGCGTCGAAATGAGCTTCCTGCCCAACGTTAAGATGCCGTGCGAAGCCTGCGGCGGCATGCGCTTTGACGAAGAAACGCTCGCTGTCAAATGGATGGGAAAGAGCATCGGCGAAGTATTGAATCTGAGCGTTGACGACGCGCTCGAACTTTTTGCCAATCGTCCCAAGATCGCCAAGCCCCTTGAACTGCTGCGCGCCGTGGGACTCGGCTACCTTCGCCTCGGTCAGCCTTCGTCAACACTCTCCGGGGGCGAGGCCCAACGCATCAAGCTTGTCACAGAGCTTTCCAAGGCCTACAGCCAGATGCGTACGCGCCGAACCGCGCACACGTTCTACATCCTTGACGAGCCCACCGTGGGCCTTCACATGGCCGACGTCGAAAAGCTCATCAATGTGCTGCATAAGCTCGTTGAAGCCGGAAACACCGTGGTGGTGATTGAGCACAATCTTGACGTCATTGCGGAAGCCGACTGGGTGATCGATCTCGGTCCGGAAGGCGGCCCCGAAGGCGGCAAAGTAACCGGCGAGGGAGAACCCGCTGCCATTGCCCGGAAGAAAACCCCGACGGGCATTGCTCTCAAAGCGTTTCTTGCCGAACACAAAGCGCGTACCGATCGTAAAGCCAAAACGGCAAAGGATGCATCATGAGCTTGCACGTCTTTAAGGTCGGCGGATGCGTTCGCGACCGCCTCTTGCGGGAACAAGGCCTCGACGCCCCTACGGGCGACATCGACTGGGTGGTGACAGGCGCCACCCCCGAAGCGATGCTCGCACGCGGTTTCATACCGGTGGGCGCCGATTTCCCCGTCTTTTTACATCCGAGTACGCACGAGGAATATGCTCTGGCGCGCACCGAACGCAAAACCGCCAAGGGCTATCACGGTTTTACGTTTTACACGGCGCCGGACGTGACGCTCGAAGAAGACCTGCGTCGACGCGATCTTACGATCAACGCCATGGCCGAAGACAACAAGGGCAACATCATTGATCCGTGGGGCGGTCAGGCCGACATCAAATCCCGCGTGTTAAGACACGTCTCGGAAGCATTTTGCGAAGACCCCGTGCGCATCCTGCGTCTGGCCCGCTTTGCCGCACGGTTTCCCGACTTTGCTGTTGCCCCCGAAACGCTTGCGCTTTGCCGGCAAATGGTGGATTGCGGAGAAGTTGACGCCCTGGTGCCCGAACGCACCTGGCAGGAGTTGCGCAGAGGACTTGCCGAAGTCAATCCGGTGCGCATGATCGAGGTGTTGGAAGAGTGCGGTGTCTGGAATCGAATTTTTGCCGACATCTCCGTCACCAGCCGTGTTCGTGAAGCACTGCTGCGCGCCGCTCAACGCAAGCTCGATACCGCTCAACGCACGGCGCTTCTTTTTGCCGAATTCGACGACCCGGTCAAACTGCGACAGCGTTTGCAGGCGCTTCGCGTTGATGCCGACACGATTTCGCTGTGCGAGATCTTTTGCCGGTTGCACCATACGCTTTTCACTCTGCATGAAGCCGGCGATTACGTCACTTTTCTAGAAGCTGCCGATGTCTTGCGCCGTCCGTCTCGATTCGAGTCTTTTCTGGCAACTTGCGCAGCGTTTGACCCGCAAATCGATTTTGCAGACCTTCGTTTGGCCGCTCGAGCATTTATTGAAACAGATGCGGGAGCCGCTGCGCGTCAAGCACAAGGTAAAAACGTGGCGCAGGCCGTGCGGCAAGCCCGCCTAGCTGCGGTAAAGTCTGCGCTTTGCCATAGCCTCTGAGGAATTTTTCGATGCCCTTTCTTGCTTCACTCGACCATTTGGTTCTGACGGTAGCCGATGTCCAAAAAACGATCGACTTTTACTGCGGCGTTCTGGGCTGTGAAGAAGTTACCTTTGGCGACAACCGCAAGGCCATTCGCTTTGGTGACCAAAAAATCAATCTGCACATCAAGGGAAATGAAGTTGCGCCGCACGCACTTTATCCGACGCCCGGCAGCGCCGATCTATGTTTTTTGAGCACCGTTCCGGTGGCGGCCTTGGCCGGTCACTTCAAGGCTCACGGCATTGCGGTGGAATTGGGACCGATAGAACGCACCGGTGCCACGGGGAATCTTTTGTCGATTTATGTGCGCGACCCCGACGGCAACCTCATTGAAATTGCCAATCGCAAACGTCCGATTTTCTAGAGAAACTTCCCGATCAGGAAGAACAGAAGAAAGATCAGCAGCGTGCTGGCAAGCGGAATGCTGATGCGGCGACCGAACACCCGGAAGTTGATATCTCCGGGCAATCGGCCGAGACCGAACCGCGAAAGCCAAGGCACACAGGTCATCAAGACCATGATGCAAACCAAAATAACTAAAATCCAGCGCATTGGCGCATTGTAAAGCCTCCCGCGGCTTCTTCCCGTCTGCGCCAACTCCTTTGCGAAATCATCCGAATGTCCTCCTTATTTGAAACATTGACTCTGACCTGCCGCCGCATCGTTCTTGAGGATTTGCAGGTCGACATGGAAATCGGCGCGCACGCCGAAGAACACGGCCGCACACAGCCCGTGCTCGTCACCATTGAAGCCTGGGTACCGTTCGAATACAGCACGGCCACGGGCGACAATCTTGACGAGGTCTACAGCTACTCCGTCTTGTCGCAAATCGTGACCGAAACGGTTTCCGAAGGACACATCCGTTTGCAGGAAACCTTCGGCGACCGACTTCTCGATCGCATCCTCGCCGACAAACGCGTTGCCGCCGCACGCGTCAAGACCGCCAAACTGCACGCTTGCGTCGGCGCCAAGGCCGTTGCCGTCGAAACCTTCCGCAGCCGAATCTGAAATCAACGATCATGACCGAACACAACGCCTCCGACATTCCCGCGCGTCCGGTACGCATGACCAAAAGCCGCGCCGAAAAAGCCAAATTCATCGAAATCGCACCCGGCAAGCACATCGAAGCCTCCGTTTCGATGCGAAAACTCGAAAAGCGCATCGTGCGCCTGTGCGCAATGGCCTGCACCGACTACGGCATGATCAAAGACGGCGACAAAATCGCCGTTGCCATGAGCGGCGGAAAGGACAGCTACGTGCTGCTTGATGCGCTTTTGAAACTCAAGGCTCGTGCTCCGGTGCACTTTGACATCATCGCTGTGCACGTCAACCAACATATTCCGGGCAGTCCCACGCACCTGCTCGAAGCCTGGCTCAAGGAAAAGGGCGTGGCATATCACATCGAAAATCAGGACACCTATTCGATCACGCAAAAGCTCATCCCGTCGGGCAAAAACGTCTGTTCGCTGTGCGCCCGCCTGCGCCGCGGCATCCTTTATCGCGTCGCAAAAGAACTCGGCTGCACCAAGATTGCGCTGGGCCATCAGATGGACGACGTTGTCTCCACGTTGCTTCTTAATATGTTCTACGGCGGCCGAATCAAGGCGATGCCCCCGGTGCTCAAAAGCGATGATGGTCACAACACCGTGATTCGCCCGCTCATCTATCTGCGCGAATACGAAATGAGCCGCTGGGCCGAGATCTGCGGCTACCCCCTCTTTCCCAAGGATTTGTGCGGCGTGGGTGAAAACTTAAAGCGAAAAGAGATCAAGGCCTTGATGGCGCAGTGGGACAAGGAATTCGACAGCCGCATCTACAATCTCTTCATGAGCACCACGCGCGTAGCCGCTTCGCAGCTCGCCGACAAGACGCTTTATGACTTCACGCACTTCTGCCGCATTGCCGACTGCGGTGCGCCGGAATAAGTGGAAGACTGAGAGCGGCATATCCTTTGGGAGAAACTCATGCTAAAGATCACGACGCCCGCTTTCGCGCATGAAGCTGAAATTCCAATGCGCTACACACAGGAGGCCGAAAACCTCTCACCCGAACTCGTCTTTTCGGGAGTTCCGGCCAATGCCCGTTCGCTGGTTCTCCTTTCCGACGATCCCGACGCCCCGGATCCGGCGGCACCCAAACGCATCTGGCTGCATTGGCTTGTCGTGAACATCCCGACCGAGACCGCAGGTTTTGCCGAAGGCATCCGCGACTATCCGCAAGGTTGCCTTGTCGCCGTCAACGACAGCGGCGTACGCGGCTGGTCCGGTCCGCGGCCGCCCATCGGACGCCACCGTTATTTCTTCAAGCTTTACGCTTTGGATACGGTGCTTGACTTGCCGGAGGACTTCACGCGTGCGCAAGCTGAAGCCGCCATGCAAGGACACGTCATTGAAAGCGCCGTCACCATGGGCACCTATCTGCTATCGAGTAATCGCTAACCAGTTTCGTTTTTCTTTTGCGAATTTCTGCGCCAAAATTGTGCGTTGAGCGGAAGCGCGGCGCATTTGCGTGCGTCGGGCTTGTCTCACACATATTCCATAGGTTACTCACCCCTCGGAGTCAAACCCGATGTCACTGAAGCATATTTTTGCTGCCGCAGCCTGTGCGGCAACCGTTCTTACCTGCGGCCCGGTCTCGGCCGCCGATCCCGTGACCTACACCGTCGGCACGGGCGCAACCTATCGTCCCTTTGAATTCCAGGCTCCAAACAAGGAACTCGTTGGCTTTGACATTGACCTTGTCAAGGCCATCGCCAAGGAACAGGGCTTCAAGGTGGAATTCATCAACACGCTTTTTGGCGTGATTTTTGAATCCGTTCGCAACGGCGACCGCGACATGATCATCAGCGGCATCACCATCACGCCGCAGCGCAAGGAAGCCGTTGACTTCTCCTATCCCTACTTCGCCGCTCACCAGCTTATCCTCACCCAGAAGAATCTGACGGTGAAGTCCGTGGCCGACCTCAAGGGCAAGAATGTGGCTGTTGTGGCCAACTCGGCCGGCGACATCGCCTGCAGCAAGGTTTTCGGCAAGGCAAGCAGCAACATCAAGCGCTTTGACAACACCCCGCTCGTGCTCGAAGAACTCTCCGCAGGCGGCGTGGACGCTGCCGTGGGCGACATCGGCGTGTTTGCGTACTACGCCTTGCAGAACCCCGAAAAACAGTTCAACATGGCCCGCGATCCGTCCTTTGAAGACCAGTACTTCGGCATCGCCTTCCGCAAGGGCAACACAGAGCTGCGCGACAAGGTCAACGAAGGCCTGAAGAAGATCATCGCCAACGGTGAATACGCCAAGATCTACGCCAAGTGGTTCGGCGACAAGACTCAGCCGCCGAAGCTTCCGATTCCGTAATAAATCGGCCTGATCCGATCCCATACGAATCCCGACGGGCGCTTTTTGAAAAGAAAGCGCCCGTTTTGCATCAGGAATAACGCCCAGAAGCTCGAATCGGTCAAAAAGGCATAACCCGCATCGGGTAAAATATCCGCCGATTTTTTAAGCGCAATACTTTTTTACAGTGTTGTGCCGTCTCTTCCATTCCCCCACAACAAGGAAATCACGATGAGCGGATTTCGTTTTGATGTTCTAGCCGAATACTGGCCGCTGTTTGCGGAAGGTATCGGTATGACGCTCAAGCTCACCATCGGTTGCGTCATCTGCGGCGTTTTCCTCGGCATGCTGCTCGGCATGGCCCGCATGGCCGAAGCCCGTCACGACCCCTGGAAATCCATTCTTTATTACGGCGTTCGCTGGCCGGTCACCATCTGGGTGAGTTTTTTCCGCGGCACTCCGCTGTTCGTTCAGATCTTTCTGATGTACTTTGCCGTGCTGCCGGTGTTCATTCATCCGGTCGACGGTCTGATTATCTCGGGCAGCCTCGCACGCGAAATTCGCAGCAACTACGGTGCGTTCCTCGCCGGCTTCTTTGCGATCACGCTCAATGCCGGCGCCTACATGAGCGAAGTATTCCGCGCCGGTATTCAGTCGCTCGACAAGGGCCAGAGCGAAGCGGCCCGCTCCGTGGGCATGACCTACTGGCAGTGCATGCGTCACATCATCCTGCCGCAGGCTTTCCGCCGCATGCTGCCGGCCTTGGGCAACAACGCCATCGCCATTTTGAAGGACTCCTCTCTGGTGTCGGCCATCGGTCTTACCGAACTCGCCTACGCCGCACGCACCGTCGCGGGCGCCTCGGCGCGCTACTGGGAGCCCTATCTCACTATTTCCTTGATGTACTGGGTGGCAACGCTCGGCTTGGCCTGGCTCATCCACATGCTTGAAAAGCGCCTGGGCAAGGGAGACGACAAATGAGCAACAAAGACGTCATGATCAGCATCCGCGGGTTGCACAAGCATTTCGGTGATCTGGAGGTTCTCAAGGGCATCGACCTTGATGTGCACCGCGGCGAAAAAGTGGTGATTCTGGGCCCGTCGGGTTCGGGCAAATCCACGATGCTGCGCTGCATCAACGCACTGGAAGACCCCGACAAGGGCACGATCACGGTCGACGGCATCGAAGTCACGAGCCGCCGCACCAACATCAACAAGCTGCGCGAACATCTCGGCATGGTGTTTCAGCGCTTTAACCTGTGGCCGCACAAGACGGTGCTCGAAAACGTCATGCTCGGCCAGATGGTTGTGAGCGGCAAGGACAAGGAAGCGGCTCGCAAGAAGGCCATCGAAACGCTCACGCGTGTGGGACTCGCAGCCAAGGCCGACGACTATCCCGTGCGTCTGTCGGGCGGTCAGCAACAGCGTGTGGGCATCGCCCGAGCGTTGGCGATGGATCCCAAAGCCATCTTATTTGACGAACCCACCTCGGCGCTTGACCCCGAGATCGTTGGCGAAGTGCTCGCCGTGATGAAGAGCCTTGCTGACGAAGGCATGACGATGGTTGTAGTGACACACGAAATCGGCTTTGCCCGCGAAGTGGCCGACCACGTCGTCTTCATGGACGGCGGTGTGATCGTTGAACAGGGGCACCCAAGCGAAGTGCTCGTCAATCCGAAGGAAGAACGCACCCGCGCCTTCCTCAAGCGCGTGCTCTGACGCCTGTTGCAGGGTGCAAACGCAAAGCCGTCGGCCGACGTCCGACGGCTTTGTGTGTCTAAAAAAGAAGGTGAAAACAAAGCTCCAGGCTTGTTTTCAAAATGTTTCGGTGCGGTTTCCCGAAAAGCCGCCGTCCCTATAATCAGTCCAGTTTTTACACGTGTTTTTCAAAAAAGCGAGACGTCCGACGCGACGCCGTCGCCCCCGTTCCGTGACCACGCAGAAATCCAAAACCAAATCCCGCGGCTGGCTCAAGTGGCTCGGTCGCCTGACCGGCCTCGGCCTTGCCGCGGCCGTAAGCGGCGCAAGCCTCTTCATGATCGTCTTTTCCGTGGTGTACTCCCAGCTGCCGCCCATTGATTCTCTGACGGAATATAAGCCCAAGGTTCCGCTGCGCGTCTGGAGCGCCGACGGCACCCTGATCGGCGAATACGGCGAGGAGCGCCGCGACTTCGTGCGCCTCGACGAAATTCCGGGCTTTGTTCGCAATGCCGTTCTCGCGGCCGAAGACAACGGTTTTTACGAGCACTCCGGCATCGAATTCATGGGCATTGCCCGCGCTGCGCTCTCCAACATTCTCACGGGACGCCGAGGTCAGGGCGGCTCGACCATCACCATGCAGGTGGCCCGTAACTTCTTTCTGAGTTCCGAGCGCACGTACACGCGCAAGCTCTATGAAGTGGCCATGGCCTACAAGATCGAGCGCCATCTCACCAAGGACCAAATTCTCGAGGTCTATCTCAACCAGATCTATCTCGGTCAGCGTGCCTACGGCTTTGCCGCGGCCGCGCAGGTCTACTTCGGCAAGAAACTCAACGAGCTCACCATCGGCGAAGCCGCTACGATCGCAGGTCTTCCCGTGGCGCCGTCGGCTTACAACCCCATCGTCAATCCCAAGCGCGCGACGATGCGCAAAAACTATGTGCTGAGCCGCATGCACCAGTTGCAGTACATTGATGACATCACGTACGAAGCCGAAGTAAACGCTCCGCTGATGCCCGTAAAGCGCTCGGTTGACCTCACCAAGGAAACACCTGAAAACGAAAAGACGATTCACGCCGAGTACGCCGCTGAAATGGCTCGTATGTTGGTCTACGACATCTTCCGTGAAGAAACCTACACGCGTGGCCTCAACGTCTATACGACCATCCGTGACAAGGATCAGCTAGCCGCCTGGGAATCCGTGCGCAAGCACCTGATCGCCTACGACCGCAAGTACCGTTACCGTGGTCCGAGCGGCCGCATCGACATCAGCGACGAACAAACCCGCGACGACTCGATTCGTCTGGCGCTGCACAAGGCCAAGTCCTCGGACAATCTGGAACCGGCCGTTGTCACGGAGCTCACGGACAAGACCTTTAAGGTCGTGGTGCTCGACGGCAAGGAACTCAAGACGTTGGATCTGGATGCCGACAGCCGCAAGTTTGCGGGCAAATACCTCACCAACAAGGTGGCCAAGGAAAAGCGCCTGCAAGTCGGTAGCATCATCCGCGTCTCTCGCGTGAAAAAAGGCTGGACCCTGTCCCAGATTCCCGAAGTGCAGGCCGGTTTCATCAGCGTGGACTTCGACACGGGCGCCGTCAAGAGTCTGGTGGGAGGCTTTGACTTCTACCTCAACATGTTCAACCATGTCACGCAGGCGCTTCGCCAGCCCGGTTCTTCTTTTAAGCCCTTCATTTATTCGGCTGCGCTCGACAAGGGCTTTAACCCCGGCACCATCATCAACGATGCGCCGATCTTCATCGATCCGCGTCTGACGGGCGGCGAACTGTGGGAACCACGTAACTACGACAACAAGTTCGACGGTCCGATGTCGCTTGCGATGGCGTTGCGCAAGTCGAAGAACCTCGTCTCAATCCGCGTGATGCAGGCCATCGGCGCCCGCTACGCGCAGGAGTACGTCTCGAAGTTCGGTTTTGATCCGTCGCGTACGCCCGCTCAGCTCACCACCGCGTTAGGCGCAGGTTCAACCACGCCCTGGGAAATGGCTGCCGCCTTCTCGGTGTTTGCCAACGGCGGCTATCGCGTCAAGCCCTACCTCATCAACAAAGTCACGGACGTCGACGGCAGGGTGCTCATGCGCGTCAACAATCCTAAGGCGGGCAACGAAGCCATCCGTGCAATCGACGAGCGCAACGCCTTTGTGATGCACACGCTTTTGAACGGCGTCGTAAGCGGCCCGGGCGGCACCGCACGCCGCGCCTACCGCGAGCTCAAGCGCCC
>ERZ791868.1684-NODE-1684-length-11006-cov-2.301799_pt1 | contig 11006 bp, 11 predicted proteins | sample MGYA00510281_ERZ791868 | MGnify/ENA primary metagenome ERZ791868 (study PRJEB30046, sample SAMN00792046) | human gut metagenome | study: EMG produced TPA metagenomics assembly of the A metagenome-wide association study of gut microbiota in type 2... | reverse complement strand
GTGGGATGGTTTCAGATCGTTATCGTCGCAGAACTTTGTGTAGGCCGCGTTCTGATCCTGCAGGCGCTTGGCGGACTGCGCATATTTCTCCTGCAATTTTGCCTTGCCTGCCGTATCTTCGCAGCTTTTCACGGCTGTGTGCAGCGCCGTGCACTTGCGCTTCTGCGCCCGGATGCGGCGTTCCATCGCGCGCTGCGTCTGCGACAGCTCATACGCGCGTCGGTTGGCTTCGGTATCGATCGGCTTGTTATGATTCTGGCTGACGCCCGGCAGGAACGGCGTGAAGGAATGGCGACAGTTGTAGCCGCACAGGCCAAGCGGATTTTCCGGGTAGCCGGTCGCGTCCAGCAGGTTATCGAACTGCGCGTCCTTGCCAGCGATGCAGTACACCTTGCCCTGCCAGCCGGAATGATCGGCGATCGGATCGGTATCGGATACACGCGCGCCCAGATGCTGCGACACCAGCACATGATTCCAGCCCATGTCTTTGCACTGCTGGATCGTCATGTTACCGGATGACTGCGCCACGCCCGTGCGGATGCAGCGCAGCACCGCCACTTCCAGCGTGTCCTTATGACCGGAAGGATACCGCACGATCGGCTGCACCTGTCCCAGCGCCTTCACGCCTTCCAGCATGGCGGCGGTGTAGGACTGCGCGCCGGTGCGTACTTTCCAATACGCAGCGTCACAGATGTCGATAAACGCCTGATTGGTCGCGCCGGCCGTCGTGCGTGTGATGTTGGTAATTTCGCCGACCGTACGTTCATAGGCGTCCGTGATGATCGCCATCATGCCGGGCGACAGGCCGGAAAACGTCACGGCGGCGGCTTCTGCGTCCGCCTTTGCTGCCTGAATGCCGCTATCCTTGAAGATCTTTGCGATTTCCTGCTGCGATTTGCCGGTGCTTTTGGCCAACGCCTTCTGGATTTCGTCCAGATTCCCGCCGGCCTGTTTCAGCACCCACGCCTGCCATTCATCCGTGCCGGTCAGCAGCTTTTCTTCGCCGCGGCCGAAGCGGATCATGAAGCGCTCGATCATGTCGCGCGCAATCCATTCCGTCAGGTCATCCAGCAGCGGCAGCAGGGTTTCGCCGATTTCCTGAAACTGTTCCGGGGTGATCATTCGGTATCAGGGAACAGTCCCGGTTTCGCCGTGTTGGCTTCGGCATAGGCCGCTTTCGCATCGTCTTCGCTGAATCCTTCAAAGCGCACCAGATACATCCACCACGGCAAAACGCCAAGCTGGCAAAGGCTTTTTGTGTTCTGCCGGTCTTCTTCGTAGCTATACGTGATATCCCCAAAATTGTACGCCACGGTATACGTGCCATAGGGCGCCAGATCGTAGATATCGGCATAGTCATTCAGCGCCTGAATCAGGTCATCCACAGCTACCTGGATGCGGTCGCGGATGTCCTTGATGCGCTGGATGGTGCGGCGGTCATCGGCTTCCACCTGCGTTGCAGTAGCAAGGCCCTGTTTTTCGTTGTAGCTGAAATAGCCTTCGGAAAAGCCGCACTTGGTCGACAGGCTTTGCAGCAACATATTGATGCCGGTCTGGCGTTCGCCGGTTTTCAGCTTGCGGTCAATTTCCTGATAGAAACTTTCGGCCGCCGAGCCGGCAACGTTTTGCACATAGCGCGGCAGCCGCACGGAAACATGCTTCCGGCCTGGCTCGCGCAGCAGACGGTCATCCACAAGGGCGATCGACCGGGAATCCTGAATTTCGTCCACCATGGCAGACCATGCAACATCCAGCCCACGCAGTTCCGGCAGGGCGTTGGCATAGATGGACATACCGCAGGCACCGCCGTCGATGTTGTTGGCGTCCGGCATGGTGCACACGGCAAACAGCGGCGCGGTATCATCCAGCACAGCGTCCGGCAGGATGCCCACCCAATCCGGCACTTCATCCAGATTCACACGTGATGCCGATGTTTTGCCCTTTGCCAGCCGGAACGCGCGGTTGGAAACCACATAATGCATCCCGTCGTAGCGGTGATATTCGGCCTTGACATAGTAATAATCCGGCGTTGCCTTCGTGTCGTACAGCACCACGCCGGTCACGCGCTTGCGGTTATCCACAGCCGTGATCGTAAATTCCGGCGGCGTGTACAGGCCGATGCTGTCCGGCGTCGGTTTCAGCAAGAACATGCCGGCGGCGCAGCCAACGTCCACCATGTCACGCAGGAACGGAATCAGTTCTTCGTTCAGACGTTCCTGCAGCCAATCCGCGCGGGCCGAGCCGGACAGTTCGACGCTGACACCCATCGTCGCAAGGCGCGCAGCTTCGCCGGTCACTGCCTTTGCAAAATTGATGGTGCGATCCTGATCGTTTGCCCACGGCGGGGTGCCCGTCCAGATCTGCATCCACAGGTCTTCCGCTTCGCGCATTTCCGGCGTTACCAGCGGCGCAATGCGGAATTCTTCGCGGATCTGCTTTTTCACGCTGTCCAGCGGGATATTGATTTTCACAGGCAGCCAACCTCCTTGAACACTTCGCACATTTTCGGAAACTGCGAAGCAATCCAGTCCACGTATGTTTCGTCATGGCCGTATTCCGGATGCGTAAAGTTTTCGGACAGCCCGCTTTCAAACAGAAATGCATGAATGATCTCATGACGCATAACTTTTTTCTGATAGACGCTAAAGTCTTTTAGGTCGCAGTCTTTGGCCTTTTTTGAAATAACAATGGCCTTTACCGTTTTGTCGCAGTAACCATCGCATTTTTCAAGCATTGCATCTTCGGCCGCCGCGGCTTCAATGATTTCATATTCCGTCCCCAAAATATTTACAGTCATGCACTTGCCCCCCTGCGCATCGTCAGCGGTTCCAGTGCGTACCGCGTGGCGTCGATGCTATGGTTATTCACGTCCGGGTATCCGGTGACGACGTTGCCGTCTCTGTCCCGCTCGTATTCGTATTCTGAAAATTCTTTCGCTGCATTCGGGCAGCGCACCGGGTCGATGATGATGCGCCTGCGCTGCAGCCACTTCATGCCGTGTTCGATCGACCCCGGGCCTTTGACGGCGCCGGTTACCGGTAGACCCATTTCGCGGTGATCGTTGACGCTTTTCGGTTCTGCCGAATCGGCCGTGATGGTGTAATCGTCATAGCCGTGTTCGATGATCCAATGCGCCGTCTGTTCGTTCGATTCCTTGTTGACGTAGTGCTCCGCAAAGAGATACACTGCCTCGCGGTCACTGTCGTAGTAGCAGCGGATGAAGCAGTACGGATCAGGATACCAGCCCCAGTCTTCGCCCTGGAAGATGCGGTCAAAATGCGAAATCTCTTCATCTGTAATCTCCCTCAGTTCCAGATAGTCAAAGACGCTGCCGCCGTCGCCATTGGCTACGCCTTCGTATTCATGTTCATACGCCGCCGGGTTGACCTCTTTCAGGTGTTCCGCATCGGCGATAAACTTCGCGCCCAGCCATTCCGGCGGCGCTTCCGTGTAGCTGGAATGATGGAAAACGCGCCCCGGATTCGGGACAAGCCGCTCCTTGTTGACCCAGCTGGATTTGCTTTTTGGCGGGTTATAGGACGAAAAGTCGTAAGAATCCGCGCCGCCACGCAGCACGGACTGGTTGATAGATCGTTCTTCTTCCGGCCCGCAAAGCTGGTCTTTTTCTTCCTTCCACAGGATGCCAATATAGCCAAACGGCGGCTTGATGGATTTCAGTTTCAGTGGGTCGTCACAGCCGCGAAAATAGATCGTCTGGCCGGTTTCTTTCAGCACGATTTCCAGCGGCGACAGCTTGCAGTTGAACTCATCGTATAGCCCCAGCTCGTTGATCGCCCATTTCATCTGGGCATACACGCTGTCTTTCAGGGTGTTGCCCATCTTGCGGATGATACAGGCGTGCATCGTCGGGTTGTTTTTCAGCAGCTCGACGATTTTCAGGGATATATACGATGATTTCAGGCCGCCGCGGCCGCCCTCAAAGACGTACGTCATGTTCGGCTGAATGTGCCGGTTGATATCGACAAACGCCCGGCCTAGTACGCGCGCCGGCAGCTCATAATGTGCGGATGCGCGCGCTGCCGCCTTTGTTTCCTGCTCTTCCTTGATGCGCAGCGACTTCTCAAGGTCGCCGGCTGCGCGTAGACGGTCAGCGATGGAGGTTTCGATGCCGAACTGGTCTTTTTCCTGCCCACGCATGATCGCCGTGCGCAGCTCCTGGATCTCTTTCAGGGATGCCGTGCGCTCGGATTCGATTTTTTCCTGCTTCCGCGCTATATAGATTTTGATGTCAGGTTTTGTCAGGTTTTCCGCTCCGATGGATTTGGCGGTTTTCGCCGAGTACCCTGCTCTGCGCGCCGCCTCGGTCGCGTTGCCCAATTCGATGTAAAAATCCGCAAAAGCGCGCTGCTTTGGCGTGAGATTCATGGGATCACCCGCTATAGATTTTCGCCAGCGTTTTTACGACATCCGCCATGCTGTAAGTCTCCAGTACGCGCGTGCTGATATGCTTCCCGGTTTCATCGGTTTCTGCCTTTTCCAGCACGTATTTTGTTACCATCCGGCCAAGCCGCTCGGAGTAGTGCTGTAACTGATTGACTTTGTAATGCTCGCCGCGCTGGTTCAGCGCCGCCTGCAGTTTGTAGGTAAGTTGTTTCAGATTCATAACCGCACCAGAATGCACAAAGCACCGAACCCGAAACCGGGCCGGTGCTTTGCTTTGTTGAGAGACATGAGAAAACCGGAGTTGACAGAGACAAGAGAAAAAGCCATGCGTACATTCTGCAAAAAGGATCAAAGGAAGAGAGGTATACCACAAAGTGACTTGCGGGACCGGTCTCTCTCGCAATCCCGCGATATCACTTTAACACAGATTCCCGTGAAAATGTTCCCGATTTTTTCCCACGTTACGCTCACGTCTCTGTGAGGCCGTACATTGTGATTGTAAAATTCCGCAGTGCGCAATCCTTCCAACGGTAAGCGGTCGTTTTCTCGATGGCCAATTCCCGGCACAGCCGCTCGACGCCGCCGATACACGGCGTGATGTAAAAGCGCTGCAGCACACAGCGGTCCCGCTCAGAGAGCTGATTCAAGGCACGATCCACGCGGCGTACACGGTTCTCTGTCAAGCGCTGCGCCTCTTCCAGCCGCTCGCGCTTCAGGATGTTGTTGACGAGCGCATCGTCCCGGCCGTTTGAGCCGCCGGCGACCGGACTGCCGTCCGCCGATGCGCTGCGGATGCTTGTGATCTCTGTCGCCAGGTCAGCGATCTGATCGCTGATGTTTGCAATTGCCGCCTTTCGGTTCATGTAGTTGCGCAGCTCATCAGCCGCCTCCCGTTTCCAGTCCAACATCCTCACCTCCTTTGTCAGTCATCATTTCACACCGCCTCGCTCCCCGGGACGATGCGATCCCAGCAGTCCGCGCACAGCACCTCTTTCGTCCCTTGCTGACGCACATATCCATGTGGGCACGCTTTGTTCTCCGGCTCATAGCCATAGTTCTTCGGGCATCCACAACACCCTCCGACAAACTCTTCGCCTACCGCGTCCGGATGCTCCACAACCAGCAGCTCGCGGAATGTGCAGCCGTGTGACTTCCTTACAAGCATATCTACCCGAAAACCGTCCCAGTCTGCCGTCGGCACGCCGACATAGTCACACCACGCGCGTTCCAGCTTCGCGCCGGCGGATTCCACCCAGTCCGGAAGAAACACGACGTAGTCCACCGCCTCCATCTCGGCGAAACAGATGCGCATATAGTCCAGCTTGGCCAGCCCCTCCGGCGCTGTGGCCGGATTGATGACCGTCGCGCCCTGCCGCTCAAGCTGTGCAGCCGCTCGGGCGAATTTCCTTTTATAGTCCGGATCACCGGCGATTTTCCCTGATATGTAGATCTTCATGGTTGCCCTCCTTTCAGAGCACCGGGCGAATTCCCCCGCCCAGTGTGCTATCGAATCACTGCATGATGACGACCTTGCCCTGTTCAATCAGGTCTTTCAGGCCGCGCTCGAAATATTCAGCGATGTTGCGTTTCGCTTCCAGACGCCAGATGCCGCCATCCGCCTCGAAAAAGGCGATGCCTTTCTCGCTGTCCACGCGCAGGAGGAATTCGCTTTCCGGCTGCGCGACCTCAAGGAACGTGCGGAACGGCTGCAGTTTAATCCGCGGCCGCACATTAACGACTGCGTTGAGCGCAACGCCCTGCCGCGCCGTCACGGTCTGCGTGACGCCATTATCGTTGGTAGACACTGTGTTCTCATCGGACATACGGCTGAGCAGATCCAGCAGATACTCCGTGCCTCCGTTCGGGATGAACAGACTGCGCAGCTCGATCAGCGCAGTTTCTCGGTCACGCCAGCCAGTGCGCATGCCCGGCGCGTCCGCCTGCGCACGATACAGGACATTGCGGGAGAAGTCCGGCAGATACGTCGTCGTTACTTCGACCTTGTTATAATCCCGGACATGTACCATGATGGTCGTCCCAACCTTTGCGATCTCGGTGCGCACTAGCTTGCAGACAGCATCCAGACCGCTGACGCTGACGGAATCGGGACGATCCACATGCGGCGGGATCCGCGTAAGATTGGCGTCGGAATAGGTCTGCCCATCAATTTCGAAGATTTTGGTTTCTTTCAGGCTCACGATTTTGTCGATCATTTCTGCGAACATTGTCATATCCTCCTTCGTTATTCGGCTGCCTGCTGGCTGGCCTGCAGCAGATTCAGAATTTTCGGCGCTTCCTGTTCATGCCCGTCCATGCGCATCTGGCCGGGGAGCTGCGGCACCATTTCGGAACGACCATTTCCCCGTTGCCATCAGTGGTAACGCAAAGCGACGTTGCGACCGGATTGGTCGCCGCGAGCGTGGCCTTGGCAACAACATTCACGCGGATCTGCCGGCGGTCATCGTCCGGTGTCAGCTCGATCGTCAGCGTGATCTTGCGCTTCGCGGTTGCTTTGGTGTTGACGTCAAGGATGTTGTCAACACAGCGCTGCATCTCATAGTCCACGCGCTCCTGGAATGCACCCTGCGCCATCTGCAGGATGCTCGCTCTTTGGGTTTCGTGATTCATGGTTGTCCTCCTTTGTTTTTTACATGGCCACCGCATCAGCGAGTGCGGCCATTGTCTCAATTTTCCCGGGCGCTGCATACTCCGGGAGGTTTGCTGCCACAACGGCCGCAGCCATCGGCGGGCAGACGGCATTGCCGCATCTGGCTACTTGCTGTGTTTTCGGGTAAGGCTTTCCGGCCGCATCATGGTCGATGATGTAATCCGGCGGAAAGCCCATGGCGTTGTACAGCTCCCGAGGCGACAGCATCCGCAAGCCGATATCCGCGATATAGTACGGCGCCCCGCCGATTGACAGGAGCAGCAGATCGTCCTCGCCCAGCGCATAGCCGCAGTACCGGTTCAGCAAGTCGCGGATCTGCGGCCAATGGTGCAGCCGCTCGGATGTGCCGATTTTATAAAGCACTGCCTTGCAGCAGCCAAACACGCCGCCCGCTGTCTGTGTCGGCAGCGGCTCCGACGGCCGTGTGCCGACTTCGTCCCGCTTGTACTTGACCACGTGGGCAGCGCATACCGCATTGTGGTCGATGGCCGTCACTGTCGGCAGCGGTTCTCCCGCTTTCTCACCATCCACCCCGCTGTAATACTTGACTACATGTGCAGCAACCACGGCTTCCCGGTCGTGACTCGTGACCGTATGCATCGGGCTTTGCACATCCAACGGCCGGCCGTCGCCGTAATACTCCACCAGATTCGCGCAGGTAAGGCCGTAACGGTTCGAGGCGTCCACCGTGCAGACGGGCTTATCCAGTCCAGCCGCTCGGGCGCTTTCCGTTTTCTCCGTGTGGTACTGGATCAGTGACGGCGATAGCAGCATCTGCCCGCCGCCGCCTGTACGGACTGTGTTCATTGGTTCGGAGACCGGTGCCCCGACACTGTTGCTGGTGTTCGTCATCGTCAGCGGCGTGAGGACCGGCCGGCAAATGTCACCGGTGTGCTTTGCCGTAATCGTTTTACACGGCTCTTGGCTATCCGTTACGTGCCCACCTCCTGAATGGTTGCACTCAACGATGAACGGCGCCCCGGATTTGATCGTGAACTTGTCCACGCCGCGAATGATGCGGCGCATTGTGTTGTCCGCCAGCGGCCGGACGGCGGAAATGCCGTACCGCTCGTGTATTTCATCCTTCGTCGAAAAAATCGAAGGACACGGCAGCGACCAGTCGATAATCTCCGCAGCACTGCGCCATGGCAGCAGTTTTCCGCTGCGCACTTCCACGCTGTCTCGCGGGGCGTGTGTGCGCTCCGGCCAGACGATCGCACGCCCATCGCAGCGGGCGATCAGCACCAGCCGGCGTCTTGTCGTCGGCGCACCGTAGTCGGCTGCCATCAGCTCGCGCCATTCCACGCTATATCCCAGTGCCCGAAGCTGCCCGATGAACTTTTGAAACGTCGTTCCGGCCAACTTTTTTACCGGCTTTCCTTTGCGCACCGGCCCCCACGTCTGGAACTCTTCGACGTTTTCGAGGATGATGACGCGCGGGCGTACCTTCGCCGCCCAGCGCAGGACGATCCACGCGAGGCCCCGGATTTTGCGGTCAACAAGTGCTGCGCCCTTTGCCTTTGAAAAATGCTTGCAGTCCGGAGAGAACCATGCCAGTGCCACTGGCCGCCCTCGGCAGACCGTCTCCGGATCCACATCCCAGACAGATGCCTGGTAATGCTCCGTGTACGGATGGTTCGCCTCGTGCATCCGGATCGCTGCCGGGTCGTGATTGATTGCCACATTTACGATGCGCCCAAGCGCCAGCTCGATTCCCGTGGACGCGCCGCCGCCACCGGCAAAGCTGTCAACGATGATCTCGCCGTCAAGCGTCTCCTGTGTGCGCAGCATCATGCATCCTCCCCCGCGCCGAGTGCGAGCTGCCCGGCGGCATACAGCTCGTACACCGTCCGTCCGCGATCATCTGCCATATACGGCAGGAAGATCTGCTGCATCGGCACATCACAGGATTCGATCAGCGCCATTTGCGCCAGCACCCAGTCGCGCACGTTCCGCCACGCAGTCATTTCCGCCTGCTCGCGGTCGGCCTTGATCTTCTGATTTGCAAACACCCGCAGCGTCCCATCTACGGCCGCCGGCAGGCGGAAGCCGCGCGGCCCAACCGGCGTGTCGATCCCAAACGCGATTGCCTGCGGCTTGCCATTATCGTAGTCAATCATGATCTTGGTGGCGCCGTGGCGTGCAAGCGCGCCTTGGATTTCCCCGATGGACGTATATACGTCCACTTTCGTCGTATAGTTTTTGATTGCCATGTGCCCACCTCACTCCGGATCGCCGAGAAACAGAATCACGCCCCGGCGCATCTGCACCCGGTACGGCTCCAGCTCCACGGCCGTCATGTACTTATGGCCGAATAGTTCTTTCATGTTCTGCCAGTCCTCCCACATGACACGATACACTGCGCGCCCGCGCAGGCACACCAGCACAAACGCCAGCGCGCCCATATTGGCGTGCGATTCCAGTGCACGCGCCTGCTCTTCCGTGACCGCGCTCTGCAGAATGCGGTCTTTGTCCGTGGCCTTGGCCTCGAACACTACGCTGCTGCCGCCGCATAGCGTGCCCTGAAAATCCGGCTGCGCCTGCTTTGTGAAAACCGCCTCGAACGACCAGCAGCCGCTCGGATTCTGATGCCGGCCGGAAATGACCTTGATCGGCTCCGGTGTCTTGTCGATCTCCGCGATGCCATGCGCCCGGTAATACGCGCAGGCCGTGAGGATCTGCGCCTCGAAGCCCTCTCCGGTCGCGCGGCTGATGCTCCCTTGTGCCTGACGCGCCGGGTTTTTCGCCGACTCCTCGGCGTGGAAAAACTGCAGCGCCTTTTCATACGCTGCGGGATCCAGCTTGCGCGCCGCCTGTTTCTGATAGCGCGGCGGCAGACTGTCCATGCTGATGCCCATTGTAATTGCTCCTTCCTATGCGGTGTCTTTGATCTCGTAATATTCCTGCCACGGCCAGCCGCTCAGTTCGTGCCAGCCGCTCTTATACTCCGACCCATCGTCAAAGCGATAGAGATGCATCCCCCGTCTGGCCTTCGGCTCTTTTCTCCACGTCTTGGCCTTGGCCACCTGATAGCGGATCTCCGGCTTGGTCATGCCGGCGCTGCAGGTATACCGCCGGCGGCGGATACCCTGCTCGCGGCAGCGGCGCATGGTGGAGCGTGATTCCTTGATGAGGTAGGACGCAAGTTTTGCGTGGTTCTTGCGGTCATCGAGCATCTGGAAGCTGATAGAGCCCGCGCCATTGGTCACCTTTGTCCAGGCGGCGGCGATGATCTGCGCGTCAAAGCGCGGCAGGAGGATGTGATGATGCACGTTCGTCATGTGCTTGGTTTCGAGCACGGCGATGTATTTCAGGCGCTTTCCCGCTTTGGCGTAGACCTTGCGCAGCTCGCGGAGGAACGCCGCCCTGTCCCGCTCGGCCTGTTCCAGCGTGACATGCTTGCACCAGTAGTGCAGCACCAGGTGGAAGTCGCCGTAATGGTAGTTACAGTTGATGAGCCAGCGCAGATGCTCCTCGGCCACGCGCTCGTTGATACGCTCCTGGCACTTGGAGGTCTCCTTCTCGGATGATCGCTTGCGCGGCTTGACTTCCTTGCTGTGCACACGGGATGAATACATCTTGCGGTGCTCGACCGTTTCCCCGCACACGACGGTGCGATGTACATATGGCATGATTGCCTCCCTGTCTCCGGTCGAGTTAGTAATTGGTCTTACCGAAGCTGAAAACGCCTTGCGGCGTCAGCGTTTTTCGGCTTGCAGGGCGGGCAACTGTATGCTATAATATATATAGTGTAGCGCGCCCTGTGCGCTATTGGGTTTTCACCGCCTGCGGGTTTGACGATCTTCGCAGGCGGTGTCTTTTTATGTCTCCGGCGGTGCCCACATGACGCGCGCCCCGTGGACGACTTCCTGCCATGGGACGCCCCACAGCTCCGCCGCGCACTGGATTGCCGCGAACGGCGATGCGCACGGTA
>ERZ791868.1678-NODE-1678-length-11043-cov-3.089461_pt1 | contig 11043 bp, 9 predicted proteins | sample MGYA00510281_ERZ791868 | MGnify/ENA primary metagenome ERZ791868 (study PRJEB30046, sample SAMN00792046) | human gut metagenome | study: EMG produced TPA metagenomics assembly of the A metagenome-wide association study of gut microbiota in type 2... | reverse complement strand
TATATTAGGAAAGCACTTTCCTAATATATAAAAAACAACGGATTGGATACGTGAATGATTTCATTTCACATATCCAATCCATTTTATTTTTTAAGAAAAATTTTCAGTCACTAAAAACTTCCGCCACATCCGCCATGACTTGATCCAGACGAACTTGTATGTGTAGAACTTCCTGAAGAGCTGCTAGAATCCTCTTTTGGAAGAGCACGCTGAGTTACATATGTTCTTACCATCTGATCATGACTGTTATATACATTCAAGCTTCCTGCCACTGCATAATCAGAAGCTGTCTGTTTTTCACGAACTGTAGTGAGCTTTCCTTTTTCAATGCTACCCCATATAAATGCTAGTAAGAATGCCACTGCAACTGCTCCTATATACCATAGGATTGACAATGGTTCCTTTGGAAGATTTCCAGTATCATATGGCTCTCCAATTTCAGCCTGAGCCATAAAATCATCACACAAATCTGCAAATGTATTGAAAGCCTCTGCATAGTCGCCTTCACTCAATGACGGCTTGAACTGTTCTTGCATGTAATTAAGACCTGCGTCTGTGAATATGCTTATACATTCTCCACCGGTTGACATATGCCATTTACGGTCATCCATTGCAACTAACAGAAGAATTCCGCCATTCCTTCCACTTACTCCATATCCGTTCATGTCATAATAATCATCGGCGTATGCCTCTGCTGTTTTTCCCTCCAGTGAATTAACGGTGAGTACAACAACATCTTCACCCCAATAATCACTTATCGTACTTAATTTTGTTTCCAGTTCTTCCTGCTCTTCTTCACTCATCAAGTTTGCTTCGTCTTTTACATAATACATGTCATCTGTCGATTCTGCCTTTACTGCAATCGGCATCAGAAGCAGGAGCAGAGACAGAAATGAAAGCAATATTCTTTTTGTTCTTATTTTCATCATTCACCCCACCCCTTCCTTTAGAATAAAAGCCATAAAATTGCAAGGAAAACTACTGAAAAAATTCCGCCTCGCATCAACAATGTCAGTCGAAACGCTTTTTTATCTAACGGAAGATCTCCTGTCAGCTTACCCGTCTGTCCATTCATAGCAAATACAAATTTTTCATTACGCCAAGTTGTATTCAATATCCAAACCGGATACAATGCATACTGATAACTTGCTTCCGGAAATTGGAAATTCCCGCCCAACTGCTTCACACTTGCGTATCCTGTCACTGTTTTTCGTAAATTGTTTGATATTGCCTGTTTCATACGTTCTTCTGCACGCTGCATACGTTCTTCTTTATCTACGTCATAACGATCTGCAACATATCCTGCCAGATAAGCTGACTGAAATGGCACAGCATCTTGATAGTTAAATGGCTCTATAGATTCCATCAAGACGTCATCCATCTTTTTGGATGCATCTGCAGGAACATGGCTAAATGTCTCTGCTCCTCCACGTACAGCATTATATATTTCATGTTCCGTATATTCAGTATCACCATCATCCCAGATTTTGATATTCTCTGCTTCATATGTGATATCTGCCTGTACAGATGCATCAAAGAGCCAGAATGGAACATAAACACCTTTAATTTCGTCGATATGATTTTCGTCCTTAAATACTTTAGGCAAATATTTTTTACCTTTCAGATGTTTTATGTATGCTTCCTTTGCAGCCTTCTTATCTAATTTGAACGGGATTACGCAATCTGGTTTCAAATCCCCTGCGAAATTTCCTTTCATGACAATTTTATTATCACAGAATGGGCAAGTTGTTGCTCCTGTTGTTTTATCAGCAATTATCTCACCACCACAAGACTCACATACATAGACTGCCATGTTATCTGTCTCTCCATCCTGCCACTGATTATTTCCTCCCGATGACCACTGTGCATTTTCACTCTGCTGTACATTGCTAGTATTATCTTCATCCTTTTTCTGCATTGCTTCAAACTCTTCCACCGTCATTGTCGTATCACAATACGGACAATTCATTTTTTGAAGGGTACTGTCAAATTCCATTGCGCCTCCACATGCCGGACATTTATATTCTACAATACCTGACATCTAACCTCATCTCCTCTCTTATTTCTTTATCTTTTAAAATGGTTTTCTTCACTGCTATCCTGCTTTACTTCCTTCTCCTTCCCTTTTGTTATAGCATCTCTGTTATAATTATTATCACACCGACAAAGTTTTCTGACACTAGCACTTATGATAGGTATTTTCCAAAAAAAATAAAGCAATGCAGAAAATCTGCAATGCTCTCATTATTTCAAAGTTGTAACTAGCAATTTACTTTCCAATGCCGCTGCAATCAAATCTTCTTTACAGGAATATCCTGCTTTTGAGATCATTTCCTGAAAGTTCCATCTAACGCCTGCCGTAGAACATCCCATCTTTTTCGCAATTTCCGAATATGACATACCTTTTATGTACAAACGCAGCATCTCTAACTGTCTTGGACTGATTTCATCACTCTGGATGCAATTTAACTGCACATCCGGAGAGATATCCGGAAACACTCTTTGTCCTTCTAATGTTCGTCGAATAACATCAAGAATTTCCTCGTCCCCATGATCTTTATACCAGAGACTGTCTGCACTCCCCGACTTTGCTCTTGCCAAAACTTCTGGGTCAATAAGTGAGGTAACGATCAATACTTTGATTTTCGGATGTGCTTCTTTAATTTCTTTACCGGCTTTAAGTCCATCATGGTTATGAAATGTCTGTACATCCATCAACACAAGATCTACTCTTGTTTTACTGCATATTTTTATTGCCTCATATGCATCTGCAATCGTCTGTACATGCTGAAATTCTTCTTTATTGTTCTCTATAAGATATTCAAAATACTTCTGCATGATTTTCTGATCTTCTACTATTAATATCCGTTTCATCTTTGCTTACCTGCTTTTCCCAGTCTATGTCTTATTCTTCTTCTGTTTCCGAAAATGGTAGTTTTAAAGCCAACAAAAACTCTGGCTCAAATTTTATTGTCATTTCTCCTCCGTCTCTCTCTACAACTTCCCGCAAAGCAGAAAGACCACCACCTTCTCTGCTTCCTTCTTTCGGTCTTTCTCCATCATTTGTAATGCAGACCTTCCACCCTTCACGGGTTTTATGACTTTGTACATACACTCTTCTTCCATGTGCATGCCGTATACAATTTGTAACACATTCGCGAATTGCTTTATCCATTATCAATGCGACTTGATGTTCATCGCAAAGCTCACCTTCAATCTCCACAGAAACTCCTAGTTTTTCCGCATGTTTTATTGATTCCTCATACTGTTTCTCTGTATCATCCTGCATAATCCCGGACAATATATATACTGATTGTTTTAAGATTTCCAACTGATTTTTCATATAATCAGGTTCTTTATTACCTTCCAGCATACGTCGGATTGTAAGAAGACAACACCCCAAACTGTCATGCACCTGCATTTTCATTTTAAGAGTCTCCTGTTCACGAATACTTTCATCAATTTGCTCATACATTTTTTTCAATTTTTGATTTAATAATTCCAGCTTTTCATTCTTCATCCGAATTTTTTCACTGTTAAAATATATTTCGGTAACATCAAATGCCACTGTCTGAAGATACCCCTCAACTTCTTCCGCTAACATGTAGTTTTGAAACATCCACACTGTGCCATTTGGTAAATAAAGCACACCTTTTTCCGGACTGAGTCTGGTCACTCCTTGAACTGATTTATTTCCATCTAATACCTGCTTCAAATCTTCATAGTTCTGCAGTGGTGCCCCAGTCAGCATCCTGCTTAATTCTCTCATTTTTTTATTAGATAATACGACATGTCCACAGGAATCTGAAACACAGACCCCACATGGAACATCATCCATTGTCTCTTTAACCGACCAGGCTGAAATATTTTTCCGACATGCGAGTATTTCATTTCTGACCAGCAGACACAGGAAGATAATCAACAAAGACATTCCTGTTAAAAATATCCATATTGGGATTTCCAACAAAAACGAAGGATGATTATTTTCACCAAGCTGATATCTATGGTCATTTAAGAAAAAACACATCAGCACAAAGGACATCAAAAACAGAATTCCTATTCTCATTATTTTTTTTAATCCAGCCGAACGTATTAATCTTGAGAAAAAAATCCACAGCTCCAAAACCAGACCTATTTCCATCAAAACCATCAATATATTATGTAGTTTTACACTATATGTCACATAACTATACATCCTGTTTTCTCCTATTATTTGCTCAGACTTTCACTGCTGCAAACCATTCATTCTCTGCTTCCTGCTCAATATAAAGCCCTGGATTCTTTTTCAACAATACTGATAAATCGCTCGGTCCTTTCACTGTCACCGCGATTTTAAGCTGTCCGTCAATCTCCGCAATACGTAGAAAAACGGATTGAAGTTCATCTATTAATTCTTCTATCACCCATTCAAAAAAAATCATAACATTTTAAAATACTGTCATCCCCAAGCGATTTTATCGTTGGATCAATATAAAAGGTTCCTTTGATATCGCAAAGCTTTAAACTATCACACGACTCTGTCAGACTTCTTTTTAAATCTTCCGCCGTTAACTTTGCCTGTTTTTCTTTCTGCGACAAAATCAAATTCTTTCGACGCTTCATATATGTTCCGACTACCACAATTTTTCTGAGAAGCTTATCATAAATCTCTTCTGAATCTGTCTTCTGAAGCTCATCCAGATAATAATCTAATAAATAAATCTGATGCTTTGTCTGATTCTGTATTAAATTAAATAAACGATTCTTCTCTTCAATTGCTTTTTTCTTCGCTTTCTTTTCATATGCAATCTGTAATAACCGGTTTCTTTCAGTCAATTCCACTTGGAGCTCTTCTAATTCTTTATACTGATCCAATACCGGTGATATATCTTCCGCCCAAAATGCATGACCTCCCCGCAAAGAAATATGCTTAATCTGAATGCCGTGTTCCAGCATCAATGGTGCATATTTTGCGTCATGTCTCATCTGATCTGTAATATTAGGAAATTCTCCTGAACGATACCATACCTTCCATCTGTCATCTGTAATCTCTGCTGAAATTCCTCCTGCCGCCTGAAATAATTCCGTATACCTGATATTTGTCTCTATTAATCCGCAGTAAATACAGCTTTGATAAATTGCTGACATCAACAGGCAGCAAACCACTGTCATGTCACCGAAATAATTCCTTATAACAGATATTCCAATAACATTACCAAAACTACAGATAAGAAGCAAAACTTCTGGAAAAAACGGAAGCCAGGTTCTTCTTTTATTTGGAATTTTACTTTTTTTAATCAAAATCACTTCCATTGCAATCAGACAGGAAATTACCCAAATTTGGACAGCAAAGAAAACCGGGCCCTGCTGATACTTTGCATCTGAGAATGGCTTTTCGCCTGCAAAAGAAAATACAAGCTGATGAAAATCATTTGTAATAACTAAAAGAGCTAATAAAATTGCTGTAAGCACAAGAGCTAATGTGCGCACCCGTGTATTCTTCTCCTCCTCTTCTCCCATCAATATTGCTGCATTGAGTCCTAGCGTCGGAATCATCGTACATGGAATATAATACAAATACCAACACATTCTCCTACTAAATACTTCCATTAAAATATGATATTTTATACTTCGCAAAAAAATCCAAAAAACCATCAGGCAGGCAATCTCAACAAGACATCTTCTGATTTTGTAATTTACTACCCTCTTTTGCAAATAAATCCCCCATGCTATATATAAACCCAGATACAGACAGGTACAGCTCTGATCTAATATTATATTTTCGATATCCGATGTCTTTTTCACATAGCGGCAAAGCAATGCTGCCGCCACACATACGAAAACCGCTATGTAGGATACTCTTCTCTTTTTTGAATATGACATTCTATCACTTTCCCCAAATATATCACATTTCCAACTAATTTTTATAATTAACCTTATTTTTTCAGTTTTTTACTTTTTTCATAATCTTTTAGTTCATCTATCGCTTCATCTGCCAGTAAATATAAGAATACTACATTGAATATTGTCATTAACCCAATTCCGACATCCCCAAGATCCCATACAAATGTATATGCTGCAATACCTCCGATAAACAACATAACAAGTGCAAGCACTTTATAGGCCGTCTGCCAGCACCATTTGTCTCCAAATAAATAGGCGACATTACTGCGGGCATAAAATAAAATTCCAAGAAATGTTGAAAAGCTAAATAAAAATAATGTAATTGCAATAAATATAACACCGAATCTTCCCAGGTGATATCCCATTGCTGTCTGTAGCAATTCCATACCGGTCAAGCCTTCTGTCAATTCCTGTGGAGCCAGAAGCATAATCATTGCTGTACATGTACAAATGATAATGGTATCCACAAATACGCCAAGAGCCTGAACTAATCCTGCCTGTGCCGGTCTGTGGCAATCTGCTGCTGCAGCGGCACATGGAGCTGAACCGGAACCGGCTTCATTTGAGAACAATCCTCTTTTCACACCATTCATAATAACTGCACCGATTCCTCCTGCCGCTGCCTGACGAAGTCCAAATGCTTCTTCAAATATTCTTGTAAATACTGCCGGAACATGTCCAATATTTGTTATGATAATAAATAATGTGATTGCAAAATAGCATACCGCCATAACCGGAACCATAAAATCCAATACCTTAACCGTAGCATTTTTTCGTAATACAATTACCGCAGCTACCGCAACAAGAAGAATTGTTGTATATAACGGCGGAATATCAAATGCATTCTGGAACGAAGAAGCTACTGAATTACTGATTACCTGACTGATTCCACACCAGCAGACCAGACCTGAAATAGCAAACAATACTGCCCAGATTACTTTTTTATGTTTCTTCCCTGTTTTTGCTTCTACACAATCATGGATATAATATGCCGGTCCTCCACGAAATCCGCCATACAATGGATCTTTCTGCTTATGAAGCTGTGCCAGCGTTGCCTCTGCAAATGCTGTACACGAACCGATCAAAGCCATAAGCCACATCCAGAAGACGGATCCGGCTCCTCCGACCGATATTGCCGCTACAACACCGACAAGATTTCCCATTCCTACTCTGGTTGCTGTAGATACCAGCAATGTCTGAAATGTCGATAAACTTGATTTTTCTTCTTTTTTCTCTACAAGAGCTCTCACCATATCCGGCATCAGTCGGATTGATAAAAATTTTGTGCGGATTGTAAAGTAAATTCCTGTTGGAATCAACAATATAATAAGTAATGAAATTCCAATACTGCTTCCTCCGGGCAATGGAATGTGAAGCAAATCTCCCCACAAAAAACTATAGATTTTTTCAATTAAAGCAACTATCATTTTATTCTCCTCTGCCATGTTTTGCCAATTATTTTGACATTCATACCTTTCTTCACCGTTTCCCCTACGGATTCTTATTCATTATACCAACTTAACACATTAAACCGGTAAAATCAATCCATCCTTTTATTGATTTTTCTTATATTTTCTGATATTATATTTTTTGTATGTTTCGCTGGTGAATTTTTACAAATCACAGCGATTTTTTATTTTTTTAACTTTGCTTAGCAGAATTTTGTTTCTATTTAGGAAGAGAGGATTTTTTATGTTACATACTATTGAAACTGTCAACTCTGCCGTAAACAACTTTATCTGGGGTGTTCCGGCTATGATCTGCATTATCGGTGTGGGTCTTTACCTAAGTATCCGAACCCGCTTTTTGCAGATTCGCAAATTTCCATATGCCATTAAAACAACAATTGGTCGTATTTTCCGGAAAAGAGATGCCAGTGATGGTGCGATCACGCCATTCCAGGCTGTCTGTACCGCACTTGCCGCCACTGTCGGAACCGGTAATATTGCCGGTGTCGCAGGTGCTATTGCAATCGGTGGTCCCGGAGCAGTCTTCTGGATGTGGATTTCCGCAATTCTCGGAATGTGTACAAAATTCGCCGAAGTAACACTGGCAGTCCATTTCCGTGAAACGAATGAAAACGGAGAACTTGTCGGCGGTCCTATGTACTATATCAAAAATGGTCTTGGCAAAAACTGGCAGTGGCTTGCCGTTTTGTTCTCAGCATTTGGAGTCCTTACCGTATTTGGAACCGGTAATGCGACGCAGGTCAACACAATTACGACTGCCATCGATTCTGCTCTGCTGAATTATCACATCATTTCACAAGATATGATTTCACAGGCAAACCTCATTCAAGGTATCATTCTTACACTTTTAGTCGGAATGGTTCTTCTCGGCGGTGTAAAACGAATTGGAAAAGTAACCGAAAAACTTGTGCCATTTATGGCATTATTCTATATTCTCCTCGCCCTCGGCGTTATTTTCCTGAATATAGAAAATATCCCTGCTGTATTTGCTTCCATCTTTGAGGGGGCATTTAACCCACGCTCCGTAACAGGAGGAATCGTTGGAAGTGCATTTATGACATTGAAAAAAGGGGTTTCCCGCGGAATCTTCTCAAACGAAGCCGGACTTGGTACAGGTTCCATCGCACACGCTTGTGCAGACACTCAGAAACCTGTCAAACAAGGTTTCTTCGGAGTATTTGAAGTATTTACCGACACCATTGTCATTTGCACACTGACAGCACTTGTAATCCTTTGCAGCGGCGTACCGATTGCATATGGTGAGGCTGCCGGAGCTGAGCTTACAATCCTTGGATTCACATCCACATACGGAAACTGGGTATCTATATTTACGGCTGTTTCCATGTGCTGTTTTGCATTTTCTACAATTATCGGATGGGGATTATATGGAGCTCGCTGCATTGAATTTATTTTCTCTGCAAAGGTCATCAAACCTTTTATGATCGTATATTCTCTTGTTGCAATAATTGGTGCTACTATGGACCTTGGACTTGTATGGAATATCGCAGATACCTTCAATGGTCTGATGGCAATTCCAAACTTAATCGCACTGTTCTTGTTATCCAAAACGGTCTTCAAGCTTGTAAATGAATATAAAGAATTTGACTAAACATCACGAAAAGCCCTGTTAACATCCGTTAACAAGGGCTTTTCTCTTGCATTTTTTTACTTTTTCGAATCACATTCACAATCGTTCCAACCAGAAAGATTGCCAGGGCGATCATCCCTGCAATTTCCAATGTCTGTGCAAAGTAAAATGCACATTTCTCCTGATTTCCTGCTACCAGATAATAAACAATCCGATACATCCCCGCTCCCGGTACTGTCGGAAGTATTCCCGGAATAAGAAATATTGTAACCGGTGCGCGAAATCCTTTTGCAAAAATATGTGACAATATTGTAATTGCTAATGCGGAAAAAAATGCTGCAAGTACTGCATCTGTCTTGACAATATTAAGACAAAACAAATAAACAGTTCCTCCCACCGCTCCGATCACACCGGCTAAAGGAAGATATTTTTTCGGACATTCAATAATGATTGCAAAGCATACAATTGCAATAAATGATCCAATCGCACCACCTAAAAGTCTCATCACAGAACAACACCTCCTGTCCCCATAATTCCGGTTGCCGCCATTGCCAGTGCAACTCCTAATGCCACAGATACCGCACACAGAAATGCTTCCAGAATTCTTGCACAACCTGACAAATAATCTCCCTGAAGGGTGTCACGTATTGCCGTTGTGATTGCAACTCCCGGAACAAGTGGCATAATACCACTAATGATTACCGTATCCATATTCATAGCAGGAAACTGCCTCTTCAAAAAGATGGCCATCAGTGCCAATCCAAAAGATGACAAAACATCTTGTATAAACCCTTGTATCTTTAATTTCTTTCCTATTGTCACAATTAGTGCAAGCACTGCCCCTGCTGCGGACGCACCGGCCACCTCCAGCCATCCTCCGTTAAATAATGGGGCAAATCCTCCGCAGATACAGACTGTCGCAATATTATATATAGCTCTTCGATACTGTTTTGTTTCAATCTGCTGCAATTCCTTGTAAGCTTCTTCCAGTGAAATTTTCCCCTCACAAAATCGTCTGGAAATATCATTTGCGATAGCGATCCGATTCAAATTATTTCCTCTGGATTCCACTCTCCGGATTACTGTGATTGTTTCCATATCCGGATTATCTAACGTTGCCACAATTCCAGTCATCAACACAATCGTATCTACATTTTCTACATGAGCCATATTCAGGATATGACGGATCGTATCCTCTACACGATACGCTTCCGCTCCACTTTTCAACATAATCTCCCCTGCAAGAATTGCTGTATTCATCAACAACTTATAATCCATTTTCGTTCCTCATCTTATATTTTACGGAGTGAATGTACTACACTCACTCCGCCTTTCACTTTCTTATTCTGTTCTGTCCTTCTCCACAGACATTGCACAGTATATTACCCATGCAAGAAATACAATTGCAAATATCATCCAGCCGACAAAGATTCCCGTTCCCATATCTTTAAATTTATCATAATACCCTTTCAGATAAATAACAATGATAATTGCCGGAATTCCATAACTTACATAACCGCGAAGTGTTTTTGGAAACTTCATACCACTTCCTGTATTAACCTCTTTAATAAATGCATCCCATCCCCAGCCGTTCTTTCTTGTACAGAATAATACATAACCAAGACTTCCCAGTGGAAGCAGATTGTTAGATACAATAAAATCTTCCAGATCCATGATTGTGCTTCCCTCTCCAAGAAGCTGCACACCTGACCAGACATTAAATCCAAGTACACATGGAATACTTAAAATGATAATCAACGCTGCACATACAAGCACGCTCTTCTTTCTTCTCCAGCCAAGCAACTCCATATTGAACATAACCAGATTTTCAAACACAGCAATGATTGTTGACAATGCTGCAAATGTCAGGAATAAGAAGAATAAGAATGCCCAGATTCTTCCGCCACTCATCTGTGCAAAAATATTTGGCAATGTTATAAAAATAAGACTCGGACCTGCTCCCGGCTCGATTCCGTATGCAAAACATGCCGGAATGATAATAAATCCTGCTGTCAGGGCAACAAATGTATCAAGAAGCATAATATTTACTGCCTCACCGGTCAGACTTCTGGACTGATCCAGATAACTTCCAAAGATCAACAT
>ERZ791868.1672-NODE-1672-length-11075-cov-19.673049_pt1 | contig 11075 bp, 6 predicted proteins | sample MGYA00510281_ERZ791868 | MGnify/ENA primary metagenome ERZ791868 (study PRJEB30046, sample SAMN00792046) | human gut metagenome | study: EMG produced TPA metagenomics assembly of the A metagenome-wide association study of gut microbiota in type 2... | reverse complement strand
GAGGTCGCGCCGGCGCGGGCGTCGCAAGCCGCGGAATCAGCTGCGGGAAATGCCGTGGAACATGCTGTGAAACAAACCGGCGAATCGCAGCGGCCGCAGCGGTTCTCCGTATGGCGCAGCTATCGTCGCGCATGCGCCGACGGCGCGCTGATGTCGATGGTGGTGCTGATGTTCCTGTACACGCTGGCGTATTACCAGATCGTCAGCGGCCTGCCGATTTCCATGACGCAGATCGGCCTTGGCACGGATGAATATTCCAGTCTGCTGACCATCAACGGCGGCCTGCTGTGTCTGCTGCAGATTCCCGCGATCGGTCTGTTCCAGCGGATGAGCAACACCCGAGTGCTGGTGCTCGGCATGTCCATCACGGCGGTCGGATACGCGTTCCAGATCGGCGCGAATTCGTGGGTGGCGTTCGCAATCGCGACCGTGCTGTGGACGCTTGGCGAGCTGGGCACGTTCCCGATTGCCGCCACAACGGTGGCGAACATCGCGCCAAAGGATGTGCGCGGCACCTACCAAGGGTTATACAACCTGGTGTGGTCGCTGTCGAACGCGTTCTCGCCGTTGGTCGGAGGCTGGATTCTCAACGCGTTCGGCAGCCGTGTGCTGTGGATCTGCTGCACGGTGATGTTCGTCATCGTGGCAATCGGCTTCTACGTGACGCGCGGCCCACGCGAACGCGCCGCCGCCCGCAATCTCGCGGCCGAGGAGGGGTAGCCGGCGTACGTGAAAAGCGGGAGGCCGCGATTCCGTTTGGAACCGCGGCCTCCCGCTATGTGATTTAAGGATTGGAAAGAAGAGGGGCGAGGTGCTGTGGCGCCTGCGCCTTGCCTCCCGTCTAGGAAGCGGTCTTACTTGTTGAGGACCTTCTTGAAGAGGTCGGAGGAAGCCTTGGCGAGTGCGAACTGGCCGAAGCCCGGATCGATGGAAGCGAGGTTGGCGTTGATGACCTGGTTGAAAGTGTTGTTCTTCATGATGTTTCCTTTCGTTCGGCTTGGCGGCGCGTATCTGTTTTCTTGTTTATTCCTCTGGCCGCTGCCGTAAGTCTGTGTTTGTTGTCTATTTTCTTTTCTTCGTTCTTCTGTTGTGCCTTCATCTTACGTCGGGCAAATCGACAATGTCATGCGACGATCGTCACTTCTTTTGTAAAATCATCGGCTAATCTTGAAGAAAGAGTATCAACATATGAAAGACGGACAACGATAGGCATAGGAAAAGGGCACCGGCTGTTGCTTGGTGCCCTTGGGAAACAGAGATAAATCAGACCTTACGGTCTTCAGGAATATTCAGCAGTCGTTAGCGCTTGCGGATCTCCTCTCTCAGCGGCAGTACGCTGGTCGGGGAAACGGACGGTTCGTCGAGCCCGATATTGAGGAACTCTTCGGTCAGGGTAAGATCCGCGCCGAGACCGGAGATGAAGCCCGGAGCGATACCCGGCTTACCGGCGATGGAGAATGCGATACCGGTGGCGATGATCACCGGAAGCATGCCGGGGGCTTTGCCGCCGAGGGTGGCGAGTGCCTGCCAGAAATTGAATTCACCGGTGACCAGCGCGTCCTGGGACGTGCCGCCGAATGCCATGCCGATGGTGCCCTGGGTTTCGATCTTGATGTCGTCGTCTGCGGACTGTGCCTGCTGCAGTGCGGCGGTGACCTCCTGCTTGGCCATCTTGCGTGCGAGCGGCGAGAGCAGGCGAAGATGCTCGTTGGATCCGTCTCCGTTGGCGCCGACGGTGAGCAGCACCACGACTTTCGCCTCGGTGTCATCCACGCGGTACTGGTGGGGTGAGGTGATGAGCAGGCGCTTGATGATTTCGTCGCGACGTTCCACGGAGGAGATGCCGTTCATGGCGTTGGCATGGTCCATGCGGTCCTGCTGATTGAAATAATTTTGAAAATTCAAACGATATCCATGACCGCGCTGCGATTCGATAATCGGATTTTCTTCTGTGGATTCGTTAATTTGTTTTACGGTGCGATTGATGGTTTTTGTGGAGACGCCAAGCGCTTCGGACAATTCTTGTCCGGATACGAAATCACGGCGGTTCAGCAAATAGCCAATCATGGATTTCATGTAATCGTGCGTCATTGTCATGCCTCCTTGCACTATCCATGGTAACCGTGAGTCAACGGAAAATTGGGCTTCTGAAAACAGAGAAAAGTCCGTTGTCAACGGACACGACCAATGTCCTTTGCCAACGGACAACACCCTATATAAACCCCTGAATCATCGGAAGAATGTTGGCGAACCTTGGAAACGCAAAGAAAAAGTCCGACACGTTAAGTGACGGACTTGAGACTATCTGAGAGATTGTCTATTGACTGTTGGCCTGTTCTTGCGCCGTGAAAAATTACTTGCGCTTGGACTTGCCGAAGGTGAACGCACGTACGATCGCGACGATGCCGATCGCCACAAGCGCGCATCCGCCGAACAGGATCAGCCAGGTCGTGGAGCTGACGGGGGAGAACAGCACGATGAAGCCGGCGACGATCGACAGCAGTGCGTAGATTACGGCCCATGCGGAGCTTGGCATGCGCCACGATTCCACGAGCGCCATCACGCCTTCCAGCATCCAGCCGAGACCGACCACCATGGTGATGAGCACGGCGAGTGTGGCTCCGGAAAGCGCCGCGTTCTTCAACATGACCACACCGCCGACAGACAGCATCAGGCCGATCAGAATGTCAAGCACGCGCCATCCTCCCGGAAGCCCGAGTTCCACGATTGCGGTCACAATGCGGACCACACCGGAAACCACGAAGTATGCGCCGAGCGCGATTGCGGCGACCTTCAGTGTGGCACCGGGCCAGATCAGCAGTGCCAGGCCGAGAATGACGGCGGCGATGCCGAGTACCGCATACGTGCCGCGGATCGCGTTCTTTGCCTTCTTCGGGAGCCATTCCTCCACGAGCTTGAATGGGCTGATCGGCTGCCAATTGTTGGTGCCGTTGTCAGCGTCGGATTGGCTGTTCTGCTGTCCGTATGGTTGGCCGTACGGCTGGCCGGTGGTGTAGCTCGCGTAGAAGAAGCCGTTCTGGTTGGGATTCGGGTTGGCGTTGGGACCGTCGAAGTAGCATGGGGTCTGAGGCTCGCTTTGATACGGATTGCCCGAATTGTTGGGATTGCCGCCCTGCTGCTGGGATTGCGATTGCTGGTTTGGTGCGTATGCCCCGTATTCCGGCTGGCCTTGCGGCTGCTGTCCGTTGCTGCCATTTTGATTCGGATTGTTCGCATACGGGTTGTTCATTGCGTCGCTCATGATGGCCCCTTTCCTGGAAGAGCGTGCTTCGTGACGCTTGGACGCGCGCGAATTTGCTCGCCTGCGCTCGAACGTTTCGGAAGTTCTGCCCTCATTCTAGGCAATCCGTCTAATTTAAGCCATCAACAAAATCCCCCTCATCGTCCATTTTGATGGTCTGATCGCATGTTTTTTTCCGAATTGTCGCACGATCTTGCGAAATCGTGAGACAGAACTGCGAATCGTGAGGTCGAAAGTCAACTTGCGGCACAACGAATGCCTCCCGATCCTTGAAATCAAGAATCGGGAGGCATTTCGCACGTAGGAATCGACTGAATCCTTGAAACTAGAACAGGTCGAGGGCTACGTCGAGGTTGAGCGGCTGGTCGGCGGGCAGCTGATACTGCTCGTGCACCGGGCTCATCCAGGAATCGTCGCCGCCGACACCCATCTGAGCGGCGAGCACGCGCAGGAACATGTGCTTCGGCTCCGGCAGCTCGTCCTGATGCAGCGCCTCTTCAAGCATCGTGCTCGAATACGGCAGCAGGCTCATCGCAAACGGCTTCGTAACGCCGGTTTCAGTATTCGCAGTCTGGCTCACGCGCAAGCCATGACCAGAATCGTCCGTAATCTCAGCCCAACGCACGTCCTCATGGTTGCCGGTTTCCTGCGGCAGCAGATACGGCGCGCGATCGCGGAAGGCGTTCGTATCCCAAATGCCCAGCTTCGCATGCTTGCGGTCGGCATACGTTTCCTCCGGGCCGACGCCATAGAATCGCAGATTCGAATACTCGACCGGCAGCATCCATTCAATGCCGAACGCCGGAATCGTCGGCAGATCGCCGTCCTTTTCACCCGGATACGCAACATGCAGATCGACGTGGCCAAGCACATCGGCAACGTAACGAATGGTGACCTTCGTGCGCTGCGCAATCGCAAGCTCATACGTGTAAGTGACGGAAACTGCGGTTTCGCCGAGCGGCTCAACCTTCGTATCAACGCAACGCGCATACTTTCCGGCAACCGCCCACTGCGCACGCTCGAACGCATGGCCCGCGCCGCGATCATTGTCGGTCAGCGCACGGAACGTGGTGATCAGCGGCTTGCGCAACACGAATTCGCGCTCGCCAAGCTTGTACGACACCATGCCACCCTGTGCAAGGGAGAACAGGGCTTCACGGCCCGCACTGCGTGCGCCGATATTCCAGCGGCCCAAGGTGATCGCTCCATCGGAAGTGGTGTTAACTGCATCGCCCGCAGAGACGTTCTTGCCACCCGCAACCACGCACTGGCCGAACGAAAGCTCATACCCAGCCGGAGCCCAATCGCAAGCGGAAGTCAACTGCTGGGACGCCTCCAAAACCAGCTCCTGCGCACTTGCACGGTAATCGTCAACTGGCCAATCGATCTCAACATGTTCACTTGCTCCTGCAGCAACATCGAAGCGGCGCGAAGAAGACCAAACCGGCTTGCCATCAGCCAAAATACGCAACACAAACGTGGAATCAGCCGTCGAAACAAACAGATTGTCGTTGATGATCGTGATGCCGGAAGCATCGACGGCAATGTGCACATTCGCATACAGCTGCTTGACGTCCTGCGCCTTCGGCGACGGCGTACGGTCGGCGAACAGCAGGCCGTCACCAGAGAACTCGTAGTCGCTCGGGCGGTCGCCGAAATCACCGCCGTAGCACATGCGGCCGTTGCCGTCGAGAATCGCCTGATCGATGAAATCCCAAATAAATCCGCCCTGATACTGCGGGTAACGTTCCAGCGCAACATATTCGTCCATATTTCCGACGGAATTGCCCATGGCGTGCATGTATTCGCAGGAAATATACGGCTTCTTCGGGTTGGACTTGAGATATTCCTCGATTTCGTCGGCATGCGCGTACATGCGGCTTTCGATGTCGGTCACATCGTCAAACGCGCGATCATGCACGGAACCCTCGTAATGCACCGGACGGTTCGGGTCGATCGCATGCGCGTGGGCGTGCATCGCGCGGAACACTTCGCCGGCGAACGACTCGTTGCCGAGCGACCAGATGAGCACGCTCGGATGGTTGTAATCGCGGCGCATCATGCTGTTGATACGGTCCACGCACGCGCCCTCCCACTGCGGCTTGCTGCCCGGCACCGCAGTCTCGGGGGTTTCGATGTTGTTCGCAACCCAGCTGCCGTGCGTTTCCATATTGGTCTCGTCGATCAGGTAGATGCCGTATTCGTCGCACAGGTCGTACCAGTATTCCTGGTTGGGGTAGTGCGAGGTGCGGATGGCGTTGATGTTGTGCCTCTTGCAGAACGTGATGTCGTCGATCATGTCTTGCCTGGTGATGGCGCGGCCGCGCTTCGCGTCGAATTCGTGGCGGTCGGCGCCCTTGAAGACCACGCGCTTGCCGTTGAGCTTCATGATGCCGTCTTCGATGCGGAATGTGCGGAAGCCGATACGCTGCACGATTTTTTCGACCAGCGGGCCGTCATGGCCGACGACAAGCACCGTCAGCTCATACAGGGTTGGCTCTTCGGCGCTCCACGGCGCAATGTTCTTCAGCGCGCCGGAATTGAGGGTGATGGTTTCGTTGGCGCATTGCGTGGATTCCCACACCACAGTGCCGTTTGCGTCACGCAGTTTCGCCTTGACGGTGGCCGCGTCGTTTGCATTGCGCAACTGCAGGGTTGCATTCAGCGTTCCGGCGGCCATGGAGGGATTGTAGTCGGCTTCGATCTGCACGGTTTCGACATGCACGCGAGGCTGTGCGGCGAGCTCCACGGAACGGAACAGGCCGTGCAAACGCCAGAAATCCTGATCTTCCAGCCAAGAGGCGCTCGCGTATTCGTAGCAGGCGACGGTGAGCACGTTGTCGCCGTCAACGTTCAACGCTTCGGTGATGTCGAATTCGTTCGGGGTGAAACCATCCTCGCCATAGCCGACGAACGTGCCGTTGACCCACACGTAGATCGCGGTGGCCATGCCGTGGAACGTGATGCTGACGGTGCCGCCATTTTCCAGCGTCGCGGCGAGCGGACGGTCAAGCGTGAAGGAACGGCGGTAGATCGCCACATGATTGTTTCCGGGAACGTTCGGCTCCTGCGGATCCTCATGGCCATCCCATGGATACTGCACATTCACATATTTGTTCTTCAAATAGCCGGCCATCTGCAGGTGTTCGGGCACGTTGATCGCGCCGAAACCGGCATCGTTGAAGTCAGCTGCGGCGAACGGCGCGTTTTCCACGTCGATGGATGCGGCCTGAGTAACGTTTACTTTCCATACACCGTCGAGATTCTGCTTCGGTTCGGTGGCTTCGCCCAGGAAATACCGATGATTGGAGTGCGCGGGCTTGCGATTCACCGCGAATACGGTCGGATCGGTGAGCCAGCTTGCGTTCGCCTGCCGCGCCTGCAGGATGCGCGATTCCGGAACCTCTTGCGTTTGCTGTGATTCTTGCAATTGCGTGGCTTCTTCTTGAGCTGCCATAGTAACTACCCCTATCCATTGCGACGTTGCCAATGTACGCTACGAATCATAGCGTAAGTAATTTTATTTACTAACATTCGATAACATATCACACTTCCGCCAAAAATGGTAGCGACATTGCCGTCGGTGTTGCCGTGTAATCGAATGCGCGGTCGAAATACGATTGCAGATTATGTTTCACGATTTTGTGAAATCTTGACAAAAGACGGTGCGTTGCGCTCTTGCAAAATGGGCACGGTGTGTAATAATGGCAGGAATGCACCGATGGCGCACGCCCGGTGCCCACAACCGCGCAGCATTGCCCAGTTCGGCGAGTGGTTGCGAAAATCGCAATTTTCCGCTATTTCGCACTATCGCAACGGCAGGGGAGTGCTGACTACTCCGCGGCGCTCCCAAGGAGATCATCATGGTTGATCGCAAGGAAGATCAATCCACCCAATTCCGCGATACCAGTTCGGGAAATTTCGAACAAGCAGCAAAAACCGCGACGCAAACGCAAGTCGACCCGTCGCTCGCCGATGCGCAAACCGTAGCGCAATCGCTTGGTGTCGATTTGAATACCGGCCTGAGTCAAGCGGAAGCCAAGCGTCGACTCGACAAGTACGGACCGAACGAACTCGCGTCCGCACCACCGGTGCCGAAATGGAAGAAATTCCTCGAACAATTCAAAGACCCCCTTGTCTACCTGTTGCTGGCTGCGACCGGCATTTCGCTCGTCGCATGGTTCATTGAACGAGCCAACGCCGTACCGGGTGCGGAAGGCGGCGAAGCATTGCCGTTCGACGCCATCGTCATCGTGCTGATCCTCATCGTCAACGCAGTACTCGGCTACATTCAGGAATCGAAGGCGGAAGCCGCCGTCGAAGCGCTCTCCAGCATGACCGCGCCGCAGACCAACGTGCTGCGTGACGGCAAAATCGAACGCATCAACACGGTTGACGTGGTGCCGGGCGACATCATCGTGCTCGGCGAAGGCGACTCCGTTTCCGCGGACGGACGCCTCTTCGCCGCCGCCAGCCTACGAATCGCGGAAGCCAGCCTCACCGGCGAAAGCGTGCCCGTCGGCAAAAAGACCGACACCCTCGCACAGGCGAAGGCCCTCGGCGACCGCGCCAACATGGTGTTCAACGGCACGTCCGTAACGCAAGGCACCGGCCGCGCCATCGTAACCAGCACCGGCATGGGCACGCAGGTCGGTAAAATCGCGGATCTGCTGCAAGCCACGGAAGACGACGAAACCCCGCTGCAAAAGGAAATGAACTACGTTTCCAAAATCCTCGGCAGCGCGGTATGCATCATCGCGGTCGTGGTGCTGGTCGCGCTCGCGCTTACCGAAGGCTTCCAAGACGTTCACGATGTGATCGATTCGCTACTGTTGGCCGTCTCGCTGGCGGTCGCGGCCGTGCCGGAAGGTTTGGCTGCAATTCTTACGGTGGTGCTCGCGCTCGGCGTGCAGCGCATGGCCATGCACAATGCGATCGTCAAGAAGCTGCATTCGGTGGAAACGCTCGGATCCGCGTCGGTGATCTGCTCCGATAAGACCGGCACGCTCACCCGCAATGAGATGACCGTGGAGCGCGTGGTCACGCCGAGCGGCGAAGTGCAGCTTACTGGCACCGGCTATGCGCCGGAAGGCCGCATGGTGGTCGATCCACAGACCATGGAACATGCGCAAATACGCGGGATCATCGAATCGGAAGCCGTTGCGACCCTTGCCGTGGGCGCGTTGGCGAACGACGGCGAACTGCGCGAATCTGCTGCTTCTGCCGGAAATGCGGAAAACGTAACGTGGGAGGCGGTCGGCGACCCGACCGAAGTCTCACTCATCGTCGCAGCACGAAAAGTGAAGGCGGATCGCAAGTACGCCAACTACGAGCGCGTTGGCGAAATCCCGTTTACTTCCGAACGTAAGCGCATGTCCATCGTGGCGCAAGACAACGCTGACGCCGGCCGCCTGACCGTCTTCTCCAAGGGTGCCCCCGATGTACTTCTTGGATATTGCAGCAGGATTGCGGTCGGCGGTGCCGTTCGCCCACTTACGGAAGGTGATCGTCAGCAGATTCTTGCGACTGTCGAACAGCTTTCCTCCGACGCATACCGCACGTTGGGTCAGGCTTATCGTCCGCTCGGTACCGCTTCTCTTGCGCAAGTGCCGGGAATCATGCTGAATTCCGCAGGTCATGTTGCCGATATTGCGGAACAAAGCGATGTGCTTGAGAACGATTTGATTTGGGTCGGCATGATCGGCATCATCGATCCGCCGCGCACGGAAGTGCGTGATTCGGTTGCCGAAGCGCATCGCGCCGGCATTCGTACGGTAATGATTACCGGCGATCACCCGCTGACCGCGGCGCGCATCGCCACCGATCTGGGCATTATCGACAAGGGCGGCACGGCCATGACCGGCAGCCAACTCGACGAACTGCCCGACGAAGCGGCATTCGACAAGGTGACCAGCGGAGTGTCCGTCTACGCGCGAGTCGCGCCGGAACACAAGTTGAAGATCGTTGAATCCTTGCAACGGCAAGGCAATATCGTGGCCATGACCGGTGACGGCGTGAACGACGCTCCCGCAGTCAAAACCGCCGATATTGGCGTCGCCATGGGCATTACCGGCACTGAAGTGACCAAGCAGAGCGCGAAAATGATCCTCGCCGACGACAACTTCAGCACCATCGTCGCAGCCGTGCGTGAAGGACGCGGCATTTTCGACAACATCCGCAAGTTCCTGCGCTACCTGCTGAGCTCCAATGTGGGCGAAGTGTTCACCGTGTTCGGCGGGGTGATGCTCGCCGGATTCCTCGGCATCACCCAGCCCGGCAGCCAAGGCGTGACCGTGCCGCTGCTTGCCACGCAGCTGCTGTGGATCAACCTGCTCACCGACGCGGCACCCGCGCTCGCCATGGGCGTCGACCCGTCCACCGACGATGTGATGGCGCGCAAGCCGCGCAAACTCACCGATCGCGTGATTGACGCCGAAATGTGGGGCGACATCATTTTCATCGGTGTGATTATGGCGGCCGTCACCCTGATCGGCATGGATATGCACTTGGACGGCGGTCTGTTCACCGACCGTTCCGTCGATGCGATCGGTCACGACGCACAAATGACGGAAGCACGCACCATGGGCTTCACGATTCTCGTGTTCGCGCAAATGCTGAACGCGCTTGCCTCGCGCTCGCACTTGCAGTCAGCGTTCGTCGGACTGTTCTCCAACAAGTGGCTATGGGGCGCGATCGCGCTGAGCATGGTATTGCAGCTGGCGGTGATTTACATTCCGTTCCTCAACACCGCTTTCGGTACGGTACCGCTCAGCGTCGGCGCATGGGTCGAATGCCTCGGCCTTGCCATGATCGTGCTCATCGCTTCCGAACTGCGCAAATGCGTCCTCCGCGCCAGATAACGTCCGAAAGTGCGCAAAATCTCGGACGTTATCCAGCTTTCTGGAAGGGAAAGGTTTGTGAAGTCAATGATTGATGGGCTTCTTTCTTGCCTAATCTTTTTGGTGAGATGGGAGGTGCGCGGGATGCATTCGTTTGTTGAAGTATGGCGTCCGATGAAATTTAAGTGTTTTAATTAAATCAGATACAACATTTATTTTCATATCGGCTATACGCTTCTTTTAGGAAATCTGTCGGATCGCATCGAAGCGCTTCCGACAGACGCCTGGCTGTATCCAGCCGCATGCCTGAGGTCGAGCGATAGCCTGTCTCAAACCAAGAGATGTTCGGCTGGGGAATCCCTGTCATCTCTGACAACTCGTTTTGCGTATAGCCGCGAGTCCGACGAATGTCTCTTAGCCCGGATTCAGCGCAGTGGATTCCGCCTCTCCAACCTTCGTCGGGATGGAGCTCCAACACGTTGCAGTGCAATGCTTTGGCAATTTGGCGAGCGGTGTCCAAATGCATATTGCGTATGGTTTCCGGATTGTTTTCGAACATGACGAGACGATCATGATCCACGCCGGAGAGCTCGGCCAGCTGTTCTAGAGACATTCCTTCTTTGAGTCTCAGGTCCTGTAGCCTCATAGGCTGCGCCTCCATGCCGTTCCCTCCCTTCACGGTATCACTGCGGAATATTCGATCCGTCTTCTATTTTGAGTCAAAAGCCTGCTCATGAAAGGGACCATCCCGTCTTGGCAGGTCATTTTGCTCCGCTGCGCCCCACAGGATAACAGAATCCCCTCAACGTATCGTTCCGTCAATTCCTGATAAGGCGACTCATACGACGAACATGTTTTCCGGAAGGATGAGCTGGTTTCTGTGGAAAAGGAGAAAGACGATTCAGATGGACGGAATCGGGACACGCCGAGGGATGTGTTTATTTGCAACGATTCTAGGGTATCTTTGGAAGGGT
>ERZ791868.1669-NODE-1669-length-11089-cov-4.331430_pt1 | contig 11089 bp, 11 predicted proteins | sample MGYA00510281_ERZ791868 | MGnify/ENA primary metagenome ERZ791868 (study PRJEB30046, sample SAMN00792046) | human gut metagenome | study: EMG produced TPA metagenomics assembly of the A metagenome-wide association study of gut microbiota in type 2... | reverse complement strand
ATCATATTGCCCTCGGCAATGCCGCAGTCAAAGTGACGATCCGGGTAAGCCTTGCGGAACATGCCGGTCTTGGTGGCGGCGGCAAGGTCTGCGTCCAGCACCACCAGATCATCGTGACCCTCGGCGGCCAGTTCCTTCAGGGTATTGCCGTAGCTTTCACGGGTAGCAATTTTCTTCACATCTGCCATCTTATTTGTCCTCCTGTTCCAGCGCGGCGTATGCGGCGTTCAGTTCCTCAATTGCGATCTTGTACTCGTCGTCGTTGGGGCCCTTGCCGTGCCAGTCCACAGAGTTGGTCATAAAGGAAACGCCCTTGCCCTTGGTGGTGTCCATGATGATGCAGGTGGGCTTTGCGGTCTCGGCGTGGAACGCCTGCATGGCGGCTTCGATCTGGTCGTAGTCGTGGCCGTCGATGGTGACCACATTGAAGTTGAATGCCTTCAGCTTATCTTCCAGCGGAGCGCTGTTCATGACCGTCTCGGTAGTGCCGTCGATCTGCAGATGGTTGCGGTCCAGCACAACGCACAGGTTGCTCAGGCCGTAGTGGGCGGCAAACATGAATGCCTCCCAGCACTCGCCCTCTTCCACCTCGCCGTCGCCTACGATGGCAAACACGTTGATGGGCTTGCCGGCGTGCTTGGCACCCAGTGCCATGCCGCAGGCAGCAGAGATGCCCTGGCCCAGACTGCCGGTGGACATATCCACGCCCGGGGTCTCGTTCATGTTGGGGTGGCCCTGCAGATAGCTGCCGATCTTACGCAGGGTCTTGAGGTCTTCCACCGGGAAGTAGCCGCGCTCGGCCAGCGCTGCGTACAGCGCCGGAGCCGCATGGCCCTTGGACAGTACCAGACGGTCGCGGTCGGCCTTCTTCGGGTCCTTCGGGTCAATGTTCATTTCTACGAAATAGAGGTAGCTCAGCAGTTCGGCGATATCCAGACTGCCGCCCGGATGGCCGCACTTTGCGCTGTGCGTGCCCTCGATCACGCCCATTCGGATGTGGCAGGCGTGCTTGGCCAGGGTGAGTTTTTCTGCATTTGTCATGATGGTCCTCCCGTATGAACCTCAGATTTGCACATGTTCAAAAAAGCCTTTCGTCAGCGCCGGGGCAGTCCGCTGCCTGCGGCGCGCTCTTTTTCAAGTTTATATTAGCTATTCTATGCAAAAAGGTCAAGTTCCTTCATGCAAAATGTACATACACGGGGAAATCTTGCCCGAAAAGTTCCGCTTTTTGGTCAATTTGCGGGTCGTTTGCCGCATCTTGACAGCCACCGGGGCATTTGCTATAATTTTGCCAAAACCCGGCACGGAGCCGGGTGTGCGGGCAGAAGCCTGTTTTCTCCATCTTACAGAGAGTTTTATCCAGACACACATTTTACAGACGCCACGGAGGGGTCTGCTTTTGGTGCGAACACCAGAGGCAGGCCCCTTTTTTGCGTTCAAGGAGGAATTTTTCATGAAAACCAGAACCAACTCGCCCGCCCGCAGCATCGTGCTGGCCGCACTGTTCCTTGCACTGGCCTTTGTGCTTCCCATGGTCACCGGCCATGTGCCGCAGGTGGGCAACATGCTGTGCCCCATGCATTTTCCCATTCTGCTGTGCGGCTTTGTGCTGGGCGGCCCCTGGGGGCTGGCCGTGGGCTTTGTGGCTCCGCTGCTGCGCTCGGTGCTGTTCGGCATGCCGCCGATGTTTCCCATCGCCATCTCCATGGCCTTTGAGCTGGCCGCTTACGGCCTTGTGTCCGGCCTTGTCTGGCGCAGAGTAAAGCACACCCTGCCCATGATGTACGCCGCCCTCGTCACCGCCATGGTAGCCGGGCGTCTGGTCTGGGGTGCCGTGCGGTTCGTGCTGGCAGGCCTGACCGGCTCGAGTTTCCCGTTCAGTGCATTCCTGTCCGGCGCACTGCTCACCGCCGTGCCGGGCATCATCGCACAGCTGGTGCTCATCCCTCTGATCCTTACCGCTCTGCAGAAAGCGAAGATCATCGACTAAACAAAGGGGCTGTTGCACGTCGTTTTAGCCGAAAGTGCAGCAGTCGTTTTCAAAATTAAACGTATAATCAAACAATTCAAAAAAGCATGTGCATCACAAATCCATCGAAAATTTCTGTTTTTCGAGAAAATTTGTTGCACATGCTTTTGTTTTGGACATTGATACTGTTTGATTCTTACGCCTATTCGTACAAAAATAGAGGCTGTCGCATGTGCAACAGCCCCATTTTTATGCCTTTTTAGTTTTTCTTGCCGGTCAGGAACTCCGGCAGGGGCTTGCCCTGCTTGAGCCACTGGTGATACTCGGCCGTTGCGGCGAACTCCACGTCGCCGGCGGAGTTCAGGGCAGTCTCCACAGAGTCCTGCACCACGCCGATGATGAAGCCGACACCCACCATCTGCATAGCGACATCGTTGGAGATGCCGAACAGCGAGCATGCCATGGGGATCAGCAGCAGGGAGCCGCCGGCCACGCCGGAAGCACCGCAGGCACCCAGAGCGCTCATAGCGCTCAGCACGATGGCGGCAGGCAGGGACACCTGAATGCCCAGCGTGTTGGCGGCGGCCAGCGTCATGATGGTGATGGTGATGGCGGCACCGTCCATGTTGATGGTAGCGCCCAGCGGGATGGACACGGAGTACATATCCTTATCCAGACCCAGCTTTTCGCACAGAGCCATGTTGACCGGGATGTTGGCGGCGGAGCTGCGGGTGAAGAAGGCGGTCAGGCCGGACTCCTTCAGGCAGCGGAACACCAGCGGATACGGGTTGCAGCCCAGATAGATGAACATGATGAAGGGGGAGACGATGAGTGCCATGAACAGCATGGTGCCCACCAGCAGAGCCAGCAGCTTGCCGTACTGGGTAAAGATGGCCAGACCGTTGCCGGAAACATTGGTGTACACCAGACCCATGATGCCGAAGGGTGCCAGATTGATGATCCAGCGCACGATCTGGGACACAGCGTCGGCGGTGTTGGCCATGAAGGTCTTGGTGGATTCAGAGCCGATGCTCTTCATGGCAATGCCGAACATGCAGGCCCAGAACAGGATGCCGATGTAGTTGCCGCTCATGATGGCGCTGACGGGGTTGGCCACAAAGTTTGTGAGCAGGGTGCCCATCACTTCGCCCAGACCCTGCGGGATCACATCGGACTGGGCAGCATCTGCCAGCACGACCTTGACCGGGAACAGGAAGCTGGTGACAACGGCAATGGCCGCAGCCAGGAAGGTGGTGAGCATGTACAGCCAGATGACCGTGCCGAAGCGGCGGTCCAGCTTGGAAGAGCCCTGCGCCAGAGCGCTGGCCACGATGACGAACACCAGCACCGGGGCAATGCCCTTCAGAGCGCCGACGAACAGATTACCAAATTCGCCCACCCAGCCGGCACCGGGAGCTGCCAGTGCAAGCACTGCGCCGACGATCAGACCGATCAGGATGCGAATGATCAGGCTGATGCCGTTGTAGCGTGCAACTGCCTTGTTCAACGTTTTCATATGCAATACTCCTCTTTTCCGCGTGTACGCACACCGCGTACAGTTTCCTGTTCTTTGCGTGAGAACAGGTGTTATTATAGCACATACGGCAAAGAAATGAAAGCGTTTTCAGACATTTTCCGTTCACAAATTTGCTTTTCAGCCTGTTTCAGCGTTTTTTCTCATTTGAGTTGTTCTCTTCCGGAATACAGTTCAGGTCTTCTCCCGCAAAAAGGCCGGAAACGCGCTCTGTCGTTTCCGGCCCTGCAGAAGTTGCTCTTCAGTTTGCGACGCTGCCGCTGATGCTCAGGATGTTGGCACTGCCGTCCAACCCTCTGTAGACCGTCATCACGGCATAATTAAGAATGTCTCCTTTTCACCAGATCTGTTTTTCCAGGGATATCGTTTTATCCTGTATGCAAAAGCGCACGCCTTTCCATTGCACCGCTTTGAAAAATTTTCCCAAGACGCAAAAATGCCTGTGCAGCCGGTTTGCAATCACCGGGCACAGGCATTCCGTGTTTCTTATTCCAGCGGCAGGGCCATTGCCATTTTCTGGTAGGCAAAGCGCGGGGAGCCGTCCTTCACATGGATGACACCGCAGCGGGTAAAGCCGTTCTTTTCCAGAATATGCTGCATGATCTTATTGTCGGCGTGGGTGTCGGCGCGCAGGCTCTGGCAGTGCTCCAGGCACCACTCCAGCACAGCTGCGGCCACGCCCTTCTGCTTTCCGGCCGAAGCCAGCCGGTGCACCGTGCCGTAGGGCAGGGTATCATCCAGCCACTTTCCGTCCTCAATAACAGCATAGGTGGGGTCTGCCCCCAGAATAAACGCAAACACTGCCTCGATCTGTCCGTTGACCACATAGACGAACAGACGGTTTGAATCGATATCTTCTTCCAGCAGTTCCTGCGGAGGGAAGCTGTCGCCCCACTGGGTCGGGTTGCCTGCTTCCTTCATCGCTTCCCGGGCATGGGCATAGATCTTCAGGATCTGCGGCAGATCTCCTCTCACTGCGCCACGAAACATTCATTCCACCTCTTTCGGGCCGCGCCGCGTCCTGCGGCACAGCTGCAAATGTAAACTGAACTTATTGTACTACATCTTGCCATAAAAATCCAGTTTTTGCATCACTCTGCCGAAGCGCAGCAAAAAAGCAGGGCACAGACTCTGCTGTGTCCTGCCGTTTTCTGCCAGAGATGCTCATGCACCGGTGCGTACTGTGCGGGCCTGACGGTACTCGCGCGGGCTGAGTCCGTAGCGCTCGTGGAACAGGCGGTAGAAATAGCTGGTGTTCTCGTAGCCCACCATGGAGATGATCTGCTGGATGTTCAGGTCACTGCGGCGCAGCAGCCTTGCTGCCGTTTCCACACGGTGCTTCTGCAGCAGTTCCTTGTAGGTCTTACCGGTCTGGGCGCGGACGCACTCGCTGACATACGCCAGCGAAACGCCGTATTCCCGCGCCACGTTGGAAAGGCTGGCTTCGCGGTAATTCTGGGTGATCTCTTTCATCGCCGCCTGCACCAGCGCTTCGCGGCTCACCGTGCCGCCATGTGCTTCCAGCGGAAAATTCCGGATCTGCATCATAATCAGTTTCCTCCGTAAAGGGTGCGGCGGGCGGGGACAGGGGGGAGGTCGGACACCCGCCGCACAGGGATGGCTGGTTCCTCTTGAACCTTACACCCTGAATACGACCCCGCCGGCCGGAATATTGCAGAAAACTCAAAAATTTTTGTTATTTGCCGTTCCATAGTCCCGTCGTACAAAAAAAGGCCGCTTCTGCGGTCAGGCAGAAACGGCCTTTTTCAGGAGAAATAAAGAAAACACGAACCCACAAGGGTATGGAAACACTCAGAACATACTCTCGTCCTTATAGCGGCCGGTGCGCACGAACTGCACCCACTCGGCCACGTTCACGGCGTGATCGCCGATGCGCTCCAGATACTTGATGACCATCAGCAGGTCCAGCGCTGCATCCACCTTGGACGGGTTTGCAGCGATCTCCTGTGCGAGGGTGTGCTTGATGGCATTGAAATCGTAGTCCACGGCATCGTCCGCCTCAATGACCTTGCGGGCGGCAAGCTCATCTTCGGCGGTCAGGGCGGCAAGGGCGTCCAGGATCATCTGATGCGCCTTTTTGCCCATGGCAATGGCCTGGCTGACCGCCGGGTCGCCTTCCTTGCGGACGGTGACCAGATGGGGGATGATCTCGGCGATGTCGGCGGCGTGGTCACCGATGCGCTCGATGTCCGTCACCACCTTCATGGCGGTGGAGATGCGGCGCAGGTCGCCTGCAACGGGCTGCTGACGCAGCAGCAATGTCATGCAGCGGTGCTCAATGTCCCGCTCCATGTTGTTGATGCGGCTGTCGCCCTTGACGATGGCCATTGCGGCCTCGGCGTCGGCCACGCACAGTGCCTGCAGGGCGTTCTCCACTGCATCGGCGGAGTTGCGCCCCATCTCGGCCAGCGAATTTTTCAGCGATTCCAGATCGGTATCGTACTGTTTGCGGATGCTCATTGGTCTTGTTCCTCCTTGCATTAACCGAACCGGCCGGAGATGTAATCCTCGGTGCGCTTGTCCTGCGGGGCGCTGAAGATCTGGCTTGTGGGGCCGACCTCCACCAGTTCGCCCAGCAGGAAGAAGGCGGTGCGGTCGCTGATACGGGCTGCCTGCTGCATGTTGTGGGTCACGATGACCACGGTGTAGTTCTTTTTCAGCTCGCTCATCAGCTCTTCCACCTTCATGGTGGAGCCGGGGTCCAGTGCGCTGGTGGGTTCGTCCATCAGCAGCACTTCCGGCTTGACCGCCAGAGCGCGGGCGATGCACAGACGCTGCTGCTGGCCGCCGGACAGGCCCAGAGCGCTCTTTTTCAGACGGTCTTTCACCTCGTCCCAGAGGGCGGCGCCGCGCAGGGAGCTTTCCACCAGTTCGTCCAGCTCGGCCTTGCTGCGCACGCCGTGCAGCTTGGGGCCGTAGGTGATGTTATCGTAGATGCTCATGGGGAAGGGATTTGCCTTCTGGAATACCATACCCACGCGGCGGCGCAGGTCGGTGAGCTGCATTTCCTTTGCAAAGATGTCCTCGCCTTTCAGCCGCACATCGCCCTCGATGCGCACATTCGGCACAAGGTCGTTCATGCGGTTGAGGGTCTTTAAAAAGGTGGATTTGCCGCAGCCGGAAGGGCCGATGAGAGCCGTGATCTCCCGTTCGCCCACATCCAGAGAAATGCCTTTCAGCGCCTTGAAGTCGCCGTACCAGAGGTTCAGATCTTTCGCCGAGATCACCGACGTGTTCGTGTTTTCCATAGTGTACCTCTTATTATAAGCCTTTCCCCGAGGGGGAAGGCTTTTTTACTGCTTCTGTTTCAGTTTAGTTTTGGCCAGACGTGCTGCCAGATTAATGACCAGCACCAGCACCAGCAGCACCGCGCCGATGCCCCATGCGGAGGCAAAGTCGCCGTCCTCAAAGGCACGCAGGTACAGCAGAACCGACAGGGTTGCGCCGTTGGAGGTGTAGGCCTTGACCACACCGTTGGCGATGACCTCGGCCGCGCCGGCGGTGAACAGCAGCGCGGCGCTCTCGCCCACGATACGGCCCACGGCAAGGATACAGCCGGTGACGATGCCGTCGATGCTGCAGGGCAGCACGATGGTGCGGATGATGTGCCACTTGCCCGCACCCAGACCCATGGCGCCCTCACGGTAGCCCTGCGGCACCGTCTTGAGGGACTCCTGGGTGGTGCGGATGATGGTGGGCAGATTCATGACCACCAGCGTCAGGCTGCCGGACAGCAGACAGGTCTGGAAGCCCAGCGCCTGGCTGAACACCAGCATACCCACCAGGCCGTAGATGATACTGGGGATGCCCGCCAGCGTCTCGTTGGTGAACTCGATCACCTCGATGAGCCTGCGGTTGGTGGCGTACTCGGTCAGGTAGACCGCCGCGCCCACGCCCAGCGGCAATACGATCAGCAATGTCAGCAGGATAACATACAGAGTGTTGATGATGGCGGGCAGGATGCCGTCGGTGCCTTTCAGCACGCTGGCCTTCGTGGTCAGAAACTCCCAGCTGATGTGCGGGATGCCGCGCCACAACACCATGCCGATGATGCCTGCCACCAGCACGATGACCAGCACCGCCGCGGCCCAGACCAGTGCGTTCATCACCCGGTTCCATGCCCGGCGGGAGGAAGAAAAGCCCTTATTCATCGCGGCTGCCTCCCTTCAGGACAACGTTCAGCACCACGTTGATGATCATGATAAAGACGAACAGCACCAGCGCAATGCTGAACAGCGCCTGACGCTGCAGGCCGCCGGCGTAGCTCATCTCCTTGGCGATGGCCGTAGTCAGGAAGGTGACGCTGCGGAACAGACTGTCCGGCATGTTGGGGCTGTTGCCAGCCACCATCATAACGGCCATGGCCTCGCCGATGGCGCGGCCGATGCCCAGCACGATGCCGGCGGCAATGCCGCTCTTGGCAGCGGGGATGCTGATCTTGAACCAGGTTTCGGTATCGGTAGCCCCCAGCGCCAGACTGCCCTGTTCATACTCCGGCGGCACGGCGTTGAGCGCCGTGACCGACACGGAGACGATGCTGGGCAGGATCATGACGGAAAGCACCACGATGGCCGACAGCAGGCAGGCACCGGATGCCTTACCGAAGGTGCTTGCCACGGCGGGCACCAGTACCTGCATACCCAAAAGGCCGAACACCACGCTGGGAATGCCGGACAACAGCTCAATGGCCGTGACCACCACGGTGCGCACTTTGGGGTTTGCCGCCTTGGACAGGAACACTGCCGTCAGCAGACCGATGGGCACACCGAGGATGGCAGCGCCCAGCGTGCCGTAGATGCTGGACAGGATGAAAGGCAGGATGCCGAACAGCGGCTCGGCCGCCGTGGATGCCCACTTTGTGCCGAACAGGAACTTGAAAAAGCCGATCTTGTGGATGGCCGGCACGCCGGAGATGACCATGTACACCGTGATGAGCACCACGCAGCCCACGGCCAGCATACCGCACAAGAAGAAGATGAAGTTCATCACGGCTTCCAGCCATTCGGCGGGGGTGCGGGGCATCCGTACCCGCTTCAGCAGGGAAGAGGATTTTTTATTCATATTCCGATCCTTCGAAAAAGCCGCGCCGGCTCAGCCTTTCTGGGCAGGCCGACGCGGCGGGGTATTTTGTGAACGGCCTCGCCCTCTCAGTCTCGGCACTTCGTGTCTCGACAGCTCTCCCAAAGGGAGAGCCTCTGGCGAAACCGGAGACTTTGCATGGACTGCCAAGGCCTCTCACTTTGAAAGACTTCCCCCGGCCGGGACAGATTCTCCCCGCGCCGGGGAGAAATGTCACCGCAGGTGACAAAGAGAGGAGCAGATGTCGCGTGAGCGACAAAAAGGGGAACAAGGCGGCATTGCGCAAGCAATGACGGAGAGGGCGAGCCAGCTGAATTTTCACGCTTTTACTCGTTCACGGGCACAGCGCCTGCGGTGCGGATGAGGTCGGCAGCGTCCTTGCTGGTGGCAAAGTCTACAAAGGCCTGTGCCTGCTCAGACAGAGCCACGCTCTTGTTGGTGACGAACACGAAGGGACGCTGGATCTTGTAGCTGCCGTCCTTGACGGTCTCCTCGCTGCACTCCACGCCTTCCACGGTGACCATAGCCACGGTGTCGCCCACAGCTGACAGAGAAGCGTAGCCGATGGCCAGCGGGTTAGCCTCCACAGCGCTGATGACAGCGCCGGTAGCGGTCAGCTCCTGTGCGTACTTGCAGCTGTCCTTCACGTCCACGATGCTCTCGAAACCGTCGCGGGTGCCGGAACCAGCCTCACGGCCGATCAGGACGATCTCGCCTGCGTCGCCGCCCACGTCGGCCCAGTCGGTGATCTCGCCGGTGAACATCTGCTTGAGCTGCTCCACGCTCAGGTCAGCCACCTTGCTGTCCTTGTTGACGATGATGGCAATGCCGTCCAGAGCCACAGTGGTGCCGTCCACATCGTTCTTCTCGTCGTCCTTCAGGGCGCGGGAAGACAGGCCGATGTCCAGAGTCTTATCGGTAGCACCGGTGATGCCGGCGCCGGACCCGGTGGGGTCATAGCTGACGGTGACGCCCGGCTCAATCTCGGCAAAGCCTTCGGTCAGGGCAGCGATGACGTTCTTCATAGAAGTGGAACCGCCGGTAGCCACATTGCCGGACAGGGTGCCTGCGGCAGTGCTCTCAGCAGCGGAAGAAGCAACGGACTTTGCGGCAGAAGATGCCACGGTGGAAGATGCGGAACCGCCGCAGGCGGTCAGAGCGGCAGCAGCAGCTGCTGCACCGCAGACAGTCAGGAACGAACGACGAGTGATCTTCTTCATAACCCTTTTTCCTCCAATAAACGCCGGTTTCTCTTTTCCGGCAGGTCGGTTTCATGTTTTCCTTGGGAACGACCTTATTGTATCCCACCGCCGTTTTCCGTGCGACCACACCCGCGCAAAATAGAGGTAAATCTTTGGCGCATGAGTTTGTCTGTCTGTCAGCTTTTTGTAAAGTCAGCCGTGAAATCATCGCTCCGGATTTTACATTTTTCGAAAAAGCGCCGAAAATTTTCGTTTTCCGCTGGGCAGGGTGACAAAAAACACCGGGCACTCTCATTTGAGAATGCCCGGTGTTTGTCTCATATTGTATGCGGTCAGCCCTGCGGAACGACCTTATTCTCCGGCAGAACAAGCGCAAACTGCCGTCTCTGCGCAGAAAGCTTAACCGTGAGCAGCAGCGGTTCTTCGCCTGCACAAAGTGCATTGTAAAGTCCCCGGTTCTCCGCGTTCAGTTTGAAGGTCAGCGTGCACTTCTGTGTCAGACCCTGCAGGATATTGATCTTGTCGCTCTTGTTCTCCAGTTCAAGCGTTTTGTTCTGTACCTGCGCCTGAAAGGCCTCGCCAAAAGAATGGTTCAGCGTCAGGGTATTCTTCGTTCCCTTCACATTGATGTTCAGCCGCACAAAACCGGTATTATCGCTGTTCATCCAGCCGTAGGCCGGTTTTCCGGCAAAATAAATGCGGAACTCACCCACATCGTAGCCAGTGTCCCCGCAGCCGGACAGCGATACCGCAATTGCCGCAGCAGCTGCGCCCTTGATGAAGTTTCTTCTCGTAATTTCGTTTGCCATAAAACCGCCCTCCTCAAAAGTTTTTTCGTACCTCAAGCTTACCACATTTCCGGCTTCTGTCAACAGTATTTCGTGCCGTCCGGGCAGTAGAATTGCACATACTTCTGCCACCCGTCCTCACTGATGGTCTTGCGGTAGCAGTTTACCAGCGCATCCACGGCCTGCCGGTCGGCAAAAGTGCCTGCATCCGGGCAGGGCAGCACCAGAATACGGAACCACGCATCGAACAGATGTTCGGTGAAACCGGTGTCCCGCGCCCCGCACCGGGCATAAAAGCCCAGACGCCGCACAGCCATGGCTTCGTCCTCCGCCTTGTCCGGGCATTCGGCCTCAATGAGGATGGCCTGTGCCCCCCGCTCGTGCTGCGGCAGGTCGGCCAGCAGCTGCGCGCCCAGCCCTGCAGCACGGTATTCCGGCAGCACGGCAAAGTAATCCAGCTGGCTCACCCTGCTGCCTGCCGGGCGCACCATGAGCA
>ERZ791868.1640-NODE-1640-length-11219-cov-2.334199_pt1 | contig 11219 bp, 9 predicted proteins | sample MGYA00510281_ERZ791868 | MGnify/ENA primary metagenome ERZ791868 (study PRJEB30046, sample SAMN00792046) | human gut metagenome | study: EMG produced TPA metagenomics assembly of the A metagenome-wide association study of gut microbiota in type 2... | reverse complement strand
GATAGATAAGATGAAATATACAGTAGTTATTGTAACTTATAATAGACTAGAGCTTTTGAAAGAATGTATTGAAGCAATTAATAATCAGAAGAAACAGTTTGATAGTGTGGTAATTGTTGATAATGCAAGCACGGATGGCACAAAAGATTATTTGCAGGGATATGAAAAAAAATATCATATTATATATGAGGAAAATAATGGAGGTGGAGCAAAAGGATTTAAAGATGGCGTGGAATATACATATAAAAATATCTGTACAGATTGGATTTTGCTTATAGATGATGATGCTATTTTGGACTCAAGCTATTTAGAAAACATATCCCAATTCGTTTCTGCAAATAGAGAATATAAAGCAGTTTCTGGTACTGTAAAAACTGAAGGAAAAATAGATATAACACACAGAAAAAGATTAAAATCCAAAATTACATTTTCAATTAAACCAGTTTCTGCAGAAGAGTATGAAAAAGAAAGTTTTGATTATGACTTAGCATCATTTTGCGGTTTGATTTTTTCAAAAGAACTAATAAAAGAAATAGGAGTACCAAAGGCAGAATACTTCATATGGTATGATGATTCGGAATATTCTCTGCGCTTAAGGAGAAAAACTAGAATTGCGAATGTAAATGCAGCTTGGCTGAATCATAAAACAAAAAAAGCGGCGCAAAAGGATCAATTAAACTGGAAAGGATATTATGGAATTAGAAATATGGGGGATATTGTTAGAGTGTATGGAACAAAAAGACAATATCATCTATATCGTTTAAGAGTAAAATTGGCGTGGCTTAGGAATAAAATACTTTTCATAATTAGGAATGAGGAATGTTATAAATTTAATTATACGTTATATAAAGATGCTTTGGATGATATGAAAAAGAATGTATTTGGGTTCAATGCTAGATATCACGCTTAGCTAGAGCGTAGAGGAGGTTATGAAAATTATGAAAGTTATATATGTTGGTGATAATCGGAATAGAGGAAATTTTGGATGCCGTGCAACAAGTACAGCTTTATCGCAGATTATTGAGCAGGAACATGAAATTGTTGGAACAGTTTACGGTAAGTATACCAATGTTGATACAGGAGAATTGTTTTTTTATAAGTATTTACCAAGTTGGATTTACAAAAAACTTGGCAAAATTAGTAATTGGAAATATATTAAATCTGGACTCTATTTGTTTATAAGATTCATAAAAAAAGGAAGAAACTATTTCTTGAGTAATTTTGATTACTTAGGGTATGATATGGATGAATCTATTAACAACTTTATCAAATGCTTGCCGGCTAATCCACATTTGAGAGAATTTGATTTAAGACAATATGATTTCGATGCGTTGATTGTAAATGGAGAAGGCTCTTTCATTTTTAGAAATCCACCATGGCGAGAATGTTTAAATGAACTGATGCTTATGCATTGGGCTCAGAAAATGGGAAAAAAAGTATATTATATGAATGGAATGCTTTCAGATGATCCATTTACTGAACGAAATGAAAAAAATATTGAAGTTGTAAAGCCTGTTTTTGAAAAATGTAAAGCTGTCTGTGTGAGAGAACAATACTCTTATGAGTATGCAAAAAAATATTTTTCAAAGAGTTGTATAAGAAAATATCCAGACGCGTTGTTTACATGGTATGAACTTATAAATGATGAGTTCAAAATTACAAATGGTAAATATATTATGGGAATGAGTGGAGCCTATAATAATTCGTTTGAAAATTTTGATTTTACAAAGCCATATATCTGTATTTCAGGGTCATCAGCAGTTGGAAAAGCTACGAATAATAAAGAAAAAATAGTATCAAGGTATGAAAAACTTGTTAATGAAGTAAAAAAATCAATTCCTTATAATGTGTATCTTGTTGAAGTTTGCGAAGGGGATTATTTTTTAAGAGAGGTTGGAAAGAGGACGAAAACAGATATCATTTCAATTGATACACCTATTCTGGCGGCAGGAAAGATATTGGCTGATGCATCTCTTTATATATCAGGAAGATATCATCCAGCAATTCTTGCATCAATGGGAGGGACTCCTTGTGTGTTTATGTCTTCAAATTCGCATAAAACTAAAAGTTTACAAGAACTTTTGGAATATGATATTGTACATGAATATTATGTACTTCCATCTGATAAAGAGATTGAACAAATGATTGAGCGAGCAAAATTTTTATTAGGAGAAGGAAATGAGGTAAGAAAAAAAATACAAACTCGTTCAAAAGAATTATCAGATTCAGCAAAAAAAATGATAGAAGTTTTAAGAAAATAAAGGTTACATAAAGAAGAATAATATATGAAAAATAGAAATAAAGAGTTATTCAAAAATACGATTATTTTAATGATAGGACAATTTGTTCCTAAAATAATGTCATTAATAGTTTTACCAATTCTTACAGGATATTTGTCCAAAACGGATTATGGCTTATATGATTTAACGCTAACAGTTGCAAGCTTTTGCATCCCATTGATAAGCGTTCAGATTCAACAAGCCGTATTTAGATATTTAATAGAAAAAGACTCCGATAAAACCGATATAATAAGTAGTAGTTTGTTTTTTTTGCTTTTTATGTATATAATTTCATCAAGTATTATTATAAATATATGGTATTTTTATATAAAAAATATTACTTTATCAGTATTGTTTATGATGGCATATATATTTGAAGCTATATTAAGTTGGAGTGGGCAGGTTGTAAGAGGACTGGGAAAAAATCTAAATTATTCATTAGCTTATGCAATTTATTCTGTGATATTCGTTGCAATTTTATGTATGTATTTAGTGGTAAAGAAAGGGATTAATCTGGAATATGTAGTAATAGCAATGATAATTTCATATGCAATTAGTATTCTTTTTTTAGTTGTAACATGTAATATTGTGCCATATATTCGAATTACAAAGGCAAATCTGCAAATAGTAAAGAATCTACTTTCTTTTTCAGGACCAATGGTAATTAGTGCTGTAGCACTTTGGATTGTTAACCTTTCAGATAGGTTTTGTGTTTCAGCATTTTTGGGGTTAGAAATAAATGCAATTTATGCTGTTTCAAATAAAATTCCCAATTTAGTAAATTCCTTTTATAGTGTATTTAATCTTGCTTGGACCGAAAATGCGGCAAGATTAACTGTCAATGAAAAAAAGAATGGGTATTATTCAACATTTTTTAAAGAATTTTATGTGCTATTAGTAGGAATTATGCTATGTTTGATAACAGCATCTCCTTTATTATTTAAAGTTCTGATAAATAAACAGTATGAGGATGCGTATGGTTTAATGTCATGGCTTTATGTGGGAGTTTTTTTTAGTAGTTTGGTGTCATTCTTTGGTTCAATATATGTTGGAGAAAAGAAAACCAAAGAAGTTGGAATTTCGTCAATGATTGGTGCTGTTTTAAACTTGATTATTAACTTGATTTTTATGAAAAAGCTTGGAGTTGTTATTGCGGCAATATCTACAATTATTTCATATTTTATCATTTTGTTGTATCGTGCGTTTGATATTAAGCATTATATTGTTATAAAATATAATTTGAAAAGAATAGTAGTTGGTTTTGTACTAATTTTAATAATAGCGGTTATTAATAACAATTTTTCTTGGATGAGGTCGTGTATTTCAGTAATAATTGCAGTAGGATATAATGCTATTTACAATCGACATTTTTTGGGAAAGATAATCAAAAAGATGCTAAGGAAGGAAAAAAACAATGTATGATTATTTAATAGTAGGAGCTGGATTATATGGTGCAGTTTTTGCAAGAGAAGCAACTGACGCTGGAAAAAAGGTTCTCGTTATTGACAAGAGACCTAACATTGCGGGAAATGTATATACAGAAGAGATAGAAGGGATACATGTACATAAATATGGGGCACATATATTTCATACTAATAATAAAAAAGTATGGGACTATATTACAAGATTTGCTACTTTTAACCGTTTTACAAATTCTCCTATTGCAAATTACAAGGGTGAGATTTATAGTATGCCATTTAATATGTATACTTTTAACAAGATGTGGGGGAGTGTAACACCAGAAGAAGCTATATCGAAGATTGAGGAGCAAAAAAAGGAAATTACAGGTGAACCTAAGAATCTTGAAGAACAAGCAATATCACTTGTAGGTCGTGATATTTATGAAAAACTTGTGAAAGGATATACTGAGAAACAGTGGGGAAGAGAATGTAAGGATCTTCCGGCATTTATTATAAAAAGGCTTCCGGTTAGATTTTCATATGATAATAACTATTTCAATGCACTATATCAAGGTATTCCGATGGGGGGATATACCAAGATGGTTGCAAATATTCTTAAAGGTATTGAGATTAAGCTTAATGTTGATTATTTTGACGAGAAGGAAGCATTTGATTCTATTGCTGACAGGATAGTATATACTGGACCTATTGATAGGTATTATGACTATAAGCTTGGAACTCTGGAATATCGTTCAGTGCGTTTCGAAAATGAACTATTGGATATTCCAAATTTTCAAGGAAATGCAGCTGTAAATTATACTGATAGAGAAACACCTTGGACACGTATCATAGAGCATAAATGGTTTGAGTTTGGAAAGGACGATAATGGCAATGCTTTACCAAAGACAATAATTAGTCGTGAGTATTCTTCGGAGTGGCGAATAGGGGATGAGCCGTATTATCCAGTGAATGATGTTAAGAATACTACACTATATACTGCGTACAAGAAATTGAGCAATTCTGAAGAAAAGATAATTTTTGGCGGACGTTTAGGGGAATATAAGTATTACGATATGGATCAGGTAATTGTAGCAGCTTTAGAGATGTTTGAGAGAGTGAATCAATAGTATAATATGAGGAGAGATATAGATGGATTTTGGCTTGTTTTTAGAATTATTATTAAGTATTCCCAAAACACTATATTTTAATTTGAAACACTTTCCGTTAAAAGTGGCAATTAAAATTCCGATATTAATAAATAGAAGAACTAAATTAGCTAATATTTCAGGAGATATAATTCTGCCTGAAAAAATAACTTTTGGATTAGTGAAGATTGGATTTTCGGGTTCTTATGCTTTGGGGGGGGCAAGTTATTTTGAAAATAGGGGAAAGATAGTAATTAAAGGAAAGGCTACTTTTTCGCGTGGAATTCAACTAATAGTAGGATCGAAGGGGTGTTTGGAAATAGGAAGTGATTTCAGATGTAATGCTAATTGTATTATTAATGTAGGAAATCAAATCAGTTTTGGAAATGATTGTCTTTTATCTTGGAACATTATGATATTAGATGGTGACGGACACAAGATTTATTTTATAGATGATTCGTCTATGAAGATGAAAAAAAAACAAATATCAGTGGGGAATCATGTCTGGATTTGTGCTAATTCAACAATATTAAAAGGTGCCACAATAGCTGATAATTCTATTGTGGCAGCAGGAACAACTGTTTCAAAAGAACTAAGTCAAAAAAATATCCTTATCACAGAAAACAATAAGATTGTAAAGAAAAATATCAATTGGAAAGATTAGTACACCACTATGATCAGGAGTATCATGTGTCAGGCACCAATGGTAGGTAGTTTCTATTAAGTTAAGGGACTACCTATTTTTTTGTACTTATTTCAAAATATACTTGACAAAACCTCCAAAAAATCCGGTCGTGTCGGAAAATTAAATTAATCGGAGGCATGTTATGAATCTTTCACCAGAATCAGTAAAGAAAACATTACTAAACAAAATAAACGAATTATCTGCATCTTCCTGGCAGTACACAAAAAAAACTACGGATTTTACAAGAAATCGTAAGATTTCATTCAGCGATGTCTTGCTCTCTACAATCTCCATGCAAAAATCTGCATCTAAAACAGAATTGTTAAAGTATTTCGATTTTAACGCTTCTGTACCAACAGCGTCTGCTTTGATTCAACAGCGTAAAAAAATATCTCCAGAGGCCTTTGATTCTCTTTTTTACTCATTTTCCAATGCATTTTTCCTCGATAAGACTTTGAAAGGCTATGATCCAATTGCTGTTGATGGCTCGGATATTTATATTCCAAGAAATCCTAAGGACCCCGATACCTATCGGGTTACCGATCGGTACAATAAAGGATTTAATATGATTCATCTGAATGCTGCTTACAATTTATTATCACATTTGTATACTGATGTAATTCTCCAACCATTGAATCATATCAATGAATATATAGCAATGTGTGACATAATAGATCATTATACGGCTACTAATCCTACGCGAAAACCTTTATTTATTGCTGATAGGGGATTTGTATCATTCAATGTGTTTGCACATGCCATTGAAAACAATGCATATTTTCTAGTTCGTGCTAGAGAATCGAACCCGCGTAGTATGTTGGCTACAATTAAACTCCCAGGTACTACTAGGTGTCAGGCGCTATTAAATTTTTATAAACATATAAATTCGCTTTAACGCATTTATGAGAAGGATAAAATTTAGAACTGGCAAAATAGCCAGTTTTAAATTACAATCAGCACTTTGTTGCGGTGAATTGCAAAAGTACGGAAAATTCTTAATGACTTGATAATTTGGTACATCCGTGGTAGCATAAGAAAATGAAGTGTTTGATCCAGTATAAAAGTGTGGTAAATTAAATAGCAAAAAGTTTGCTATTTTGCATTACGCTATCTTTTGAAATTTGGAGATAGATGATGATGGTAAAGGGGAATTATGGCTTCAAGGAGCATATTTTGAAATTAATAATAAAGTAGAAAACATTCGAAGCGGAAACTTTCCGTATAGATATTATCAATTGAAACGTTTAGAAATGTCTGTTAATCAATGGTAGTATTTCGAATACGAGTATAGGAGAGAAGCACTATGAGAAAGATATTTATAAGTCATTCATCAGAAGATAAAGAAATTGTAGGCGAAGTAATTGCTTTTATTGAAGGTATGGGCGTAAAGAGTGAGCAGATTTTTTGTTCATCATTTGAAGGATATGGAATTAAATTAGGAGCGAATTGGTTGGATGCTATACGAAAAGAGCTTACAGATGAGACACTGGTTTTATTTATTCTGACCACAAATTTCTACAATAGTCATATGTGCCAGTGTGAATTGGGGGCAGTTTGGGCAAATACACTAGAGCATATACCGATTCTTGTACCACCACTTACAACAAAGGATTTGGAGTATATTTTAAGAAATCATCAAAGCATGGTTATAACGGATAAAGATAAATTGAATTCTCTTAATGATCAAGTGACAGAATGGATGGGAATATCTCAAAACAAAGTCAGTATTTGGCAAATGAAATGTGACAAGTTTTTGGCTTCTGTAGAGAATATACTTGCAAAAAAGTATGTAATGTAGTATATGAAAAGGAATTTTCTCATTACCAGTTACATCAGTTATATGAAAAAATTTCGAATATACTACAGAAAGAAAATGAATTGAATATTACAGCGCCGGATGAAAAAATCGAGGACGTCATAATTTCTCAGTATACGTATAAAGTTTATTCCAGATATGAGGTAATATTGAACATTACAGACAAGAAGGAATTAGAAAAACTTATTACATATAAAGGAAAAAGCATCCTGTTGTTTATCAAAAATCCGGAAATTTTAATTGATACAAGTTTATTCTGGGAATTGAATTTGAAGTGTATATATTTTAGGGGGAAGCAAAATATAAAAAACTTTGACTTTTATGTCTCGGAAAATTTGGCGCTGAGCTATATTTCCTATTTAGAAAATGAATTTCCTAGAATTATATTTTCTGAAAATAACAGAAAAGAAATACTGAGTATCTGTGGTTATAATTTTCATAATATATATCAGATTATGCAGCTATGTTATTTCAATCAGGTGACAGTTGAGCAAATTCGGATCAGGGGATTTATTGATATAGCAAAAGAAGATCAAGATATCAGTATTATATTAAACTTATGCTCAAAAGGAATTCATATTAATGCAATCAGGCAATTAATTGGACAAGATAAATGTGAAGAATATATTTCGAAAAACTATGTCTTTTTAAATGGAGAATATGTTATTCCGAATGTTGAATTTAAATTACGATATAAACTGGATCCAAAGAGCTTAAACGAATACTGGTGGAAAAACATATTGACATATGTGCAAACGATGAAAGATGCTTGTGATGCCACGATATGTCAACAAGTTGAATGGAACCTGAGAAACATTATGCAGCCGGACTCACAAAGCGAGAGCTTAGGAGACTGTTTGGACAAAATAGAAAGAATATTGTTTGAAATGTACAGATTTAGAGAAAATTCTATTTTGTTAGACATGCTTAAAGAATATATAACTTTTTTCAAAAGAGACAAGGAAAAGTGGATTAAATATTTAGTGGACGAAGCAACTCTATATATGGATATAGAGGAATTCGATGTCTCAAAAGAGAAATTTAACAAGGCATTAGAAATGTGTAAAGAGAATGCTGTTAAGAAAGAAATTCAGATTTTGGTAGAAGACGAATATTCCAGATTACTTGAAAAGACAGGGCATTATTATGAGGCAGTAAATAAATTATACATTGTAGAGCGACATTATCAGGAAGTTAAAAACGACAAGAAATTAAATAATGTGAAAAACAGGATAGGATTGAATCTTAGCTTTATTGGGGACATAAGAAAAGCAACAGAATATTTAGAAGGTCTGCTATTTGGAAATTTTAATAAGAAAATAGATATAAACAATATTCTGTCATGTGAGGTGGCAAATAACTTGTCATTATGCTACATGGAAGCAGGATATTATAAGAAAGCTTTAAAGCTTCAAAATTTCTTATATCAGCTATATTTACGGACACCAGACACACCGATAAATTATGCAACAGATACACTTCAGAATAAAGGAAGTATATATTTGTATGAACATAAATATGACGAGGCTTTTCAGTGTTTTGAACAGGCACTCCATGATGAGACGAACCCATTTTCGAGAGAATTGATTCTGGAGAACTATTTGTATGCAAAAGGATTTCTTAAAAAAGAGTTCGAAGAAAGTATTGCATTTTTTGAAAATCAGATAATGCAGGCAGACATGAATTATGAGACTTGCAAAATGTTGGCAGAAATGTATTTTGAGAATAAAAATTATAAGAAATGTGCAAGGCTCTGCAGGAAAGTATTGAAACAAATTGTATACAAAGAAGAAAAATTCCTTTATATTTCTTTGGATATTATGTATATGAGCAGTTTGAAGAAAATTAATGGGCTTACATTGAGACAAAGATGTAATTGCTGGACAAGAATAATCAGGTATGAAGAATTTATAAAAAATCATGTAGGGTGTAGATCGCCGTATTGGAGGAAGATTGAGGACTGTATTGCAATACAAAGAGGTGAATTGTAAAATCAGAGAAAATTTTTAATGATTTGATAATTTGATATATCCGTGGTAGCATAGGAAAAAGATTCTGATAAACAGAGGTATGCTTATGAATAAACAATTGCTGAAAATGAATGGTTTATCAGCATGCACCACTAGGCAATGCCATTAAGCTAGGTGTTCAAGGTTTTGTTCGAATTTGCATTGAAACATGTGCAAGAGCATGTTTTGGCGCTTGTGAAACACCAGGTGACAGGCACTATTAAGTTTTTACAAGAATAAATCTATGCAGGCACTTTACAGTATGAAGCCTAATTTCTATAAAATTTTTAGTAAAGAACTGTCAGATATTAAGCAAAAAAACCTTATTGATTTGGATCGCTTACACAATCTTCTTGATGTAATGCATGAACAACAGAAACAATTGGATAGAGATATTATGGGGGTGCCGAGTAGTGGCGTTATATTACAATAGGACATAAACCGAAAATACATTGAGGAGCTTCAAGATTTATTGGCTGATATGAATGCACATTTTCCTAACGATATTTATGTCTGGGAGGAGTAATTATTATTACAAGATATCTGTCATATTGGTGTCAGGCACCAATGTGGTCTAGGGCTATCCGTCGCGTCAGCGACTTGGTACAATATGGATTATCTAATATACGGAGGATAAAAGTGTGCAAACAATTAGAGTAAATTCAGTTTCAGAATACATCAAAGAATTAGAAACTCTAGGAATAGAAAATTATATTTATAGAGGACAAAATGAACCCTATTTTGGCATAAAAGCAAATGGGTTTCGACCATATATGGGCGGTTGGGATTCTGATAAAATATATAACATTGATGAAATCTCTAAAAAATATTATGAGCAAGTTGTTTCTAAACTAACATCAGAAGAAAAAGAATATTTTTTAGCGTTTTGTCAACATTACGGTGTACCAACAAATCTTATTGATTTTTCATATTCGCCACTGATTGCATTGTTTTTCTCGTGTCAAGGAAAAAATGTTCCAGCATTTAGCTTATCAGAACTGGTTGGAGATTCAACAGTTGATGATTTAAAGAAAAATTCGTCTACACAGCAAATGTTAATACATAATCTTATAAATAAACTAGAAAAACCTACATTGTCACAATACGCTCAAGTTTATTTGTTAAATAAAAAATGGTTGTTAGATATAACGGATATTCTCCCAAAGGTTGGACATAACAATTTCCTCGAAAGTATTTATAGTGATAGAGATGTGCGAGTTGAACTTATATATAGTCTGATTAACTTATTTGAAAATCCTGAAATTAATATTACAGAAATTTCGGATTGCCTTATACAACTTATTGAGTGCTATAGAGAAAATAATGTTAATTTATGGGGGGAATATTACAATGATGAAGAGAAGAATGATTATGAAGAAAGTGAGGATTTATTTACATTTCAAAAAAGTCTAAAAGAAGATAACTTGCAAGATATTATTTTATCTTTGTATACATATGTTTATGAGCAGATGGAAGATGAAAGAATTCCTTATGAAAGTGATATTTTTGGACACTTTCCAGAAGAAGGTAACCTATATCAGCTATCTGCCGCAACGTATATTATGCTTTTAGCTAATTTAATACAGATTTTTCATAATGATAGAAACGGAATTGAAAAGTTAATCTTAAATCTAAAAATATATTTTACATATCAGCCAGCAAATTTATTTGATAGAATCAATGCACAAAAAGGGCTTTTTATTTACCAGCCATATTTTTATTCTTGCGATATGGTATATGATTATAATATATTAAGTGTTCAGAATATCAATCCAGATATAACGCTGGAAATAAATAATTATCAAGAAATACTTTCTGAATTGGATGTTTTAGGAATCAATTTAGGTGGTGTTTATGGTGATTTAGATAACATTGCAAAATCTGT
>ERZ791868.1620-NODE-1620-length-11359-cov-11.396585_pt1 | contig 11359 bp, 5 predicted proteins | sample MGYA00510281_ERZ791868 | MGnify/ENA primary metagenome ERZ791868 (study PRJEB30046, sample SAMN00792046) | human gut metagenome | study: EMG produced TPA metagenomics assembly of the A metagenome-wide association study of gut microbiota in type 2... | reverse complement strand
ATATAAGTGGTTATGAAGAAGTACAAGGCAATCCAATGTTAAAGCCATCCACCGATTATTCCGCAAATCTGAATTATATTTTAAAGAACAAGTATATCTTCAGCCTGGCTTATGATTATCAACCCGATTTATTTCAGCAACTAGCCTATCAAAGCACAGAGCGCCTGGCTTTGATTTACAAAACCTTAAACTGGGATTATCAGCAAAGTTTCTCAGCCACGACTATCATTCCCTTCAAAATCGGACATTGGTTGGACAGGCACGTCACACTGCAAGCTGAATACCGTCAAGCAAAATGTAACAAATTCTTCGATCTTTCCTTCAACCATAGCAAGTGGATCGGACTCGCCATGTTACAAAATAATATAATACTTTCTACCAAACCGGATATTCGCATGGAACTGACCGGACTTTATTTGAGCCCATCTATCCAGGGAAGTTATGATTTAAATCATATCTGGGCCATCCATACCGGAATACGTTGGAACTTTGCCAACCAAAAAGCAAGTATCCAAGTGAAGGCCAATGATCTGTTCAATTCGATGGAAGGCAACATAGATGTGACACTACGTAATAAAGGACAATACATGGACATGCACACCAACAACTATTCACGCAACATAACTTTATCCTTTACCTACAAGTTCGGAGGGTATAAAGAAAAACAGCATAAACCAATAGATACTTCCCGGTTCAAATAAAGCATCATCAATGGTATCATGATACAATAATGAGGGGCAGATTCGTACATCCGCCCCTCATTCGATTATTTCATAACAGAAAGTATCTTACTATATTCAGACTGATTATTCAATATCTCAATAGCTTTTTTCAGATCAGGATCATCTTTCAAGCGTTGCAGTATCGCGCCACGTTGGAAATAGTAACGTTTCAAAATCTCCTGAGCAATAGCATCTTTTATCTCTTTCGAGAACCTGTCCAACTCATGATCCAAATTATGCGTCAATTTCGTTTCCAAAGCGGCAAACTCTTCTTTTGCCCCATCCATATATCCTTCAAACTCTGCTATTTCTTTCAAGTTCTTCAGCATCTTCTCACTTTGCCGATCATAAGTAAACTTACGCTTATGTAACATCTTCTTAAAATCAACATAGTCAGCATCTGTTATTGTAAAGTCTTTCACTTCCCCTACCTGAGAATGCTTGATACAATATTGGGTAGCATAATCAAAAATCATATCATCATTAAGCAGATAAAACATAATGTTTGGGAAATTTTCAACTTTCACCTCCACATCCGGACGAATACCGCCACCATCACGCACTTCACGTCCGGCTGCTGTATGGAATACATTGGTCAGGCTGTCCGGAGTACGGGCCACAGACCCGTCAGCATTACGTTTAGCATAATCAATAGCTTGAATGCATCGTCCGCTGGGAATATAATATTTTGCAGTAGTTACTTTCATGCTACTGTTATAAGGCAATTCACGAGGAACCTGTACCAACCCTTTACCATACGTACGGCTTCCTACCACAATAGCCCGATCAAGGTCCTGCAAGGAACCTGAAACAATCTCGGATGCCGAAGCTGTAGAACCGTCCACTAGCACAGCCAGCGGAATCTCTGTATCTACCGGTTCATTCATTGTTTTATAAGTGGTACCAGCTTGTTTAATCTTACCTTTTGTTACCACAATCTCTTTCCCTTTCGGCACAAAGAAATTCACTACATTCACTGCTTCCCCCAACAAACCGCCACCATTGCCACGCAAATCGAGAACAATAGATTTAGCACCTTGCTGTTTCAATTCTATCAATGCCTTCTTTATATCTTTTGAACAGTTCTCTATAGCAAAAGTACTGATAACGATATATCCCACATTATTGCCTACGATTCCATAATAAGGTACAGGGTTCGTACGGATGGTAGAACGGGTTATTTTAAATTCCATTGGCACATAAGTACTATCAGAAGTAGGTCTCTCAACTTTCAACACACAAGTTGTTCCCGGCTCACCACGCAAATTATCACTGACATACGAGGTCAGATCATTGGGAATTCTGTCTCCCTGGGCCATATCTTTTCCATTGATCTCCATGATGATATCACCGGCTTTCAGTCCTATTTCGGCAGCAGGGCTTCCTTCGGAAGGTTCAATAATAGCCACACGCTTTCGGGGAGTATAATAACGTATTACCGATCCGATACCGCCAAACTTTCCGCTAGTCATTTCCTTTAGTGTATTATCTTCTTCAGGATAATACTCCGTGTAAGGGTCGGTCTGCGCCAACATAGCATCAATACCATATTTTATCACTTTCTCAGGATCAATAGTATCAACATAAAACATATCCAATTCCTTGAATATCGCATTGAAGATATCCAAGTTTTTTGCTATCTGGAAATTACGGTCATCACCTTTATTAAAACTAAACAAAGCGCTACCTGTCAGGCCCACGCAAATCATTAACAATATTTTCTTACTATTCCACTTCATCACTTTATGTATTTGTGAACCGCAAATTAATACATTATTCTATTCAAGCCTGTAGAAGGGCCTCTATATTTAACTTTATTTCGTCCCATTTTTTCTTTGATAAGGTTGTACCCACCACTTGTATCACATTGGATGCTAAAATAGAACCTATAATGGAACACTTCTCCAAAGAATAACCACAAGTCAGTCCATACAGAAAACCTGCTGCATAATAATCTCCCGCGCCAGTGGTATCCACGACTTTTTTTACCGGAGGTACCTCTAGTTTGATGCATTCCGTACCTTTCTTTATACATGAACCTTGGGCACCTAGTTTTACTATTACAACACTGCATTTAGAAGCAATTTCATTGATAGCCCCCCATGCATCCTTGCCTGTATAAGCCTTTGCCTCTTCCTCATTAGCAAAAACAATATCCACGTATTTAGTTATCAAAATATCGAAGAATTCCAAATCTCCTTCCACAATATTATAACTGGCCATATCCAAACAGATCTGCAATCCAGCCTCTTTGCCTAATTGCATAGCACGAAGAATCAATTCGTGATCCTGTACCAAGTATCCTTCTATATATAGATATGCATATCCCTTAAACATATCCAACGTCAGATTTTCAGCTTTCATAGTGGCAGCAGCTCCCAAATAAGTGCCAAAAGTACGTTCTCCATCCGGTGAAATGAAAGTAGAAGCCACTCCTGTAGGTAAATCACCGGCAAGTAATTTCATGTCAATTCCCTGCTTCAAACCATTTTTTTTAAAATATTGCCCAAAATCATCGTTTCCTATCTTTCCGATAAATCCCGGATGTGCCCCTAGATTAGCTAATGCCAAGACTGTATTTCCCACACTTCCCCCTGTAGCTTTATGCGTTTTCATATCAGAGAATTTACCACTGATTTTCAGAAATTTATCTTCATTTATAAGTTGCATACTTCCTTTGGGCAAACTCATCTCATCTAGTAGCGAATCATCTTGCAAAGTAACAAGAACGTCAACCAATGCATTGCCCATTCCAATTATTTTATCCATTTATCTAAAATTTTTCTGCAAAGATATTGCATATTTCGGAAAAACCTATTATCTTTGCACCGCATTTGAGAGAAAAACCTTCTTCGTTAGCTCAGTCGGTTAGAGCATCTGACTGTTAATCAGAGGGTCCTTGGTTCAAGTCCAAGACGAAGAGCACTTTTAAAGTCAAATGCAATTTTCTTCGTTAGCTCAGTCGGTTAGAGCATCTGACTGTTAATCAGAGGGTCCTTGGTTCAAGTCCAAGACGAAGAGCACAAAGGTTCGCAGATAGCGAGCCTTTTTTATTACTATATATAATAAAAGCCTTCATCACATTCTTTTGTAATTCCATTGTAATCTCCACCCGCCATTTTACTTATATTACCCTCAAAAACAAGATTTCCATTCAAATGTTTTGGAACTATCTTACTATTATTTACATTTGTTGGGAAACAAGTTCTGATATGAAAACGCACATCATAGCACTTTTTCTACTTATAGGAGGAGCATTGAATTTATTTGGAGAAAACTTACATAACTTTTTCAACCGATATAATTTCAGCTTTATTACAGAAGATACTGGGTTACCCATAACTTTATCAATGATATTTACAAAGACACTCAAGGATATATCTGGGTAGCTACTAATAATGGAATAGGACGGTATAACGGCTATCAATTTATTCATTATAATTCCCAGTCCCACTCCATTCGCTTGAAAAACGACTACGTGCATAAAGTCTGTGAGGATAAGTTTCAACGACTCTGGATAGGGTCGGAAGAAGGAATAGACATCATTGACTTGAAACATTATACACAGATAGACACGGACAAAGAACTGCCTGCCGAATTGAAATCTCTAGCAAGTAACTACATTGCATCCATCTATCGGGACAAGCAGAATAATTTGTGGATATCGACAGACAAGAATCTATGGTATCTGGAACTAGGCGTAGACGGGCAAATAAAAGATTACTATAAACTGAAAAAAGATACAGAATCCCCCATCCACGCTGTTATTGACCTGCAAGAATACATCTGTGCAGGCATAGATAATCATGTATGCCGTATTGAAAAAGGGAGCAACCACTTACTGAAAACCAGCATGGTATCGGAGCTGCTGAAACCCTTCTCAGAAGACTGGAGAATTCTCTGCATGGAAACTGACGGGGAATTGTTATGGATAGGAACCAATCGCGGACTCTTCAAGTATAACCATACCCAGCAGAGTTTGAACCGGTACCGTTACTCCAATCATCGCCCCGGAATGCTAAGTCAAGCCTATATAACCGGAGTTAAACTGACTAGCAAAGGAGATGTCATCGTTTCCACTCTGAACGGACTCAATGTATACAATCGGGATACCGATACTTTTACTTATATCCGCCAAAACAATGAAATGCCTGACAAGTCGTTGAACTGTAATTTCATCAACTGCCTGCTGACCGACAATGAGAATATCTGGGTAGGGACTGAGATAGGAGGAATCAATTTATTGACTCCCAATTGTCTGCAAACGTATGTGTGGCAATACAACTATCTGCGAGAAACCTCTCTTTCCCCCAATCCGGTCAATGCCATCAGCGAAGACAAAGACGGAAATCTATGGGTAGGAACAGTAGAGGGAGGACTCAACAAAAAGAGCAAAGGCAGCGATGAGTTCATCCATTATACTTTTGACCAGAATAATCCCACTTCCATTAGTAACAACTCCATCCGTGGCATTCTCATTGATTCCGAAAATCATTTATGGGCATATACTTGGGGGGTCGGAATCAATGAACTAAATCTAAATAGACCCCATAACCAAACTTTCCAACGCCATATCCGGGAAGACTCCATAGGATTGGAGGGAGATTTTCTAAGCAGCGCCTGTGAAGACACCATGAACAATGGTTTATGGTTTGGTACTACCAGAGGGCTTCATTTCTACCATAAAAAGACCAAGCGTTTCACCCGGGTCTTGTTTGACCGTTCCGACAATGAATTCGATGCGGTAGGGTCCATCATTATCGACCGCAAGAAACGTCTTTGGATGGGAACATCTGAAGGAGTTTTCATTATGGATTTATACTCGTTCTCCATTTCCTCCACACAATTCAGCTATACCTATTTAAAACATAAACTGACGGAATCCACTTCATTGCAATTAGAAAAAATAAACTGTATCATAGAAGATCATAATGGTACCATCTGGCTGGGAGCAAATGGAAACGGACTATATCAACTAGCGGAAGAAAATGGAACACAGTTCACATTTCATAACTACACCCGCAAGGATGGGTTACCCAATAATACCATTATAGGTATTGTGGAAGATAAAACGGGACATCTGTGGATGTCCACCAACCACGGCATCGCCCAACTGGATACACAAACCATGACTTTCACCAATTATACAAAAGAAGACGGACTGCCCAATAATCAGTTTTATTGGAACGCATCTTATTATTCTCCCCAAAATAATCTGTTATATTTCGGTACTATAAACGGATTAGTCGCTTTCACCCCCGATATAGCCAAGATAAAAAAGCAGGATGCCAAAGTCAAACTGACCTCAATCAGTGTCGCCGGTACCATGGTCTATCCTCCAGCAGACGGAAAAACTCCCTGCGCGGTAACAAATTTACATACCATCCGTCTGCACGAAAAAGATCATGGTTTTTCCATCGAGTTTTCCACCTTAAACTATGGAAACTGTAACCGAGTGAAATATGCCTACCGCTTGAAAAATTATGAGAATGAATGGACAGAAACCCTTCCTGGCGAACATACTGCTAGATACAATTTCATTCCCTCCGGAAAATATGTGTTCCAAGTCCGTGCCACAGACGAGAAAGGACATTGGTCTGATAAAATAACGGAAGTCAAAGTAACCATCACTCCTTATTTCTATAAATCCTGGTGGTTCTATTTATTGCTTGCCATTCTGATCACCGTAGGCAGCTATTATTTTTATCAATGGAAAATAAGTCTGTACCGTCAACAGAAAAAACAACTGGAAAAAGAAGTAGCCCAACGCACCCATGAGTTAGAGTTACAAAATAAACAACTAGAAATAATGGCACGACACGTCGAGGAGGTAACGGAAGAAAAAATTGCTTTCTTCACCAATATCACTCATGAATTCCGGACACCAGTCACTTTAATCAACGGTCCCATCCAACGCGCCCTTGACGAAAGCCATGAGCCGGAAGTAAAGAAACAGCTACAAATAGCTGAACGGAATTCCAATTATCTGCTATCACTAGTCAATGAATTAATGGACTTCAGAAAGTTAGATGCAGACAAAGTTGTATTAAATAAGACAAACGAAAACTTTATCCGCCTTATACAAAATATATTAATGCCTTTCGAAGTATTTGCCCATGAACGGAACATAAACATCATCACCTACTTCCGGCTCTGTACCCCGTTTTGGATATTTGATGTTGAATATATGCGCAAAGCCATTATTAATCTGATATCCAATGCTGTTAAATTCACTCCCGATTATGGAAAAATAAGTTTGTATGTGGCTTCCCTTACCGACAAAGACAACCATACCTGGCTGTTCATAGATATAAAAGATACAGGTAATGGTATCGTACCCGAAGATATAGAACGTATTTTCGAACGCTTCTACCAATCCAAAAAGAGCATCAAATATCCCGTTTATGGACAAAGCAGCACAGGAATCGGACTATTCTTATGTAAGAAAATCATTTCTCTACACGGAGGCAACATCTATGCAGGAAACAATCCCAAGCAAGGAGCTTTCTTCAGAATACTATTACCTTTGGAAAAAGGTATCCCCCAAGCCGAATCAGAAAAAGAAAAATATGAGCAGAATGAACACCCACTTTCCATTCCTGCCAATGGAAACGAGAAAAAGGAAACCATCCTCATTGTTGAAGATAATGCAGATATGCGTACTTATATTTGTTCCATTCTCAAAAACAATTATCAATTAAAAGAAGTACAGAACGGTGCAGAAGCTCTTTACTTGATTCAAAGAGAAACGATTGATTTGATTGTCAGCGACCTGATGATGCCCGTCATGGACGGGAATGAATTATCCCGCCAGGTAAAAGCTAATCTGGCTACTTCCCACATCCCCTTTCTCATGCTCACTGCCCTCCGGTCTGAAGCCCAAGAAAGAATCAGCTACGAAATAGGAGTAGATGAATATCTGTGCAAACCATTTGATGAGGTTATTCTAAAATTACGTATCCGAAATATACTTGCCTTACGCCAGAAATACAAATCCATGTTCTCCACTAGTATGAATTGTGAAACATTGAATATAAACGCTAGTTCCAAAGACAACACATTTATGACATCGGCAATCAATTTAATGAAAGAACATTATGCCGACTCGGATTATAACTTAGAGCGCTTTATCCGCGATATGGGATACAGCAAAACATTAGTCAATCAGAAATTACAATCCTTAACAGGGCAATCCATTGGCCAATTTATGAGAAACTACCGATTAAATGTGGCAAAAGAGACTTTAACCAAAGTCGAATGCAACATTTCTATTGCAGAAATCGCATATGCTGTAGGTTTTAACGACCCCAAATATTTCACAAAATGCTTCAAAGAGCTGTTTGGAGTACTTCCAAGCGAATATTTTGGAAGAAAATAGTTCACTTTACTATTTTACTCCATTTGTGCACCATATTCTCCTATAGAAAGCTTTGTTTCCCTTACATTTGTAAAAAACAGAAATGCAAATGTATATGAAAAACATATTCTTATTATTGAGCTGGCTGATACTACTCCCCTCCGGTATACTGGCAAACCCTATCAAGGGAATGCTGGAAAGGATAGACAAGGGAGCATCGAACAAGTTCGTAGTCGAACTACACAAAAGCCCGAACGACTTTTTCGAGTTAGATCGGAAAGGCGACAAGGTAGTGATACGAGGTAACACCTATATTAATATAGCAACCGGCATCAACTGGTACTTAAAGTATCATGCCGGAATCCATCTGTCATGGAACGGTATGTATGCCTCACTACCCGATGTTCTTCCTCCCGTCCTCCGTAAGGAACGCCACGAAACAAACCTAGCCCTGCGTTATGACTTCAATTACTGCACCTACTCTTACTCCATGGCATTCTGGGACTGGAAACGTTGGGAAAAGGAACTGGACTGGATGGCACTACACGGAATCAACCTGCCGCTCGCTGCCGTAGGACATGAATGTGTATGGCGTAACCTATTACTCCGGCTGGGGTTTTCCAAACAGCAAATCAATAATTTTATTGCCGGTCCGGCATTCCTTGCCTGGTGGGAAATGAACAACTTAGAAGGATGGGGAGGCCCTAATCCCGACAGTTGGTATGAACAACAAGAAGCCTTGCAAAAAAAGATATTGCAACGAATGAAAGAATGGGGAATGCACCCCGTACTGCCCGGTTATTCAGGTATGATCCCCTCCAAGCTGGATTTGGGAAAGCGTATTGATAGTGGGAAAGAAGAGAAAACAGCAAGCGACACTTCCTCGGAATCCGCCCAAAGCACCCTCAACAAATGGAACGGATTCGACCGACCGGGAATCTTACTGCCCGACGACCCTAAGTTTACCCGGATTGCCAATCTATTTTACGAAGAAACCGAAAAACTGTATGGAACAAGTGACTACTACTCCATCGACCCTTTTCATGAAGCCAAAAACTTACCTGCCGAACTAGACTTCGGCAAAGCCGGCAGGGCTATTATGGACGCTATGAAAAAGGCCAATCCGAAAGCTGTGTGGGTGGTGCAGGGATGGACAGAAAACCCACGTCCGGAAATGATGAAAGCGCTGAATCCCGGCGATCTGCTTATCCTTGATTTATTTAGCGAATGTCGTCCCATGTGGGGCATTCCCTCTATATGGAAACGAGACAAAGGATACGAAGAACACAACTGGTTGTTCTGCCTGTTGGAGAATTTCGGGGGGAACGTGGGCTTGCATGGAAGGATGGACCAGCTTCTTCACAATTTCTACCTGACCAAGAACAATCCACTGGCCGCTCAGCTAAAAGGCATCGGTCTGACGATGGAAGGCATTGAAAATAATCCCGTTATGTTCGAACTGATGTGCGAACTTCCTTGGCGTGCAGAAAAGTTTACCAAAGAAGAATGGATCAAACAATACATCCGCGCACGCTATGGCACAGACGATGAATCTATCCGGCAAGCTTGGCAGATCCTGGCAAACGGTATCTATAACTGTCCGGCAGGCAACAACCAACAAGGTCCTCACGAAAGTATCTTTTGTGGGCGTCCATCGCTGAATAATTTCCAAGCATCCAGCTGGAGCAAAATGTGCAACTATTACGATCCCACTACCACAACAGAAGCCGCACAGTTGATGGTGAGCGTGGCAGACAAATATCGCGGTAATAACAACTTTGAATATGACCTGGTGGACATCACCCGACAAGCCATTGCCGACCGTGCCCGAATAGTATACAATTACGCTGTTGCCGACTTTAAAAGCTTCGACAAAAAAAATTACACCACACATACCCGACAGTTCTTGGAACTGTTGATGATGCAAGACAAGCTGCTGGGCACACGCAAGGAATTCAAAGTCGGAAACTGGATTCAACAAGCGCGCAATCTGGGAATCACACCTGAAGAGAAAGACCTCTACGAATGGAACGCCCGCGTACAAATCACCACATGGGGAAACCGCTACTGCGCCGACATCGGCAAATTACGAGATTATGCCCATAAGGAGTGGAACGGGCTGCTGCGCGACTTTTATTACAAACGTTGGGAAAAATACTGGCAAGTACTGCAAGACCAACTGGATGGCAAACTTCCTGTACTGCCAGTAGGTAATTCATCAACCCCCACTGCCGATAATCCAGCCATGACCATAGATTGGTATGCCCTGGAAGAACCATGGACACTGGCAAAGAACACCTATGCGGCATCTGCCGAAGGTGATTGTATAGAAGTAGCGAAAGAGGCTATAACATTGATAAACAATTGATAGTAAGATGAAAAAGGAAGAACTCAATACAGAAACCGCACAGCAGGCACCGCTCATTAAAAAGAGGCTTTTGTCACTCGATGCACTCAGGGGCATCACTGTAGCAGGGATGATTCTGGTCAACAATGCAGGAGGCAAAGTGTCGTATGCACCTTTGCAACATTCTGTATGGAACGGACTGACACTTTGTGACTTGGTTTTTCCTTTCTTTCTGTTCATCATGGGTATTTCAACATATATTTCATTAAACAAATTCAATTTCAACGTTTCCCTACAAGTGGTAACCAAGATATTGAAACGCACATTTCTTATTCTATGCATCGGATGGGCAATCGGTTGGTTTGACCATGTATGTGAAGGTGACTTCCTGCCTTTTGTCCATCTGCGCATTCCCGGGGTACTGCAACGCATTGCTTTATGTTACTGTGTTATTTCTTTTACAGCCCTATTTATGAATCATAAGTTCATCCCCGCATTAACCTTTATCTTACTGGTAAGTTACACTGTCATATTATGCATGGGGAACGGTTATGCCTGCGATGAAAGCAATATTTTATCCATCATTGACAGGCAACTTTTCGGCGAAGCGCATCTCTATCAGAAGAGTCCGATTGATCCGGAAGGATTTGTAAGCACTCTCTCTGCTATCGCCCACACTTGTATCGGTTTTTCATATGGAAAATGGATAATACAAAGCCATCAGACAGAAAACAAAGTACTCCGTTTGTTCTTGACCGGATTCATTCTGATAAGTATCGGCTATTTATTGGCAGATGCGCTGCCTTTAAATAAAAGAATATGGTCTCCTACTTTTGTTTTGGTGACCTGCGGAGCGGCTTCCATGTCACTTGCCACACTAATGTATTATATAGACATAAGGAATAAACAAAAATGGTGCCGCTTCTTCATCAT
>ERZ791868.1616-NODE-1616-length-11385-cov-18.350927_pt1 | contig 11385 bp, 9 predicted proteins | sample MGYA00510281_ERZ791868 | MGnify/ENA primary metagenome ERZ791868 (study PRJEB30046, sample SAMN00792046) | human gut metagenome | study: EMG produced TPA metagenomics assembly of the A metagenome-wide association study of gut microbiota in type 2... | reverse complement strand
GGCTTTCCACACGCCATCCATATCACCAGCATCATACCAAAGGCAAGGCCGCCTATGAAAAACGAGTTCTCTTTCATGGGGATACGATAGAATATCCTGGGCTGTATGGATCGTGTTCAATGTTTCAATCGTGTACTGCAATTGCATATTTAAATCATTATTTGTGCATATATAACGACAGTTCTCATCATATTGTGCACTGGCATTCCGATAAAAAATTCCCGAATAGGATGTCATATTCATCTGGCTGCGATAATTGCACCACATGTACTCTGACAGAGTCTGGGAGTAAAAGAGAATTTCTGGCAGTGTATATCCAGAACAAAGGATGATCTGCATGACATTTCTATTCACCACGCGAACCCATTCAGTGAAGTCACGAAGGGCAAAGAAACCGTTAGCTTCCAATGTATCCTTCCAGTGCAGTGCCATGAAAATATTCATTTCCTTCAAATACGGATTTCTCATATATGTATCTCCCTTCAAATCCATTCACTGCGCTATGGGAAGAATGAAATTACCAGAAAATTCCAATTTTCGGGTATATTGACGTATCTGTTGGAATTATAGCAAAAAAAAACACAGAGTTGGCAACCCTGTATTTTACAAATCCACACAGAAAAAAGACGTATTTTTCCCGGGACGGGGGCATATACTGAGGGGAAGTTTCCAGGAAAGGATGTATGTCTATGTCCGATTTTTCCCAGCATGTGCCCCTGTCCACGTTTTTGCAGGCCCACCCCGACCAGGGGAGCCTGCGGGTGCAGGTGGCCTCCGGCGGCGGAACGTTTCCGGTAGCCGGGGCAAGGGTGGAGGTATACCGGCGGTTCGGGGGCCAGACCCACACGTTTTACCGGGGGCTGACCGATGAATCGGGTATCGTTCAGGGCATCGCCCTGCCGGCCCTGCCCGCCGCCTGGTCCCAGGCGCCGGACACCGCCTCCATCAGCGGCACCGGGTATCTGGTGTCGGTGCGGCATCCCATGTTCGTGCCCCAGGAGGACCGGGAGGCCACGGTGTATGCCCGCATCGAATCCATTCTGCCGGTGATGCTGGAGCCGGTGATATAAGGGGGGAGCGCTATGCCTGCAACGCCTGTGGTCCCGGAGACCATTACCGTACACCTGGGCCCGCCGGGGTCCTCGGCCCGGAACGTAGAGGTGCCCTTTGCCGCCTATATCAAGAACGTGGCCTCCCACGAAATTTACCCCACCTGGCCGGAGAACGCCATTCGGGCCAACATCCTGGCCCAGATCTCCTATGCCCTGAACCGGGTGTATACCGAGTATTACCGCACCCGGGGATACGACTATGACATCACCAGCACCACCCAGTATGACCAGGCCTATGTGGACGGCGGCGACGTTTTCGAGAACATCAGCCAGATCGTGGACGACAGCTTCAACAACTATATCGTCCGGCAGGGCAGCGTGGAGCCGTTGTTTGCCCAGTTCTGCGACGGAGTGCGGACCCAGTGCGGGGGACTGTCTCAGTGGGGCAGTGTGGACCTGGCTCGGGACGGCATGAACCCCTATGAGATTCTGCAATACTACTACGGAGGGGACATCAGCATTGTGTTCAACGCCCCGGTAGGGGGGAACGTGCCCTCCTATCCCGGGCGGCCTCTGCGCCGGGGGGACGTGGGCAACGATGTGCTGCTTCTCCAGCGGCAATTGAGCCGCATCCGCCGGAACTATCCGGCCATTCCGGAGATCCCGGAGCCGTCCACGGTGTTCGACGTACCCATGGAGGAGGCGGTGAAGTCCTTCCAGCAGATCTTCAACCTGACCCCGGACGGCGTCGTGGGCAAGGCCACCTGGTACAAGATCAAGCAGATCTATAACGGCGTCAAGGGCCTGTCGGAGCTGTCCGGCGAGGGGCTGACCATCTCCGAGGTGCAGAGGCAGTATACCGAGGCCCTGCGGCTGGGGGACAGCGGCCTGGCGGTGCGGACGGTGCGGTTTTTCCTGGCTTTTCTGGGGTATTTCCTGCCGGAACTGCCGCCCATCCGGCTCAGCGATGTCTTTGACCAGGAGATGCTGGACGCCGTGTACGCCTTCCAGAGCTATGCGGGCCTTCCCGCCGACGGCGTGGTGGGGCGGGACACCTGGAACGCCCTGCGGCAGGCCTATGAGGATGTGCTGGAGGACCTGCCGGAGGACTATCAGCAGTTTGCCCGGGAGATTTATCCGGGGCGGTTCATCGTCCTGGGGGACCGGGGCGACACGGTACTGCTTTTGCAGCAGCAGCTGAATCGCATTGCGGCCCAGGACCCGGATATTCCCACCGTGGCGGAGGACGGCATTTTCGGCCGGGGCACCCAGGCCGCTGTGCTGGCCTTGCAGCGAAAGCTGGGCATCGACCCCACCGGGGCCGTGGGCCCTGTGCTGTGGGCGAAGATCGTCACCCAGGGAGCGGGGTATTGAAATCAGGTTGTCAAAAAAGGGCGTTGCCCTTTTTTGACAAAAGAGATTCCGCTCCGACCCGCGCGTTTTCACGCATAAAATGCGTGAAAACACACTCTCTCCGCGCAAAGTATTTTTCGCGACGTACACGCCCAACGGAAGTCCCCTTGGGGGGCGCCGCCGCGAAAAATGGATTGAACCTTATTCGCGGCCTGCGGGCCGCGAACTCTGCGAGGCTTTTTTGACAAGCTGAAAGAGGCTGCCTCAGGTGAGGCAGCCTCTTTTGTTTGCACTTTTCGGGTTCAGCCGTGACTTAGCCGAAGTTCACGTCCAGGCGGACGATGCCGTCGATGGCAATGTCGAAGTAGGGAGCGGAACGCTTCTCAGACTCGGCGAAGTAACCATCGTGGACGACCTCGGTGTCATGCTCCATGTTGGCGTCGTTATCCACGTCGGCCATGTAGGAGGTCAGGTGACCCTCGGCGTCGATCTTCATGTCGGCGGTGACATTCTCGCCGCTGACGGTGAAGGTGGACACGTCAAACACGTGCAGCTCGCCGCTCTCCAGCTTCTTCATGGCCTCGTCAATGGCGGCCTGGGTGCCGTCGGCGGCCACGTTGGTGTTCAGGTCAGCCAGAACCACGGACTTGGTGGCCAGGGTGCCGGTCCAGTCAGCCTCGATATCCTTGCCGTCGATGACAGCCTGGATGGCGTGGACATAGTAGGGAGCCCAGTCAATGCGGGAGGAGATGATGTAGGTGTTGGGGCCAACGGAAACGGTGGAGCCGTTGTAGGACACGTTGGGCACGCCGGCCTTCTCGCAGGCGGTGGGAGCGCCCATGGAGTCAGCGTGCTGGCTGATCAGAACGCAGCCGTTCTGGATCAGCTTCTCGGCGCCTTCCTTCTCGGCGGTCTCATCGTACCAGCTGCCGGTGAAGGTCACTTCCATGGTGGCAGTGGGGCAGACGGAGCGAGCGCCCAGGAAGAAGGAGGTGTAGCCGGAGATAACCTCGGCATAGGTGAAGGCACCAACGTAGCCCATCTTGGCCTTGTCCGCGGTGATCTTGCCGGAGTCGATCATCTCGTTGAGCTTCAGACCGGCAGCGATACCGGCCAGGTAACGGCCCTCATAGATGGAGGCGAAAGCATTGTGGTAGTTGGCCAGGCCCTCGGTATGGGCGCGGACGCCGGTGGAGTGGCAGAACTGGACGTTCTTGAACTCCTTGGCGGCCTCGATCATGTAGGACTCGTGGCCAAAGCTATCGGCAAAGATGATGTTGCAGCCCTGCTCAGCCAGCTCGGCGGCAGCGTTGTAGCACTCCTGGCCTTCGGGGACGTTCTTCTTGATGAAGTAATCTTCATTCTCCACCAGGCCCAGGGTCTTACAGGCTTCCTTGGCGGCGTTGATGAAGTTGAGGTCGTAGGTGGAGTTTTCATCGTGCAGGGTGATGAAGCCCACCTTGACCTTCTGGGTCTTGTTGTCGTCGGGCTTGTCGTTGCCGCCCTTGGAGCAGGCGACCAGAGACAGAGCCATGACCAGAGCCAGGATCAGCGCAAGAACTTTTTTCATGTTTTTGTTTTCCTCCTTTTAATATGTGGCGTCCGGCTAAAAGAAGTGCGCAATATGCCGTGCGCCTGAACAACGGGTCACCCCGGCATTCACAGGATATGTAGTATTATACAGGATTCCCGGAAGGATTTCAACTAAAAATGCAAAAAATGCCAAAAAATTCCGCAGATGCACCAATATAGCCGAATGATTCAGGGAAATATCCCGTCGAATCGCAGAAAAAACGTTACCGGCAATATGGATTCCCGCAGGCTGCCTTCCGGCAGGCTTATGACGGAATGGCCCTTTGCCCGCAGGGCGGGGTGCTCTGCGGGCAAAGAGGGATGATTTTACTGATGGACCCGGGTGCCGGTTTTGCCCTCGATGCCGTCCCTGGCCTTCTCCAGCAGGGTGATCAGGGCGGTGCGGCCGGCCTTGGATTCGGCGAACTTCACCGCAGCCTGGACCTTGGGCAGCATAGAGCCCTTGGCGAACTGGTCCTCGTCCATATAGACCTTGGCCTGGGCCGGGGTCAGGTCGTCCAGACCCTTCTGGTCGGGCTTGTTGAAGCTGATGGCCACCTGCTCCACGGCGGTGAGGATCACCAGCACGTCGGCGTCCAGCAGCTCGGCCAGCAGCTCGCTGCCGAAGTCCTTGTCGATGACGGCGGGGGTGCCGCAGAGCCTGCCGTCCTTGCGCACCACGGGGATGCCGCCGCCGCCCACGGCGATGACCACATGACCGGCGTTGAACAGGGCCTTGATGGACTCGGCCTCCACGATGTCAAAGGGCTTGGGGGAGGGGACCACCTGGCGATAGCCGCGGCCGGCGTCCTCCACCATGGTATAGCCCTTTTCAGCGGCGATGCGGTCGGCGGTCTCCTTGTCATAGAAGGCGCCCACGGGCTTGGTGGGATTCTGGAAGGCGGGGTCGTCCTGGGACACCACGGTCTGGGTGACGATGGTGGCCACGGGCTTCCGGATACCCCGGGCGGTCAGCTCGTTGCCGATGGCCTGCTGCAGGTGATAGCCGATATAGCCCTCGGACATGGCGCCGCACTCGGGGAAGGGCATGTCGGCCTTGATGGCGCCGGCCTCGGCGGCGGTGGACAGGCCCAGGTTGATCATACCCACCTGGGGGCCGTTGCCGTGGGCGATGACCACCTCGTTGCCCTCGGCGATCAGGTCCACGATGGCCTTGGCGGTTTTGCTGACCAGGGCCAGCTGCTCGGCGGCGGTGCTGCCCAGGGCGTTGCCGCCCAGGGCGATGACGATGCGTTTGGACATAGTGCTTTTACCTCTCAATAATCAGAATGAGCGGGGATAGCGGGGGCGTGACCGCCCCCGCTATGTAGTTTTACCGGATTCAGAAGGATTTACGCTGCTCCTTGCCCTCGTCCATGGCCATCAGCGCCCGGACGGGATCCTTCACCTGGGCCAGGAAGATCATGGCGGCGATGATATAGGGCTTGTAGGAGGCCTGCTTGTACAGGGGCACGATATAGCGGTCGAACACGGAGTTGTCCACTTCGCCCTCGGCGCAGCTCAGGCCGCTGATGTCGGCGGGCAGGCAGTGCAGGTACAGAGCCTTGCCGCCCTTGGTGAGCTGCATCATCTCCTCGGTGCAGGCCCAATCCTTGTGCTGGGCGTTCTGGGCCAGCAGCTTCTTCTCCAGAGCGTCGATGCCGTCCTTGTCGCCCTGGGCGTACAGGCGGGTGCGCTCCTCCATGGCGGCGAAGGGAGCCCAGCTCTTGGGATACACGATATCGGCGTCGGTAAAGGCCTCGGCCATGGAGTTGGTCTTGTGGAACTTGGAGCCGTACTTCTCGCAGTTCCTGCGGGCCACCTCCTCCACCTCGGGCATCACGTCGTAGCCCTCGGGATGGGCCAGGGTCACGTCCATGCCGAAGCGGGTGAACAGGCCGATAACGCCCTGGGGAACGGACAGAGGCTTGCCGTAGGAGGGAGAATAGGCCCAGGTCATGGCAACCTTCTTGCCCTTCAGGTTCTCCACGCCGCCGAAGTAGTGGATGACATGCAGCATGTCGGCCATGCACTGGGTGGGGTGATCCACGTCGCACTGCAGGTTCACCAGGGTGGGCTGCTGCTCCAGAATGCCGTCGCGGTAGCCCTCCTTCACGGCGTCCATGAAGGTGGTCTGGTATTTGTGGCCCTCGCCGATGAACATATCGTCCCGGATGCCGATGACGTCGGCCATGAAGGACACCATGTTGGCGGTCTCACGAACGGTCTCGCCGTGGGCGATCTGGGACTTCTTCTCGTCCAGGTCCTGAACCTCCAGGCCCAGCAGGTTGCAGGCGGAGGCGAAGGAGAAGCGGGTACGGGTGGAGTTGTCGCGGAAGATGGAGATGCCCAGGCCGGAATCGAAGATCCGGGTGCTCTTGTTGCGCTCGCGCAGGTCACGCAGGGCGTCGGCCACGGTGAACACGGCGTCGATCTCGTCGTCGGTCTTGTCCCAGGTCCAGTAGAAGTCGGTCTTGTACATATCGTTGATATGCAGCGTCTCCAGATGGCGCGCCAGCTCGATGGTCTTGCTCATGTTGATTTTCTCCTTTTTTTATATGTGTATTTCTGCGGGGAGCCTCGCAGAGCTCATGTCCGCAGGTGCAGAGATTTTTTTACTTGATGTCGTTGCCGGTGAGCTCCTGGCGGAAGCTGGTGGCGGAGCCGTCCTTGTTCTCGGGCTTGTACAGGCCGGGCACAGCGGCGTACAGAGCGGCGCAGGTCACCAGATCCTGCTTCCAGGTGATCTCGTTGGGGGCGTGGGCCTGGGACTCGGCTCCGGGGCCGAAGCCCACGCAGGGGATGCCGTAGCGGCCCTGGATGGACACGCCGTTGGTGGAGAAGGTCCACTTATCCGTCAGGGGACGGCCCCGGCGGGTGGACATGGCCTTCTCGTCGGCGCCGATGCGCTCCGTGCCCCACAGGGCGTGGTGGGCATCGATCAGGGCCTGGACGTGGGGAGCGGACTCCTTGTTGATCCAGGTGGGGAAGAAGCACTCGGTTTCGTACACATGGCCGGTCCAGGCGGGACGGTCATACATATACATGGACACCTTCACGTCCTTGGCGTACTTCTTGCAGGCGGGCAGGTCCTCGATCTCCTTCAGGCAGGACTGATACGTCTCGCCGGCGGTCATGCGGCGGTCGACGGAGATGGCACAGGAGTCAGCCACGGCGCAGCGGGAGGGGGAGGTGTAGAAGATCTGACTGGTGGTGCAGGTGCCCCGTCCCAGGAAGCGGGCGTCCTCATAGTGCTCGGGGTTGAACTTGGGGTCCAGCATCTTCACCAGGCCGTTGATCTCGGTGGAGCCGTCGGCGGGGTTCTCGTTGAGGTCGCGGATGTTCAGCAGCACCTCGGCCATCTTGTGGATGGCGTTGTCGCCCCGTTCGGGGGCGGAGCCGTGGCAGGACACGCCGTGCATGTCTACCCGGATCTCCATGCGGCCCCGGTGGCCGCGATAGATGCCGCCGTCGGTGGGCTCGGTGGAGATGACGAACTCCACCTGGTTCCGGGCGTCCTCGGGACCGTTGAAGTACTCATTGACGATGGACTGCCAGCACATACCGTCGCAGTCCTCCTCCTGAACGGAGCCCACCACCATGATCCTGTAGCCCTGGGGAATCAGGTCCAGATCCTTCATGATCCTGGCGCCGTAGGTGGCGGCGGCCATGCCGCCCTCCTGGTCGGAGCCGCCCCGGCCATAGATGACCTCGTCGGTCTCATAGCCCTGATAGGGGTCGGCCTCCCAGTTTTCGATGTTGCCGATGCCCACGGTGTCGATGTGGGAGTCCAGGGCGATGATCTTGTCGCCGGTGCCCATCCAACCGATGACGTTGCCCAGCTTGTCGAACTCCACCTTGTCATAGCCGAGGCTTTCCATCTCCTGGGCGATGCGGCGGACCACGCCCTCCTCCTGGCAGGATTCCGAGGGGATAGCGATCATGTCCCGCAGGAACTTGGCCATAGCGGGACGATAGTCCTGTGCGGCCTTCTTGATGGCTTCGAAATTCATGGTGTTACCTCCGTTTGCTTTTCTATATTTTCTTTCTCAATGGCGGGAGATTTTTTCTCTATGCCCCTATCATATCACAGAGAACGCAGATGTCAAACAAAAAATCTGGATTCCTAAAATATTTTTTGGGAAAGCCGTTGATTTCTGAAAAAAGTGTGGTATCATGGGGGTGTAGAAAAATTGCGGAGAGGTGGGCTATGGAGGAAAAACGTTTGGAAATGCTCAAGCAGCTGGCGGCGGGCATCGCCGCGCAGTTCGGCAGCAACTGTGAGGTAGTGATCCACGATGTGTCCAGCAATCATCCGGACCACTCCATTGTCCACATTGAAAACGGCCACGTGTCCGGCCGGAAGGTAGGCGACGGGGCGTCGCAGGTGGTGCTGGACCAGATGGCGTCTCAGGCCGAGCATCCCCAGGATCACCTGTGCTATCTGACCCGGACGCCGGACGGCAAGATCCTCAAGTCCTCCACGCTGTATATCCGCAACCGGCGGGGGGCCGTGACGGCGATCTTCTCCATCAATTACGACGTATCGGGCCTGATGATGATCCAGAGCACCATCGGCGATCTGCTGTCCACCCAGGACAAGGAGCAGACGGAGCCCGAGCGCATCATCAATGTCAACCACGTCCTGGACGAGCTGATCGAGCAGTCCGTGGCCCTGGTGGGCAAGCCCGTGGCCCTGATGAACAAGGACGACAAGGTCCGGGCCATCCGCTTTCTGAACGAGTCCGGGGCGTTCCTGGTGACCAAGTCCGGCGACAAAGTGGCTAAATACTTCGGTATTTCCAAATATACTCTTTATTCCTACATCGACGCAAACAAAGACGGAGACAAATAAATCAGGAGGAAAGAAAACATGATCGATCTGACCATCAACAAGACCGGCCTGGAGCACAATATCCAGAAGGCTAAGGAGAACAACATCATTATCCCCACCATCGCCCAGATGCAGAACCCCGACCTGATCCCCGAGAAGATCAAGGCCAAGCTCAGCCACACCGGCCTGTGGGACGTGGACCCCGTGAACCTGTTCCGCATCTCCTGGCACAACGAGGCCAAGGAGCAGGGCGGCCTGTTCCAGGCGGTTCCCAACTATGTGGAGATCCCCAGCAAGCTCTCCGGCGTGCCCTGCCGCATCATCGCCATGTCCGGCAAGTGGTTCCCCACCGGCTGCCATAAGGTGGGCGCCTCCTTCGGCTGCCTGGCTCCCCGCCTGGTCACCGGTCAGTTCGACGCCACCTATCACCACGCCGTATGGCCCTCCACCGGCAACTACTGCCGCGGCGGCGCCTTCAACTCCAAGCTGCTGGCCTGCGAGTCCGTGGCCATCCTGCCCCAGGATATGTCCAAGGAGCGGTTCGACTGGCTGAAGTCCATCGCCGGTCAGATCATCGCCACCCCTGGCTGCGAGTCCAACGTCAAGGAGATCTTCGACAAGACCTGGGAGCTGAAGAAGGACCCCACCATGATGATCTTCAACCAGTTCGCCGAGATGGGCAACCCCCTGTGGCACTACAACGTCACCGGCTACGCCCTGGCCGAGCTGTTTGAGGCCGTGAAGAAGCCCGGCCAGACCTTCGCCGGCGCCTGCTTCACCTCCGGCTCCGCCGGCACCATGTCCGCCGGTGACCTGCTGAAGGAGCGCTATCCCCACCTGAAGCTGGCCGTGGGCGAGGCCCTGCAGTGCCCCACCATTCTGGACAACGGCTTCGGCGGCCACCGCATCGAGGGCATCGGCGACAAGCACATCCCCTGGATCCACAACGTGAAGAACACCGACATGGCCATCGCCATCGACGATGAGGATTCCCAGCGGCTGCTGCGCCTGTTCAACACCGCCGAGGGCAAGGCTTACATGAAGAACGAGCTGGGCATGAGCGACGAGGAGATCGAGAAGATGTCCTGGCTGGGCATCTCCGGCATCGCCAACGTCCTGTGCTGCATCAAGATGGCCAAGTACTATGAGCTTACCGAGAACGACGTGGTGGGCACCGTCCTCACCGACTCCGCCGCCATGTATCAGTCTCGGGTGGACGAGCTGAACCAGCTCCACGGTGCATACAACGCCCATGAGGCCGCCATGGACCATGCCCGCCATATGCTGGACCTGAAGACCGACAGCATGCTGGAGCTGACCTATACCGAGCGCAAGCGGGTCCACAACCTGAAGTATTACACCTGGGTGGAGCAGCAGGGCATGAACGTGGAGGACCTGAACGCCCAGTGGTACGACACCAAGGGCACCTGGGACGCCGTTCACGCCCAGGCCAAGGAGCTGGACGAGCTGATCAACGAGTTCAATGAGGCCACCGGTCTGCTGAAGGCTCTGTAAAAAAATGGGAGAGGTACGGCGGAAGAAAATACGGTTGCCTGCATCCGCATATGAGCACGGCTGGTATTTTGTGACGATTTGTACCCAAGCGCGCATGAAGGTTCTTGCGCAGATACGACCTGTTTCTGTAGGGGCGGACGACTCTGTCCGCCCCTGCGGTGTATTACTGACCCCGCTGGGGTCCATCGTGAGGGAATGTCTGGAAGGACTTTCGGACGATGCGGCTGGCATTTCCGTGGACAAATACGTCATCATGCCCAACCACATCCATGTAATCATTTGCATCGACGGTGAAAAGGGCGGACAGAGTCGTCCGCCCCTACAGCGGCTGATGCAGCGTTTCAAATCCATTACCACACGGCGGGCCTGGGACATGAGATATACAAAGCTCTGGCAACGCTCCTATTATGACCATGCCATCCGCAATGATGCCGATTATCTCCGCACCTGGCAATACATCCACGACAATCCCGCCCGGTGGGCGGAGGACGAATACTACTCGGAATAAGGAGAAGAGAGACTATGAAAAACGTGAAATACGGCAAATGCGTCCGCTGCGGCAAGACCTATGAGGCCCGGCCCGACCTGACCAACTGCGAATGCGGCGGCATTCTGGACATCGTGTACGACTATGACTATATCAGGTCCGTTCTGACCAAGGAGAAGCTGGCCCGGCGGGAAAACCGCTCCATGTGGCGCTATCGCGAGCTGCTGCCGGTGGAGGAGACCACCCCCGACACCCCCCTGCGGGTGGGCTGGAGCCCCCTGTATGAGGAGCCTAACCTGGCCCGGCTCCTGGGCCTCCGGAAGCTGTGGATCAAGGACGACGGTCAGAACCCCACCGCCTCCCTGAAGGACCGGGCCAGCGCCATGGCCGTGGCCAAGGCGTATGAGGCCGGAGCCAGGACCATCGCCTGCTCCTCCACCGGCAACGCTGCCAGCTCCCTGGCCGGCAATGCCGCCGCCGCGGGCTTCAAAACCTATATTTTCGTGCCCGAGCGGGCTCCCAAGGGCAAGGTGGCCCAGCTGATGATCTTCGGGGCCAATGTCATCTCCGTA
>ERZ791868.1612-NODE-1612-length-11426-cov-4.275789_pt1 | contig 11426 bp, 5 predicted proteins | sample MGYA00510281_ERZ791868 | MGnify/ENA primary metagenome ERZ791868 (study PRJEB30046, sample SAMN00792046) | human gut metagenome | study: EMG produced TPA metagenomics assembly of the A metagenome-wide association study of gut microbiota in type 2... | reverse complement strand
GCCCTCTTACGTCAGGGCCGGAATCCGAAAGTGCGCAAGAATTCGGGCGTTATCCATAAGCGAACTAAAGATATTATGCGTGGTGATGATATTCATTGCAATTCCACACATGAGGCCATCGTCAGACTTGCTAGTAGCGTAAAAACTCCGCGCATTGTGACAACAAATTATGATCTTCTTCTTGAGGAAGCTGCGCAAAAGCAGAATTGTGATTTAGGCAGAAGCTATTATGGACCGGCTGTCCCCATCGGCAGCGATTTCTCAGGATTGTTGTACTTGCATGGTTCAGTGGATAGCCCTGATCGCGAAATAGTCCTTGACGATAGGGATTTTGCTCGGGCTTACCTTTCAGAGGGCTGGGCGACACGTTTTCTACTTAAGCTATTTGAGACATACACGGTTGTATTCATTGGCTACAGCTTTGGCGATGTCATTATGCGATATCTTGCATTGGGTATTTCGTCCCACGCCAGACCTCGGTACATTTTCCTCTCTGAGGAGGATATGGACGGAAGAGATAATGAATGGCAACATAATGGAATTATTCCAATTCCCTATCCTGCTGCTAATGGGCATCATGCGTTAGTTGAAGCGCTAACCGCTTGGACTGATTATATATCCTCGGACTACAATGCCTACAAAAAACGTTTACCGGGCATTATCGAAAATGGCGTTCCGAAGGATGCTGTTGATCTTGACTATGCCAGCGCTGCTTTATCTACAGCCGAGGGCGCGCAATGTTTTGTCGACATTGTTGAGAGAAAAGAAGGTCAAGAAGAGACAGCCAAATCGAAGATAAAGAGGGAATGGCTATCTTGGCTGATGAGCTCGGACGCGTTCCGGGAAGTTTTCACAGAAAGGGCCCCAAAGACTCAGAACGAGAAGATTCTGCTGGATTGGTTCCTTGTCGATTTTGTGCAAAAGCCGGAAGAACGAGATTTTGTGCTGTATGTGCTTTGCAAGTTGCAATCATCGATGTCTGATTGGTTATTTGAGCAATTGCATGAATGTGTCAGTTATTGCATCAGCCATTGGGGCAGACGGGATTTAATTCCGGTCTTTACCGTTTTAATGACTTCTATGCAGGGTCATTCCGCTCCAAGTGTTCTTGATAAATTTATTGATCCATCATTACTTTACAATTCAGACATCTCGCCTCAAATATTATCTCTCATTATTCGCCCATATTTAAAACTGACTACCCTTTTCCAAGGGAATGGCATAAGGCCTAGAGCTGAGATTGCGTGGCCATATGACAGGATAGAAGAGCTTGATAATCATTTGAATTTCGATATGAATAAGATGGCATTTCTTGCTGAATCAAGCTTGCAAAGAGCGAGTGCTCTATTACAAGCCTATCAAGGTGAAAATGAATACTCTTGTTTAAGTAGGCCATCGATAGAGCCTAGCGATCAGAATTTATATGTGTCTGATTTGCAATCTGTGTTTGTCGACATTCTTCGTGATTATGCGCATGGTCATAAAGATCAACAGGATAGTCTGATATATCGGTGGTGGAACAGCGGATCTGCACTTCTCAAACGTTTGGCGATCAATACTATTGCTTTTTCGGATTGGGATGCGAACCGTAAAATCACTTGGATTCTCGAACATGATTATTTATTTGACTTGGATGCCCATCATGAAGTCTATATGGTTCTTAAAGAAGCCGCTCCGAGCATGGGAGAGAATTCGAAGAAAAACATACTAGAATATCTGAGGAATAAACTTGATTCCCTCAAGGAAACGTATTCTGATGAACGAACAGCGTTTTATGAGCAGTTTGATGTTCTTCAATGGCTTCTTAAGCATATGAATGGTGGAATGGGGAATTGGCCTGAGGCTCAGAAGTGGAAGAATGAGCTTGCTCGGAAATATAATTTTTTGCCGCGAGAGCATGCAGATTTCCATATTTATTCTGAAGGGGTTTGCAGTGTGACTACTGGAATTACTGATGAGCAATTTATTGATATTTTGGAGAACCGTCCGTCTGTTCTCGAAGAAAAAATGTTTGGTAACCAAGATAAAACGGTTAAATTTGATTCTTTGAGTATTAATAATCAAATCTCTGAAGTTGTTTCGCATAATCCTCGGGTGGGATTTACTCTTTGGGAACTTGTCAATCGGCATAAAGAAAGTGACGCAGTTCAATATAGTTGCTCAATCATTCGTGGGTGGGGTGAGGCATCCCTGGATGATGAACAAATATTGGTTCTTGATTTATTGAAGAAGCTATTGCCGAAGATGGGGCAAGATGAAGTAAGCGCAGTGTCGTTTTTCCTGAATAGACAGATTGATGGGGAAAAGACTACGATTACCGCGAAAACTTTACAGATAATGAGTGATATCGCGTTGCAAATTTGGGAACGATATAGCTCGACATTCAGCGCAAGTAAAGATCAGCAATGGCAGAACGATCCAGTTACATATTCCTTGAATTGTTGGCCTGGTAAACTCGCTTATTTCTGGATGGGCAGAATCCGTTGGAGATATAGGCAAGGAGCTGATTCTTGGAATGGTCTTGATGATCTCGAAAAGAAGATGGTTCGTCGTTTTGTAGATGATGAAGGTGACTTCTCCCCGCTCGTTTGGACAGCATTGCTTACAAATATCAATATGCTTCATTCGCTTGATCGGGAAAACACAGAGAGCTGGTTGCCTGATTTAATGAAAAAAGCGGGCACGAAGTTTATTTGGAATGTGATGCTCCCGAATCCGATTCTTAATATTCGACTTATTGACATAGCTTTTTATGAGAGCTGTCTTGATGAGTTTAAATATCTGTCTCATTTGGATGATTATAAGAAACAAAGCTTTCTCTTACAGATATTTTGGATAGTTACTTATGCTGGATTGGAAGATAAACGGAGAGCGAAACTTTTGTCTAAAGTCGTGACAGCTGGGAATGGCATTTATGCTCCTTTGTTCATGGACCGGATTGTGTGGGCTTTCAAATTCCGGCTTGATTCCAAAGGCAAGAATATGGTGTGGGATTTATGGCTCCATCGATTTATTGAAGATCGTCATGCCGGCAAAGGACGGAACTGGAGTGAAAAAGAGCGAATTGCTTTTGCTGAACTAATTCCTCTGTTGGATGAGCATCTTAAAGAAGGAATGAAGTATCTTTCTGATAATTTCCCAAGAATTATGGGGAGGGATTTTATCAACCTTATTATGCTTAAAAATATTGATGATATTCCGCAGGAATGTGCGGAGGCATTTATTGATTTTTATACGTGTTTATTTAAGCAATCTGATATTCCTTATGTATGGCGAGTAGAAGAATTATTGCAGAATCTAATCGATAAGTTTGGAATTGGTAAAGTTAATCCATTAGTGTCTTTAGCGAAGCAGAAGCGTATCATCTCAGATACTTGGAGTCCTTCTTTCGAAGGAGAAGGTGCGTAATGTCGGCGAAGAAGGTGGGATATGAGTATTAAAACATTGTTGAATGGCGAATCCAAGAATGTGGAGTACAAGCTCACACCTCCCTCCAGGAGCATCAACTACACCAAAACCGCGGTGGCGTTCGCCAATGGACAGGGTGGTTGCTTGGTGTTCGGTGTCGAAGACCAAACGCTTCGCGTGGTTGGTATTGCCGAAGACAAGGTGTTCACGGTAATGGACTCCATTTCGGACGCCATCGTCAATAGCTGCGAGCCGCTGATTATTCCCGACATCACCATGCATGATGTGAACGGCAAGACGGTTATTGTGGCCGAGATCGCTCCCGGCTTGCAGCGTCCGTACCATATCAAGTCGCTCGGCCAGGAACAGGGAACATTCGTTCGCGTAGCTGGCACCACGCGTCAAGCAGACCAGCCCACCATTCGGGAGCTGACCATTGAAGGCAGCAATCGGAGCTTCGACCAAGTACAATGCCTTGGATTGTCCGTAACGGAAAAAGACATTGAAGCACTGTGCGAAAGTCTGACAAAAACCGCGAAGAATAACGCCGAAGACCCCGCAAAAGTCAAAACGGTTACGGAGAAACAGTTGCTGCAATGGGGCGTGCTGGCAGAACAGGACGGGCAATTGGTGCCCACCAACGCTTATGCGATTCTGTCTGGCAATGAGGCAGTCCGATCCGTGGTGCAATGCGGCGTGTTTAAGGGAACCACCAAAGCCGTATTTGTGGATCGGCGTGAGTTCGCCGGCACTCCGCAGGAGCTTATCGAAGAGTCCTACCAGTATGTGCTGCGCAACATCCATATGGGTGCCAGATTCAAGGGCGTGTACCGGCAGGATGTGTACGAGATTCCACCGGACGCCGTTCGAGAGCTGATTGTCAACGCGATAGTGCATCGCAGCTATATCGACCATTCAAGCATTCAGATCGCGATCTACGATAATCGATTGGAGATCACTTCGCCCGGGCGCTTGCCAATGGGGCAGACCATTGAACGCATGAAGCAGGGCTATTCGAAAATCCGCAACGAGGCATTGGCCTCTGCTTTTGAATACATGGGTTATATCGAGCACTGGGGGAGCGGCATCCTGCGCGTGATGCAGGAGGTGCGCGATGCCGGATTGCCTGAGCCGGAATTTCTTGGCGGCGATACGGATCTGCGTATCAATATCTATCGCAATGGCTCGGAGACAGTTTCTGATGACGGGATTACGACGGGATTACGACGGGATTCGCTTTCTGATGACGGGATTACGACGGGATTACGACGGGATTCGCTTTCTGATGACGGGATTGTGGAAGGAACAACTTCAAAAACGAGTGCTGCTCCGAATGCCGCCATTGCAGTGGTTCCATCCCAGAAGGAGCGTATTCTTGATGCGCTGCGTAAGAATGCGAGTATTTCTATCTCTGACGCCATACGGATACTGGGTGTGCAGGAAAGGCAGGCTCAACGAATATTGAAGAGCCTAATAGAGGAAGGCAGTGCAGTGAAAATTGGTGCTGCCCGCGCCACTCGATACGCTGAAGCGAAGAAAAGGACGGAACCGCATGAGTGAGAATAGCCAAGTAACAAGACTGCTCGCCAGACGTTTCAGCCAGTTAAGCGAACATGGACGCATCGTATTCTGGCGCGACGATAAGAAACAGTACGCGGATGTCATGGAAACGTTGGTGGGGGAGCGCGCCACCGATGAGATACTGCGTGAGGTTGAACTCATCACTCCGGAAATTGGGGATGAGAATGACAGGCGGTACATTCCGTTCACGGTGCGCTACCGCATGTTCCGCGAGCAGCCGAATCAAAAATTCCTTGTATATCTGACGGAGCCGGCCCCGGCAGTTCAGGACGACTGGCTGTTGGATTTGGAACTGGCATACGGCCCCACGTTCACCATGGACAAACTCGCCGTGACGCTTACGGAAACACTGCCGGAAGCCTCCGCCGACACCCGAAACGAGTGGTTGGAAGTAATGAGGGGCGTACCAAAGTTCTTCGACAGCGAAGAACGCGCCAAGCGTCTCGCGAAACGTCTTAACGCGCACGACGACGCCACCGATTTCCAAGCGAAGATGATCGCCACGCTGCTGCAACTGAAAGATGATCGGCACAGCATGCAAGACATCTGGGCTGAGCTGCTTACGCAATATTCGCAGAGTGACGATTCCGGCATCGCTGCAATCGAACGCATGGGATTAAGCACGTTCCATTGGACTGGAACACGGCGCATTTATCGTTTTGATGTGGATGCCGATGCCGGCAGCGAGCCGACAGTGAAGGACTTCGTGCTATGGCTGTTCCAGCTCGCATGGAACGGATTCTCCGATGGCAGGAACGCCGTTTCCGCTTATGCGAACATTATTCGCGACTGGGACGACTGGTATAAGAACATCGACATGCGCACGGTGTTGCAGAATCTTTCCGAGAATGCCGTGGAGGAACTGCACCTGTCCACTCGAATCGCCGATATGAGTGTGGAGGAGCTTGCCGACCGGGACCTGTTCCGCGACGTGGACGAGATGATCGTCAACAAGCTGTTCGAACGGTTGGGTTCGCAGTCCATTACAGACGACCAAGTGCAACGGATCATCAATGGGCGCAAGCAGAAGCTTTGGTACGCAGAATATGCCGACCAATATGAGTGCATTGCCGCAGCAAGCAGGCTTCGTGCCGTTCTGGCTGAATGCGGTGAACTCATCAGCACCATCAGCTCACCGGAACAAGGGATGAAGCTGTATGCCGAAAAGCTGTACAAGGCCGATGGCGCATACAGAAAATATGTGCTCGCATGGCATCGTGCCAACCCGGATGCGGTGAGCGTGGACGATGATCTGCAAAGCGCCTACGAGGCATATCAGCAGGATCTGGGTCAGGCATGGCAAAAACAAGTCGATACGCTTAGCCAATGGAAGTTCATAGACATGGACGCGCAAACCAATTTCTATGAACGTGAAATCGCGCCGGTATTGAAGTCCGGCAGAAAAATCGCCGTGATCATTTCCGATGCGCTACGTTATGAGGTTGCGCAGGAACTGTCCGAACGCATCGACAGGGAAAGTCGTTTCAGTGCGAAACTGACCATGCAATACAGCGTTCTGCCATCCTATACGCAACTTGGCATGGCGGCGTTGCTGCCGCACGGTTCGCTCGAATTCGACAGCAAAGACCGTTTGTATGTTCTGGCGGATGGACGCAGCACCAAAGGAATCGAAGCGCGCGCCGCCATTCTTTCGGCCGTAGGCGGCAAAGCGATTAGATATGACGATTTGACAAAGCTGAAAGTCAGCGAAATCAAAGAACTATATAAATCCTGCAACGTGCTGTATGTGTATCACAACCATATCGACGCCACCGGTGATACGGAGAAAACGGAATCGGAAACAGTGGACGCATGCGAGAAGACGTTCAAGGAACTGGGCGAAGTAGTCAAAAAACTTGCCAGCGGCAACGTTCATAACATGATCATCACTGCGGATCACGGATTCCTCTATCAGGACCGAGATCTGGACAGTACAGAATGGTTGAGCGAACAGCCCAAGGGCGATGCAGTATGGGTGAGAAAGCGGCGATTCTCCATCGGGGCCAATCTTGCTCCGGGTCGCGCGTTCGTGACATTCAATGCCGCGCAGATAGGAATGGACGATCCTCGGAATGAAGGCATAAGCATTCAAGTGCCGAACTCCATCATGCGCTTGCGCATGCAGGGCGCCGGTGTGAAGTATGTGCATGGAGGAGCAGCATTGCAGGAAATCGTCGTTCCTGTGCTGCATGTCAGTAAGGGGCGTTCCGCGGCCGACGATGTGAGGGCTGTGGAATTCACTATTCTGCAACGAACCGACAGGCTTTCCAGCAGACAGTTGACTGTGGAATTCTTCCAGAACGAGCCCGTTGGAGGAAAAATCCGCGCACGTACCGTATTGGCCGGATTGTGGGGACATGACACGGCAGGCAATGATGTGCTCATCTCCAATGAGACGCCGGTCGCCTTCGATCTACTCGGGCAGGAGAAAAGCGAACGCCATGTGACGGCTACACTCATGCTGACCAGTGACGCGGAACGGTTCAATGGAACGAATATCGAACTGCGCTTGCGTGAGAAGACAGATGGGTCAAATGTGCTGGTCATGCTTGACCAGAAGGCACGATACTTCTTCAAACAGGGCGTGGTGGCCGACGATGCCGGATTCTTCGACTGAATTGGATGAGCACAGAGGAAAGCGACCGTAAGGGGTAACACAATGAATGAGCAGGGTATGAGCCAGAACGGTTGGATTGAAAGTCCTGAACACAACACGGATGGGAATTCCCTGACCGCGTTGGACGCTAAGATCACTGATATGTTCCCCGGGGTCACCGTCCGCAAGGATCTGGTGAACAAGGTCAAGGGCAATGCACTGGTGCCTTCATATGTGCTGGAGTTCCTGCTCAGCGCATATGCCACGAACACCGACCAGGCCAGTATCGAGTCGGGTGTGGATCGAGTGCGTGCCATTCTTGCAAACAACTATGTGCATCGTGAGGAAGCCAATCTTATCCAGTCGAAGATCCGAGAGAAGGGGAGCCACAGGATTATCGACCGTGTGCAGGTGGTGCTCAATGACAAAACCGACCTGTATGAGGCGACGTTCTCCAATCTCGGCATCAGTCAGGTCATTGTCGATCCAAGCCTTGTAAAGGCTTATCCGAAACTGCTGGTGACGGGCATCTGGTGCATGTGTCAGATCGGCTACGCATATTCCGGCGACCCGCGTGAAGTGCCATGGCAGTTGCTACAGCTCAAGCCTGTGCAGATGTCGCGTGATGATCGCGAAAACTACATGCAGCAACGTTTGCAATTCACCGATAGCGAATGGATCGATCTGCTGATGCAGTCCATTGGGTTCAATCCCGATCTATTCTCCGACCGGGCGAAACTGCTGCATCTGGTACGCATGGTGCCGTTTGTGGAACGAAACTACAATCTGGTCGAACTCGGGCCGAAAGGCACCGGCAAATCGCACATCTATTCGGAATTCTCACCGCACGGCATGCTCATATCCGGCGGGGAAGTGACAGTGGCCAAACTGTTCGTGAACAATTCCAACGGACACTTGGGGCTTGTGGGCTATTGGGATACGGTGGCGTTCGACGAGTTCGCAGGCAAGGCCAAGAAGGCCGGCCGGGATTTGGTGGACATCATGAAGAACTACATGGCCAACAAGTCGTTCTCCCGTGGCGTCGAGACGTTCCAAGGCGAGGCGAGCATGGTGTTCGTGGGCAACACCTCGCATAATGTGCCGTACATGCTGAAAAATTCCGACCTGTTCGAGGAACTGCCGAAACAGTATCACGATCCGGCGTTCCTGGATCGTATTCACTTCTATCTGCCGGGTTGGGAGTTCGAACAGATCCGTTCCGAGATGTTCACCAGTGGATTCGGTTTCGTTGTCGACTATCTGGCGGAGATCCTGCACAACTTGCGCGATGCCGATTACAGCGACCGGTTCGAAAAGTATTTCGAGTTGTCTTCCACACTGTCTACGCGAGATAAGGACGGCATCAAAAAGACGTTCTCCGGATTGATGAAGCTCATCTACCCGGACGGCAAGGCCACTCCTGAACAGATGGAACCGTTGCTGCGTTGCGCCATCGAGGGCCGCAAGCGCGTCAAGGACCAGCTGTGCCGCATCGACTCCACCATGGAGGAAGTCGAGTTCACCTACAAGCGTGTGAGCGACGGTGAAGTAGTCGCCGTGCAGACCTTGGAAGAGCTTGACTACCCGCAGTTGTATTGGCGTGGGCGTGTAGCTGAGAATTCGGAAGATGAGAGCGAGGCGGAATCGTTTGTTGCCGGTGATGACGTGGCAATTGCGGGTAGCGAGGGCGAAGCCGGTGCTTCTGAGAACGCCAATGCCCTTCCCGTAGCGCGGCAGCAAGAAACAGCCGCGATGACTCCAGTCGAGCGCCTTGCGGCAAAGGCCGACGGAAAGCAGTGGGAATTGGTCGAAAACCAACGTGGAATCACGTATTACAAACTATTCGGGCCATATTTGGCTGGTGCGAAGAAAATCGTTGTAGAGGATGCGTATGTGCGTAAGCCGTACCAGCTGCGTAATCTGGCCGAGTTCTTGGAAATGCTGCTCAGATGCAAAAAACCCGATGAGGATGTAGCCGTTCATCTGGTGACCGGACATAATGATCCTGGATTCGTGGAAGCGCAGTTAAATGGTTTGAACGAACTGGCATCGGCGTTCTCACAGCTGGGCGTGAACCTCACCTACGAATTCAGAGACACTTTGCACGACCGTTCCATTACCGCGGATACCGGCTGGGAAATTCTTCCCGGTCGTGGGCTTGACATCTTCCAGAAATTCGTTGACGGCGATTGGCTTAACCCGCTGCTGCGCCATCAGCAGCTCCGCCGCGTTAAGGAATGCAAGGTCACGTATCAGCGGGTCAGCGAGAAGTGAGGTAAAAATGAATGTCCAATGTCCAGCTTGCGGAACGTATGTGGCAGAGACCGCGACCATGTGTCCGTATTGCGGTTTTCGCGGTGATGATCCGAGCCGGCCAATATACAAGCAGGGGGAGTATCGTCCTGTGCCAATTGTGCCTTGCGAAATCGTGATGGATGATGACCGGCGTGGCGAGATTTGGTTGTCTGACGAAGACAGCAAGAATCTGTTTCGGCATTTGACTAATTGGAAATGGCTCTCAACCATGCTTCCGGCTCTGGCGGAAACATTAGAAAGTATGTTTGGCGGAACTGTGCATTTGGAAGCCAAGCTTCCGGAACATATCATGCGCATGATTGAAGAGGACAAACTCCATTTCGCCACGGATAAAAACGGTGAGATTCTCGCTGAAGTGTTCGATGAACGCAATAAAATCTTCAAACAAGTGCGTTTGGAGAAAGTCGTCAGAAATGATACGTTATTGCCGGCTATGCAGCATCTTGAAACACAGGCTGCCCTTTGCTTGGTAATGGAAAAAATCGATGAAGTCGGCCGAGCTGTGCAACAGCTTGGTGAGGAAATGCAGCAGGATCGTTTGGCCCGTGTCGATGCCGCGTTTGATATGTTCCAGCAAGCGTGTCGTATCGAGAGCAGTCGGGAACGTAATGAGTATGTACGTGAAGCGTTGAACGAGGCCACGCGCGCGAAGGCTTTGCTGGTGCGTAATTTTGCGCAGCAGCAGCGGCTGGTGAAGCAGAGTAGCAAGAAATCGGATGCCGCATTAAGGGCAATGCAGGATTATGTGGCGATTGTGAATGCAGTGAACGTGCAGATGCAAACGCATATGGCGTTGGGGCAACAGGACGTGGCCGCGTATTGTCTTCAGGATCTTAATAAGTTCATTAAGAACTATGATCTCGATAAGCGCGATACGATGCTCAACCTTGTAGGCAGCGTGAAGAGCAAGAACAGGGGCAGTAATCAGGAAAAGTTTATTGATGGTTCTTTGCAGGTTGCAGCGAACATTGAAAGCGTGGTGAAGGCTCTCGACGCGGGCGAAGTAATCTCTCCGAAACTCATTACCGAGAATGATGGGAACGGGAATGATTCTAACGATGAGGAGAAGCAGCATGATGAAGAAAACTGAGGATGCTGAAAAAGTTGCTGATGAAATTGCAGGTGTTGACGAAGAAAATCCTGCGTCGAAAAAACGCTCTTGTATCAAGTGCAAGATAGAACTGGCTTCCGACAACAAGCTGCCGTTCTGTCCTGCTTGCTGGGAAGAAATTACCGGCTACCTGAAAAAGACCGGAATCGCCATGGGAACGTTGATGGTCGCTTTGATAAGAAAGTATAGTCCCAAAGTCGGCAAGGCGGTCTTCATGGCGATCAAGGCAACATTAAAGAAGTAATCATCTACGCTTTAATTGAGATGCCATAGAGACGCATTGCTTGCGGTGTCACGTGGCTGTTGTTCTCATTTCATGGGAAATGAGGGTGAAAAATCAATGTTTCGAGAGGTGGCACCGATAACGCCCGAATTCTTGCGCACTTTCGGATTCCGGCCCTGACGTAAGAGGGC
>ERZ791868.1568-NODE-1568-length-11646-cov-2.315849_pt1 | contig 11646 bp, 14 predicted proteins | sample MGYA00510281_ERZ791868 | MGnify/ENA primary metagenome ERZ791868 (study PRJEB30046, sample SAMN00792046) | human gut metagenome | study: EMG produced TPA metagenomics assembly of the A metagenome-wide association study of gut microbiota in type 2... | reverse complement strand
CATGATGAAATTAAACCTTCAGTTTTTTGCTCATAAAAAAGGAGTAGGTTCTACAAAGAACGGTCGTGACTCCGAGGCTAAGAGATTAGGTGCCAAAAGAGCTGACGGACAGTTTGTAAAAGCTGGTAACATCCTGTACAGACAGCGCGGAACTAAGATTCACCCAGGTGTGAATGTTGGACGTGGAGGAGATGATACTCTCTTCGCACTGGTTGACGGTGTTGTTAGATTTGAAAGAAAAGGAAGAGATAAGAAACAGGTTTCTATCTATCCAGTAGCTGAATAATCATCAGTTCATGAAGGCAGGAAGTATTTCCTGCCTTTTTTCTCTGCCAGAAATCTTTTTATATTCAAAAAGTATTTTCTTGCAGATACTATATATAAGTATGTTACACTGATACTAAATAACAAAAAAATAAGAGAGGTGATCGCGATGTTTGCAGATAGAGCAAAAATTATGATTCGCTCCGGAAAAGGCGGCAATGGTCATGTAAGTTTCCGACGCGAATTATATGTAGCAAATGGTGGCCCAGACGGCGGCGATGGCGGAAAAGGCGGAGATTTAATTTTTGAAGTAGATGAAGGATTAAACACGCTTTATGATTATCGTCATAAAAGAAAATTTGCAGCCGGTGATGGTGAAGAAGGTGGAAAACGCCGTTGCCACGGAAAAGATGGTAAAGATGTTGTATTAAAAGTTCCAGAAGGAACCGTAATCAAAGAAGCAAATACAGGTAAGGTTGTTGCAGATATGTCAGGTGAAAATCGTCGCCAGATTATCTTAAAAGGCGGAAAAGGCGGACTCGGTAATCAGCATTTTGCAACAGCTACAATGCAGGTTCCTAAATATGCACAGCCAGGGCAGCCTGCTATGGAAATGGAAGTAACATTAGAATTAAAAGTAATCGCAGATGTTGGATTGATTGGATTTCCTAATGTTGGAAAATCAACTCTTCTTTCTAGAGTAACAAATGCTGATCCTAAGATAGCGAATTATCATTTCACAACATTAAATCCGAATCTCGGAGTGGTTGACCTTCCAAACGGAAAGGGATTTGTTATGGCAGATATTCCTGGTCTAATCGAAGGTGCTTCCGAAGGTGTCGGGTTAGGACATGAATTTTTACGTCATATCGAACGTACAAAAATGATGATCCACGTTGTTGATGCTGCCGGAATTGAAGGTCGTGATCCAATTGAAGATATTTATAAAATCAACGCAGAATTAGAAGCTTATAATCCTGAAATTGCAAAACGCCCACAGGTAATTGCAGCAAACAAAACAGATTTAATCTACTCAGAAGATGAAGACCCTGTTGAACTTTTAAAAGCAGAATTTGAACCAAAGGGAATCAAAGTATTTCCGATTTCCGGAGTATCCGGAAAAGGTATTCAGGAATTGTTGTATTATGTAAGCGAGGAACTTCAGAAGATTGGAACTGAAACTGTTGTTTTTGAGCAGGAATTCTTCCCAGAAGATGAACTTATTTATGAAGAACTTCCATACACTGTCGAAAAAGTGGATGATATGTATGTGGTTGAAGGACCTAAAATTGAAAAAATGCTTGGATATACGAACTTAGATTCAGAGAAAGGTTTTGCATTCTTCCAACGTTTCTTGAAAGATACCGGTATCCTTGAAAAACTTGAAGCTGCCGGAATAGAAGAGGGCGATACTGTAAAAATGTATGGTCTGCAATTTGACTATTACAAATAAAAGAAACCCGTAATTGATATACTAAAATTAATAGGAGAATAAAAATGACATCAAAACAGAGAGCTTATTTAAAAGGTCTTGCTATGACAATTGATCCGATTTTTCAGATTGGTAAATCCAGTATGAACCCTGGACTTACGCAGGCAATTTCAGAAGCTTTAGAAGCCAGAGAATTGATTAAAATCAGTGTTTTACAGAACTGTGCAGATGATCCACGTGAATTAGCTGAGATGGTCGCTGAACGTACACACTCTCAAATTGTACAGGTAATCGGAAAGAAAATTGTTCTTTATAAAGAAGGAAAAGACAACAAGAAAAAAATTGTTTTACCATAGGTGATAACGGATGAAAATAGGAATTATGGGTGGAACCTTTGATCCAATTCACATTGGACATTTACTGCTTGGCGAATTTGCCTATGAAGATTTTGGACTGGATGAAATATGGTTTCTTCCAAACGGAAATCCACCACACAAAAAAGCTGAAGACATGAAAGACGCATTACGACATCGTATAGAAATGGTTCGCCGTGCAATTCAAAATATACCTTATTTTAAAATTTGTTTGCATGAAGCAAATGAAAACTCGCACTCTTATACCTATAAGACAATGCAAGAATTAAATGAATTATATCCGGAAGATGATTTTTACTTTATTCTTGGAGCAGATTCATTGTTTGCAATCGAGCACTGGAGATATTTTGAGGAAATATTTCCCACTTGTACAATTTTAGCCGCTATGCGTGACGACAAGGATATAGAAGATATGCGTATGCAGATCAATTATTTGAAACAAATATATGGAGCCAAAATACAATTATTACAGGCTCCTCTTCTGGAAATCTCTTCAACGGTTATACGAAGACGTGCAGCAAAAGGATTGAGCGTACACTTCATGGTTCCTGATGCCGTAGATGAATACATTAAATCAAACAGATTGTATGATACAAAGGGAAAAAACAAAAATGGATTTAGACAAGATAAGTGAAAAATTAGAAAAGAAATTAAAACCTGACCGTTATCGTCATACAAAGGGTGTTATGTATACCGCAGCTGCCATGGCAATGCGTTACGAACAAGATATTCAAGAAGCCATGCTTGCCGGGCTACTGCATGATTGTGGGAAATTCACTTCCCCTGAAGAACAGGTAGAGCTATGTAAAAAATACAAAATCGAATTATCTGAGGCGGAATTACAAGTTCTTCCTTTAATTCACGCAAAACTCGGAGCCTACCTTGCCAAAGAAAAATATAAGGTAGATAATGAACGTGTAATTAACGCCATTCTTTATCATACTACCGGACGCCCAAATATGAGTATGTTGGACAAAATAATTTATTTATCTGATTATATTGAACCTGGCAGAAAAATGATCCCTGGGCTTACTGAAGTGAGAAAAGAAGCATTTATTGACATTGACCATGCAGTAAGTTTATGCGCCAAAAATACATTAGAATACTTAAAATGGCAAAAAAGACCTATCGATCCAATGACAGCAAAAACATATGAGTATTATTCAAAATAATGCGTTAAAGGGAGGAAGACAATGGAACAGGCAAAAAAAATGGTAAAAATCGCATATCATGCTTTAGATGAAAAAAAAGCTGAAGATATCAAAATCATCAACCTGGAAGGAATCTCTGTTTTAGCAGACTATTTTATCATTGCAAATGGTACAAACTCCAGTCAGGTTCAGGCATTGGTTGATAATATAGAGGAAGAACTTCACAAAGCAGGATATTCCTTAAAACAACGAGAAGGATACAGCAATGGTAACTGGGTACTTCTTGATTTCGGCGATGTTATCGTTCATATATTTGATCGTGAAAATCGTCTTTTCTATGATTTAGAAAGAATCTGGAGAGATGGAAAAGAAATCGCTTTTGATGAGTTATAAAATCCACTCTGAAGCAAAAAGTTTTTGTATAAATAAAAATAACAGGTTGACCAAGAATACTTTTAATTTCATGGTTACACCTGTTATTTTTATTCTCATAAACAATAAATTATTCTATGTATCTTATTGAAAATCGTTCATACATTACTTGAAAAATCGGAACACGCCAATCACTTTACCAAGAATGATACAGTCCTTCACGATAATTGGATCCATAAAATCATTCTCTGGTTGCAAACGAATGATTCCCTCTTCACGATAGAATGTCTTCACTGTAGCACCATCATCTATTAATGCAACTACCTTATCTCCATTATCCGCTGTCTGTTGCTGTTGTACAAGGATATAATCACCATTTAAGATTCCTGCATTAATCATACTTTCCCCTTGTACTTGTAACAGAAAAGTCTGTTTATTAGGCATCATCTCTGCCGGTATCGGAAAGTAATTCTCAATATTCTGCTGTGCAAGTAATGGCTCACCTGCGGCAACACGACCAATTATCGGTACATTGACCATCTCACGTCTTGTTAAATTAAATGTATCATCTAAAATTTCAATTGCACGTGGTTTCGTCGGATCTCTATGTATGTATCCGTTCTTCTCCAATGTCTCAAGATGGGAGTGTACTGAAGACGTAGACTTTAAATGAACCGCCTCGCAAATTTCACGAACTGCAGGTGGAAACCCACGCTCCAGAATCTGTGATTTGATATATTCTAAAATTTCTTCTTGTTTTTTACTGATTTTTCCCTGTGCCATACGAATCCCCTCCCGGCTGTTTTACTATTTTTATAGTATCATAGGAAAAGTGAAATAGCAAACATTTGTTGCGAAAATATGTTCGAATATTATAGCAAACTTCATTGACAAACATATGTTCGTGTCGTATACTATATTTATAGCAAGAACAAATGTTCTGTATAGCTTTGATAAATAGGAGAGTGCAGTAATATGAGAAAAGAACATACGAATAAAAGGCAACATTCTAGAAAATTAAAAGGTAATATGTTATCAGTTATGACAGCATTCTTATTGATTGCTGTATCCTGGGCCGGATTTGGAAGTGTAATTACATCGGCAAAAGATTCGAATACAACCATTTCAAGTACACCGGTAGTCTATAAAAGTATTACGATTCGCGAAAGTGATACATTATGGAGTATTGCCGAACAGTATAAACCTGAAAGTTACAGTATAGATAGATATATTAAAGAACTGAGAGAATTAAACCATCTGCAGAGTAATCAAATCTATTCTGGTAACAAACTGATTATCATCTGCGACACTTTGACTAATGTAGATCCAGATTGTATTCAAATTGTTTCCAGATAAAATTGCAATTAATTATAGTGCACAAAAGTTATTTGCTTAACTTAGAATTAATTTAAGAACATAAGGAAATACACATCAAAACCAGAACGTATTTTCCTTATGTTTTTTTATTTTTTCAAAAGAGAGTACTTTTTCAATAGAATTCAATCTATACGACAAATACCGATTTTTCCAATAGATATAGACAAAATATACTTAATATGTTATATTCTAACTATATTACTATCAATAAGGGGTTTTAAACATTATGAAAGAATCAGAACTTGAAAATCAAAATACACCAACTTTTATTGAAAACACTGCTGAAAAATCTTATCACGAACAAACTTATATCGATAATACATTGAGACTGCGTGAAATATTAAAAACGCTTCCTTCTTTTGCCAAAGATTATTTCCGGGCAATTGAACCAACCACGTCTGCTAAGACAAGAATATCTTATGCATATGATATACGCGTGTTTTTCCGCTTTTTAATGGAAAATAATCCACTATATAAGAATTACTCCGTCGACCAGTTTGAAACGTCCGATTTGGAGCGATTAGAGCCTGTAGACATTGAAGAATATCTTGAGTTTCTAAAAGTTTATAAAAATGACGAAGAAAAACAGATTACGAATACTGAAAATGGACTTTCACGTAAAATGTCAGCTTTACGAAGTTTTTATAGTTATTATTTTAAACATCAAATGATTTCTAAAAATCCGACATTGTTCGTAGATATGCCAAAATTACACGAGAAGGCAATTGTTCGGCTTGATACAGATGAAATTGCACTTTTACTCGATTTTGTTGAACACGGCGGTGACAAATTAAGTGGGCAGAAAAAAGCCTACTATGAAAAGACCAAAAATCGAGATCTGGCCATTATTACATTATTATTAGGAACAGGTATTCGTGTTTCTGAATGCGTTGGCTTAGATATACAAGACGTAGATTTTAAGAATAACGGAGTTAAAGTCCTCCGCAAAGGCGGTAATCAAATGATTGTATATTTTGGTAAAGAAGTCGAATATGCATTAAAGAACTATCTGTATACAACAAGAAAAACCGTAACTCCTCTTCCGGGTAATGAAAATGCACTATTTCTGTCTACTCAGAGAAAACGTATGGGGGTCCAGGCTGTTGAAAATATGGTTAAAAAATATGCCCGCCAGATAACTCCTAACAAAAAAATTACCCCTCATAAATTGCGAAGCACTTATGGCACTGCATTATACAGAGAAACCGGAGATATTTATCTTGTTGCAGATGTTTTAGGACATAAAGATGTAAACACTACTAAAAAGCATTATGCAGCAATTGATGAGGATAGACGCCGACAAGCCGCATCAGCTGTAAAATTACGAGAAGAATAATATAAAAGTGGAAGAAACTAGAGCATCTGCTATCCTATCTTCCACTTTTATTATCTCAGTCGAGAAGACTCCCACCTCTTTCAGGTGGTGAGTAACAGCAAATTTGTCTCAGTGGGAGTCCAATCTCCGACTGAGATAAACGCTCCGCGAGGATGCGCAGTGATTCTGTAAAGAATGTGTCAGCTTACGCTGACCAGAATCACGCGCCAAGTCTCGCGGCTGCTCGACTTGAATTTAATATTCTTTACATTATAAAATTAGATTTGTTTATCAGAAACACCTTCCTTAAACAGTACATATTGTTCGATTGCTTTAGCTGTTCCTTCTATGCCAAGCTTTGAGCTGTTCAAACATAATTCATAACTATCCGCATCGCCCCAACGCTTGTTTGTATAATAGTTATAATAACTTGCTCTCTTCTTGTCTGTCTTTACGATACGATCCTTTGCTTTATTGGCAGGTAAATCATAAATTCGACTAATACGGGAAATTCTTGCCTCCATATCTGCATGAATAAATATACTGACTACATTATCATAAGATTCCAACGCATAATCTGCGCAACGACCAACCAGAATGCAAGGGCCTTCGTCTGCAATCTTCTTAATCGTATCGAACTGTGCAAGGAATACTTTATGATTGAGCGGCATATCATTATATGCGCTTCCAGCATACCCCATAGAATATGTATCCATTACGAGTGAATAGAGAAAGCTGTTTGTTGGCTTCTCATCGTGAGTTTCAAAAATCTCTTCACAGATACCGCTTTCCTTTGCTGCTCTAGCGAGCATTTCTTTATCATAAAGTTTGATTCCGAAATCCTCAGCAATCTTATAACCAATCTCTCTTCCAGCGCTTCCATACTGTCTTCCAATTGTAATAATCGTATTTGTTTTCATACTAGCCACGCTCCTTTACGCTGTATTGATGCACAAACTCATCTATACTCTTTATTATATTCGTTCTAATGCATTTTTTCAAGTAAACCCTGAAAATAATCTGGTAGTGGTGCATCAAATTCCATATATTTACCAGTTGTTGGATGCGTGATTCCAAGTACCTTTGCATGTAATGTCTGTCCCTGCAATTTATAAGGACATTTCGCAGGACCATATACCTGATCCCCTAGAATCGGATGTCCGATACTGGACATATGCACGCGTATCTGATGTGTTCGTCCGGTTTCCAACTGGCATTCAATATAAGTAAATTGCTGAAATCTTTTCAAAACACGATAATGCGTAACTGCTTCTCTTCCATTGGTACAGTGAACACTCATTTTTTTTCGGTCAATTGGATGGCGACCGATCGGTTTATCAATGGTTCCCTCATCTTCTTTTAATCTTCCATGAACAATAGCGTGATATTTTCTTGTAATAGAATGTTCTTTAAGCTGCTTTGCAAGAGCCTGATGAGCACGATCATTTTTGCATATCAATAAAGAACCGGTTGTATCCATATCTATCCTATGAACAATACCAGGACGCATAACTCCGTTAATTCCTGATAAATTATCCTTACAATGGTACATGATTGCATTCACCAGCGTTCCGGTATAATGTCCTGGTGCGGGATGTACTACCATACCTTTTGGTTTATTTACTACAAGGATATCCTGATCTTCATATAAAATATCCAACGGAATATTTTCCGGAAGGATATCCGGTTCTTTCAATTCTGGGATTTCTACTTCAATCTGATCAGAAGCTGAAAGTTTAAAATTTGATTTCACAGTCATTCCATTTACCCGCACCATATTTTCCTTGATTAATTTTTGGATATGTGAACGAGTCATATCTTCAAGCTGTTCTGACAAATATTTATCGATACGTTCTCCGCCCTTTTCAATTGTAAAGAACAATTTTTCCATACTTCTTCATCTCCAATCTACTACAATAATTCTGTAAATACAGAAAGTGACATTACAAAACGTAATGCCATCTTTATATGAACTCTAATTATTTTTTATTTTCTGCTTACCCATGCAAAATCTTCATCTTTATAATAAAATAAAACAAGAATTGCAAAGAGTACACAAGCTACTACAACATAACAATCCGCTACATTAAAAATTGGAAAATCGATTAAACTAAAATAGAAAAAATCAATAACATAATTGAGTCGAATTCGATCAATCATATTCCCTATTGCACCCGCACAAACTAAAACTGCACAAAAGCGAAGCCAAAAATAACGTGACGTATGCGGTATTTTCCCATACAAATAACCGATTGCAATTAAAACAATACTTGCACCGATTAAAAATATAATCTGTTTGTTCTGCAACATTCCAAATGCTGCACCCCGATTTTCAAGATAATGCAACTCAAAAACGTTTGGAATTATTGTAATACTGTCTTTTCCCTTTAAATTGTGTACTACAAGCCATTTTGTAATCTGATCAATAAAAATAGCTATTACACACCAGAGCACAGCATACATATAGCTTTGAAAAGTTTTATTTTTATTCTGCATAATACAAGCTCCTAAACTATACATATTTATGTATTAAGACATAAATTCTTTTTTTCTTTGTAAAAGCAAGTGTTTCTATAAACTCAAATTTTCCCATCCCTCGAACAGAAATAATATCATGCTCTTTTACTTGATATGCATTAGAAGTAATCAAACGCCCGTTTACAAAAACTTTTCCACCTTCTATAAGACCTGATAATTTACTTCTGGAAGACGAAAATGCGACCGATAAAAGACTGTCCAAACGCACTGATGCCACAGTGCCTTTTATTTCTTCATATCGTGGGCTGTAGTGAAAATCCGTTAATTCATCAATTGTTGCTAATACTGAAGTATGACGGATGCGAGTTATATTTTCTGTTAAAAACTCCTGCATCTGCATCTTTACAAATACAATTGCCTCGGAATCAGTAATAAGAATATCTCCAATCATCCCTCGTTCTATTCCCAAATTTAAAATAGCTCCCAGATAATCTCTATGACTCAGAGCTTCACTGTATTTCTTATTTAAAGGAGAAATATGTAGGACCGATATTTCTGATCGAAAAATATCTAAATCTTTAATATCACGCAAAGAAAGAGCATCAGGTATAAATGCTGCCATCTGACGCTCTGCGAAATCATATCCTCCAAAAACTATAACCCCCGTGTAAAGCCTGTCTTTCGGAATCGAATGTAAAATATTCTGTTCATTCAAATTCAAAAAATCTGAATATGTAATAATATTACGATGATATGCCTGTCTGGATAAATCAATAAAATGCTTTTCCAGAAGCTGTTCTTCTTTTTGCATCTTGTTCTGCCTTATTAAAATCTGCCTCTCACAGCGGATGTCTCCATAGAACCGCTAAGTAAATCCTGTAAATCACCTGTAATATCAACATTCGTAGGTGTTACAAGAAAAATATAATTTGAAATTTTCTGAAGATTTCCACTGATTGCAAAAGTAGCACCGGAAATAAAATCAATAATTCTCTGTGCGATTTCAAGATCCAGACCTTCTAAATTCAAGATAACAGTACGTCCTGCAAGTAAAGTCTCTGTAATCTCTCTGGAATCATCTACTGAAGTAGGTTTTACTACACAAACCTCCATGCTTGCTCCACGTCTGGATGCAGGCTGACGCATCGGTGTTACTTTACTGCTTGTTGCAGGTGTAAATTTATTCTCGATATCTTCTCCTGCATCAAAATCTTCAAATTCAGGTTCTTTATTAGTATGTTTCTTCCCGAAGAATGAACGATGAGGTTTTTCTTCTTCATAGTCATCGTCATACATCTCATCCTCATCATAGAAATCATCATCATAATCATCATTTAATTTCATGATGTCCAGAAACTTATCAAACACTCCCATGTTTACACTCCTTCTTGTGCGATATACACAACATATTTTTATACATTACTTTCTTTATATTCTTATATATTATAATTTCTTGCACCAAAAATCCCTGTTCCAACGCGAACCATTGTGGCACCTTCTTCAATTGCAACAGCATAATCATTGGTCATTCCCATAGAAAGTATGCTCACATTACCATTATCAATGTTTTTTGCATTAATGTCAACAGATAATTTGCGTAAATTCGTGAAAATTTCACGATTTTCTTCAGAATTTTCTACAAAAGGCGCAATTGTCATCAGGCCACATACTCGAACATGTGGAAAAGCAGAAATTTTTTCTATAAAAGGAATTACCTCTTCCATTTTCAGCCCGAATTTACTTTCCTCTTCTGCTACATTGACCTCTACTAGAATATTTGCAATCAAATTCTTTTTTGCAGCTTCTTTTTCAATTGTCTCTGCAAGCTTCATAGAATCCACAGAATGAATCAAGTCAACTTTATCAATGATATACTTTACTTTATTAGTCTGTAAATGTCCAATCATGTGCCAGTGAATATCCTTTGGCAGTGCCTCGTATTTTTCAGTTAATTCTTGAACTTTGTTTTCACCAAACACTCGTACTCCCAAGTTATATGCTTCCTGAAGCACTGAAACAGGCTTTGTTTTACTTACTGCGATCAAAGTTACGTCCTCTCGTGAGCGTGAAACTTTGTCACAAGCCTGTTGGATATTTTGTTCTACTTCATTTAATTGTTCTTTCAACATTATGAAAACCTCCATATATCTTTTTTACTGAAATACTACTTCATTTTCTGTAACAGAGTGCCCGTCTTGAACAATATGATCATAATTACTCAAGCCATAAGCTGTACCTTCTTGAATGATATAATAATCATCGTTTTCGCAAAGGATTTGAATTGTCTTAAATACGGCATATCCTTTATTAATACAAAAGACTCCTTTTAAAGCTCTTTGATCACCTAATGAATATGTTTCCTGAGTTCCGGACTCCCCTGTCTTAATCAGAACTGTTCCAGATTCAAATGCTTCCGGATTTAGATAAACAGTTCCATCCGCTTCTGTATAATAAATATCTACCGTTTGATATTTTACAGAGTCACCATCTTGTATCATCACTCCCTGTGAAGAACTGTTTCCGCTTGTCGTCAGGTACTCGCCTGGAATTGTGTAAAATAATTTTTCAATCGCTGCACTTTTAGGTATTTTCAACCCACTCTGATCATCCAGAATCAATTCTACAGATAAAAATCTACTACTAGAATATTGAATCATTGCACTATCATAAGTCAAATGCCCATAATAGTCGTCCCCTTTTCTGACAATTGCTAAATCTGCCCAAATGGTATCATTATTCTTATTAATCCTCGTTTTGACATACTGAATGCCTGCAAGACTGGCTGCTGTTTTTTTATCTAGTTGTATATAAACATCCCAATTTTCGTCTGTAACAACTTTATATACGGGATCACCAGCCTTTATTTTTGTCTGATCTGTCACT
>ERZ791868.1563-NODE-1563-length-11656-cov-2.326351_pt1 | contig 11656 bp, 9 predicted proteins | sample MGYA00510281_ERZ791868 | MGnify/ENA primary metagenome ERZ791868 (study PRJEB30046, sample SAMN00792046) | human gut metagenome | study: EMG produced TPA metagenomics assembly of the A metagenome-wide association study of gut microbiota in type 2... | reverse complement strand
GTTAAACAAGTAAATACAGAAGATTTAGTATTAGATGATATTGTAATCTTTAAAGCAGGAAATCAGGTTTGTGCTGATGCAGAAGTGGTACATGGAAGTGTGCAGGTCAATGAATCTCTTTTGACAGGAGAAGCGGACGAGATTACAAAACAGCCGGGAGACATATTAATGTCTGGAAGCTTTATTGTATCGGGAGAATGTCGGGCTCGTTTGGATAAAGTAGGGGAGGATTCTTATATTTCAAAATTGACCTTGCAGGCAAAAGAGATGCAGGACAGCGAACAATCAGAGATGATACGTGCTCTGGATAAATTAGTACTGGTTGCCGGAATTGCAATTATTCCAATTGGAATCCTTTTATTTGTACAGGCTTTCTTTTTCCAAGGGGAAGGATTTCGTTCTAGCGTAACATCTATGGTCGCAGCAGTAATTGGAATGATCCCAGAAGGATTGTATTTGCTTGCCAGTGTGGCATTAGCAGTTAGTGCCATGCGTCTTGCTACAAAGAAAGTTCTGCTTCATGATATGAAGTGTATCGAAACACTTGCTCGTGTAAATGTGCTTTGTGTAGATAAAACAGGAACAATCACAGATAATACTATGGAAGTCCGTGAGTTTAAGCCGACAGATAAATATGATAACGAGACCATGGCACCTCTTAGTCAGCTGATTGGAGATTTTGCTGCGGCAATGGATAGAGATAACATTACAATGGAAGCAATTAAAAGGAGCTTTCCACATGCTTCTGGACGCAAACCAATTTCAAAAACAGGATTTTCATCGGCAACAAAGTATAGTAGTGTTACATTTGAAGATGAAGCATATGTATTAGGCGCACCAGAGTTTGTTTTGAAAGAAGCGTATGAAAAATATGAGGAAGACATTGAAAGTTATGCTGCTAAGGGGCTGCGAGTTCTGGTATTCGGAACATATGATGGAGAAATAGATGGAAATGAATTGGCAAAACCAATTTGCCCATTAGGATATTTGATGCTGGCAAATCCAATTCGTAAAGCTGCAAAAGAAACTTTTTCATATTTTGCAGAGCAAGGAGTTGAAGTGAAAGTTATTTCCGGAGATAATCCACGTACAGTATCTGAGGTTGCCAAAGAAGCCGGGGTAGAAGGTGCAGAACGCTATATCGATGCATCTACACTCAAAGATGAAGAAGCAATGAGAGATGCAGTATTAAAATATAATGTATTTGGACGAGTTACTCCGAATCAAAAGAGGCAGTTTGTTCAGATGTTGAAGGATGCTGGAAAAACAGTAGCCATGACAGGAGATGGTGTTAATGATGTACTTGCATTGAAGGATGCAGACTGCAGTATTGCAATGGCATCAGGAAGTGATGCAGCGGCACAAGCATCCCAACTTGTGTTGCTGGAATCAGATTTTTCGTGTATGCCAGAGGTTGTATTGGAAGGACGTCGTGTTGTAAATAATATTCAGCGTTCGGCAAGCTTGTTCCTTGTAAAGAATATTTTCTCATTTTTATTGTCGATGTTCTCTGTGGTATTTATGATTACTTATCCATTGGAACCATCACAGATTTCTTTGATCAGTATGTTTACAATTGGTGTTCCGGCTTTCTTCCTTGCATTGGAGCCAAACAAAAATATTATCAAAGGTCATTTCCTTACAAATGTGTTCTTGAAAGCATTACCGGCAGCATTGACAGATGTCCTGGCAGTAGGGTCTTTGGTGATATTTGGACAGACTTTTGGTGTGAATTCAAAAGATATTTCGACTGCAGCAACGATGCTGCTTGCAATAGTCGGATTTATGATTTTGTTTAAGATTAGTGCACCAATGAATAAATTACGTGTTGGAATTCTTATGGGGTGTATCGCAGGATTATTGTTCTGCAGTGTATATCTTCATAGACTTTTTGCAATCACAGGGATGTCTGTAAAGTGTATTATGTTGTTTGTGGTATTTTCAATTGCAACAGAATCAGCATTTAGATTCTTGACAATTCTTGTAGATAAAACAAGGTTTTATTATTTGCGACTTCGTGGAAAAGCGACGGAATGATTATAAATGAAAGCTGCTGACTTATAGAGCATAAGTCAGCAGCTTTTTTAAGTGATGATGAAATTGTTTGTTTTCGTTGTTTAATTTCATTCGTTCTGAACTGGTTTTGTTCTGCGCTAAATAAACGTCATATTGTGCAAGAAGTGTTTGGTGATCTGGATATACACCCTGCCCCCATTGAATTAACAGCCAGTTCATTGTCTCAGAATTCCAATATTGCATGGGAATATTAGCAGTTTTTAATGTTGTAATATATTTTAAGGCTTCGATAGATAAGTGTTCTAATTCAGCATTTAAAGCAGGTGATACAAATTCTTTGTTTCCGAATTTTTCCAGTATTTTGATTGGAATGCTTTTTCGTTTGGACTCTCGCTGGATAAGCATAGAACTTTTTGTAACAATTTCATTTAGTCTTTGTGCAGCATTCCAATAAGTTACAAAGGAGTCTGCTTCAGGTCTTTTCTTTGCTTGTTTTGCTTCTTCTTCCATATTAAATGTACGGAAAACACGTTTCTTTCCACCACCTAATTCTAAATCATAGGCCTTCCTTTTTTCTGGATTCGATAATATTCGATAAGCTTCGAGAATTTCCTGCATCTGGGCAGTAGTATCGATATCTGTGTGTATATTGGCATCCGGATGATACACTTTTGCCAATGCGTTTTTAGCAGCTGTAATTTCTTCTAAACCGGCGTCTCGGGAGATGCCAAGTATATGATAATATGTGCGTTTTGCCATAAGTTCTCCTTGATTGTTAATAAATACCTAATTATTTATTGTAAGGCAAGAAATAAAAAAAATCAACTGTTTAAGCAACATGAAAGTAGAAAGACAGTAATTTTTTCAGACAATCCCAGAAGCTGGCTTTATCACTAGAAACAGCAGCCAGAATTTGGATTCGTCCTATTTCTTCTCCGTTTAATTTATAAATCAAATTTCCAACGGAATCTCCTTTATGGATAGGTGCGTGCAGTTCTTTCTTTAATTCTAAGTGTTTTGTTATAGCCGATAGATTTTGTCCATTAGTATCGAGATATTGAAATGTAGTTTTGTATTTGCAGGGAATATTTTCTTTTATACCGCCGATTATTTTTATTTTCCCGAGTTTAGGAGGCGAATAATCTTTATAAATCTGGCAGGAGGCAAACCCATAATTTAATAAGGTGACAGCATCTTGAAAACGAGTTTTAGAATTGTCAGCACCAAGAATCACGGCAATTAATTCGATATCATTTTTTTTGGCAGTTGCAGAGACACAAAACTTTGCTAATCCTGTGGAGCCGGTTTTCAGACCAGTGGCATATTCGTATTGACGAATTAGTTTGTTAGTGTTAGTGAGTCCGAATTCAGATGTTCCCTTACGTGTTGTATGAGTTATGTTTTCCATCCAGATAGTACAATAATCATGAATCTGAGGATATTTTGTAATCAGTTCCTCTGACATGAGTGCAATGTCCCGTGCGCTTGTTTCATGACCATCTGCATCTAGTCCATTACAGTTGATGAATGTGGTGTGGTTCATACCTAATTCTTTTGCACGTTGATTCATTTGTCGGACAAATTCTTCCTCGCTGCCGCAAATATATTCCGCCATGCTTACACATGCGTCATTTGCACTTGCGACAGAAATGCATTTTAACATGGTATCTACAGTTTGAGTTTCACCAACCTCTAAAAATACTTGAGAACCTCCCATAGAAGCGGCATGTTCTGAAACAGGCACAGTATCATCCAAATGTATTTTTCCTTCTTCCAAAGCATCGAAAATCAGAAGCATTGTCATAATTTTAGTTACACTGGCAGGCGGACGTGGTGTATCGGAATCTTTTTCATAAAGGATAGTTCCGGTAGATGCCTCCATTAAGATTGCAGAAGGCGCATGTAATTCAAGGCTGGCAGGTATTTTTGAATCTTTTGGATTTTCTTTAGCAAAAAGGATGAAATTATGAGTTCCACTTATGATGATTATCAATCCTAAAATCAGACAAATACTCCGTAGAAATAATATTTTTTTATTTTTCAATGGACACACACCATAAAACTATTTAATCTATTTATATTCATATCCTGTTTTAGTAATTCAAATATATTATCTCAAAATATTGATAATTTAATTAAAAGAATATTGCGGGAATGGCTGGATTGCAACAGTTGAATTCCAAAAAGAAAAATGTTAATATAAAATAGATTAGGCATATTTGCTATATTTAAGATGATAAATTATTAAGATAATAGGAAACGAGGAAACATATTATATGTGGAAAATGTGGTTTTGGATAGTTATTCTGTTATTAATAGCGGGCGTGTTTGCTGAGGTTGAAAGAGAATTACACACATTTTGTATTACGAGATACAAAGTACTGTTATCAAAATGGAATGGTGAAAAAAGCGGGAAAATCATATTTTTGAGTGACCTTCACAATCATGAGTATGGCTTACATAATAAGAAACTGATTGATAAGATAAAGATGGAAAATCCAGAGCTGATTTTAATTGGAGGAGATATTCTGGTTGGGAAAGAAAATATTTCTTATGAATCAGCAGCAAAATTTGTGGAATCAATCGCTAAGATTGCACCGGTATATTATGCAAACGGAAATCATGAGCAACGTATGAAAGAAAAGCCGGAAAAATATGGAGATGTATTTGTTAAATATAAAAGACGATTGCTGGATGCAGGAGTTTGTTTTTTGGAAAATGAAAGTGCAGAAGTAGAGTTGGATGGAAATAAATTGTCTTTGACAGGCTTGGAATTACGGATGGAAGTATATGAAAAGATGAAAACTCATCAGGTGACTAAAGAAGACATAGCACAGAAGGTTGGTCCGGCAAACCGGGAAGAGATTCAGATATTGCTGGCACATAATCCAGAATATATGGAGGCGTATCAGGCATGGGGGTCAGATATTACTTTGTCCGGGCATTTACATGGAGGTTTGATTTGTCTTCCGAATGGTAAAAGTGTAATAACACCGCAATTTCATCTATTCCCAAAGCATGCAGGAGAGATGAAAGTCAAAGGAAATCAGACAGCAATCGTAAGTCGTGGTCTGGGAACACATACAGTCAATATTCGGTTGTTTAATCCGGCAGAATTGATCGTATTTCAAATAAGTAAACAGTAAAGAGAGAATATATATGGGGATTCCTATAAAATTAGAGGTGTTTGAGGGACCGTTAGATTTGCTTTTGCACCTGATTGACAAAAACAAAGTAGATATTTACGATATTCCAATTGTTGAAATTACAAATCAGTATATGGAATATATACATCAGATGCAAAGAGAAGATCTTAATATTATGAGTGAATTTTTGCTGATGGCTGCTACATTATTAGATATAAAATGCAAAATGTTGCTTCCGAAGGAAGTAAACGAAGAAGGCGAGGAAGAAGATCCGCGCCAGGAACTTGTGGAACAATTATTACAATATAAAATGTATAAATATATGGCTTATGAACTAAAAGATAGAGAAATGGATTCGGAGTACATTATGTATAAGAATCCGTCAGTTCCTGATGAAATTTTAAAATATGAAGAGCCGGTTGATTTGGATTTGCTATTAGGAGATTTGAATCTGCAGAGATTACATAAAATTTTCGAAGAAGTTATGAAGCGACAGGAACGAAAGATTGATCCTATTCGAAGTAAATTTGGAAAAATAGAAAAAGAAGAGGTTCCCCTTCCGGATAAGATGGCTTATGTAGAATCTTACGCAAGAACACATGGCAGGTTTAGTTTTCGACAATTATTGATGGAACAAAAAAGCAAGATGCATGTGGTAGTAACCTTTCTTGCAATTTTAGAAATGATGAAGAGCGGAATGATCAAAGTAGAGCAGGAAGAGACTTGTGGCGAGATTATCATAGAGTCTCAGATACAGGAGTGTTAATAAAATGAAAAAAGAAAAGGAACTTCAGGGGGCAATAGAAGCAATTCTTTTTACAATGGGAGAATCTGTTGAGCTAAATAAGATTGCACGTGCAATTGAACAGGATGAAGAGACAACGTTAGAATTGATACATAAATTGATGAAACGATATGAAGCAAAGGATCGAGGGATTCGGATTATCGAGTTAGATCATGCGTTTCAGATGTGTACCAAAAAAGAAGCTTATGAATATTTAATTCGTGTTGCAAGACAACCGAAGAAACATGTTTTAACGGATGTATTATTGGAAACTATGTCTATTATAGCGTATAAACAGCCGGTTACAAAAATCGAGATTGAAAAAATCAGAGGTGTGAAATCAGATCATGCAGTTAATAAGCTGGTTGAATATGGTTTAGCAGAAGAGGTTGGAAGGTTAGATGCTCCGGGACGCCCTATTTTATTTGGAACAACAGAAGAGTTTTTGCGGAGATTTTGTGTACAGTCTTTAGATGAACTTCCGATGCTTAATACGGATCAAATTGAGCAGTTTAAAGAAGAGGCGGAAGATGAAGCGGAACTGAAATTGAATTTGTAAAGTAGATTCGTTTGTAAAGTTGTAATTTGCAAGACATATGGCAAATAGATTAGCATATAATAGTTAATAAATAATGTCGGGTGAATTTATGATGCTGAAGAAAAACAGAATATTAAACAAAAAGAGAGCCATGGAGGTGTTGATGCTTGCATCGATATTTATCATTGGCTTTTATTTTTTGTGGGATTTTATCTGCTCGAATAAAGAAAATTATTCTGTTCCGATAAGTATGGTGAATGAGACGAGGGTGTATACTACTAGAAAATCAGAAAATACAAAAGAAATAGAAGCATCTGAAAAAGATAAGATTCAGGAACCGCATGGTTTATATGCTCAATCTGCGGTGCTCATGGATGCAAAAAGCGGGAGAATATTGTTTGAAAAAAATGGAGGACAAAAACGTGCGATGGCAAGTACAACAAAGATTATGACCTGTATTCTTGCACTAGAATATGGTGATTTGGATGATGTTGTTATTGCAAGTTCAAATGCAGTAAATCAGCCTAAAGTGCGATTGGGAGTTGTCGAGGGAGAAGAAATTTTGTTGAGAGATTTGTTATATTCATTGATGTTGGAATCCCATAATGATGCGGCGGTTATGATTGCAGAACATATTGGAGGCAGTGTGGAGGGGTTTGCAGATATGATGAATCAAAAAGCACAAAGATTGGGATGTAAAAATACTTATTTTATTACACCAAATGGATTGGATGCTTCAGATGAAAACGGAAGTCATCAGACAACAGCAGAAGAACTTGCACGAATCATGAAATATTGCATACAGGATTCGGCACAGGCAAAACAGTTTTTGGCAATATCACAGACGGAAACACATCACTTTGAAGATTGCTCGCATGTATACAAGTATACATGTAATAACCATAACGCATTTTTGAAAATGATGGAGGGTGCAATAGCAGGAAAAACAGGATTTACGGGTGAGGCGGGATATTGTTATGTGGGAGCTTTGGAACAAAATGATAAAAAATTAATTGTTGCACTTTTGGGATGTGGCTGGCCAAATAATAAGGGTTATAAATGGCAGGATACACGTAAACTGATGCAATATGGACTGGACTCATTTGAATATGTCATGATAGAGATGAGAAACATTTCAAAAGAATTAGCAGATATTAAGATTCCTGTTGTAAAGGGAGTTCCGGCTAATGGAAAAATAAGTGGAGAATCGTATACAAAAGTGTGGATGAAAAATATGGAAGAAGGTGAAAATACAGATTCAACAGAGCTGGAACAGTTTTTGCTTCGGAAAGATCAAAAAATACATTTACAAATTGTGATGAAAAAACAGTTATATGCACCGGTTGAAGCAAAAACAGAAGTGGGAGAAATACAGTATTTATTAGATGGAAATGTCATAAAAAGACAAACTGTGATAGTAAAGAATATGATTGAAAGAAGAGATTATCAATGGTGTGTAAGGAAAACAGTGGAAACCTTCCTATTATAATAGTAAAGTGAATTAAATTGTAATAATGTGAAACTAAAAGAAACATGTGAAAAAAATGACAAAATATGTATTTTGTTGATTGAAATTTAGATGAGAGTGGTTTATACTAGAATAGGCAAAAATTTTGGTTTATTTTAAAAATATTTACAATATGGAGGGCTAGAATATGAGCTACAATGCAACTGGAAACCCAGCAAGCAGAAGAATTGCCGCAATGCTTGATCAGGGAAGCTTTGTTGAAATCGGTGGTGCTGTAACAGCAAGAAATACAGATTTTAACTTACAGACAAAAGAAACTCCGTCTGACGGCGTTATTACCGGTTATGGAGTGATCGATGGCAATCTTGTGTATGTATACAGTCAGGATGCTACAGTATTAAAAGGTGCTATCGGAGAAATGCATGCAAAAAAAATCGCAAACATTTACGATATGGCAATGAAAATGGGAGCACCTGTAATCGGTCTTGTGGATTGTGCAGGACTTAGACTTCAGGAAGCGACAGACGCACTAGAGGCATTTGGAAGCCTGTATCATAAACAGGCAATGGCTTCAGGTGTTGTACCACAGATCACAGCAATCTTTGGAATGTGTGGTGGCGGATTGGCAGTTGTTCCAGGACTTACAGATTTTACATTTATGGAAAGCAAAGAAGGAAAGCTTTTTGTAAATTCACCAAATGCTTTGGAAGGAAACGAAGTTTCTAAATGTGATACAGCAAGTGCAGCATATCAGAGTGAGACAGCAGGTCTTGTTGATGGAATCGGAACTGAGGCAGAAATTCTTGGACAGATCCGTACACTGATTAGCATGATTCCTTCAAACAATGAAGATGATGCTTCATATGAAGAATGTACAGATGATTTGAATCGTGTTTGCGCTGATCTTGCAAATGCAGCAGAAGATACAGGTATTGCACTTGCAACAATCGCTGATAACAATGTATTCTTCGAGACAAAAAAAGATTATGCAAAAGAGATGGTGACAGGATTTATCCGTTTGAATGGTATGACAGTCGGAGCTGTTGCAAACCGTTCTAAAGTATATGACGCTGAAGGAAATGCAGAAAGCTTTGACGCAGTTCTTACAGTTGACGGATGCAAGAAAGCAACAGACTTCATTAATTTCTGTGATGCATTCTCTATCCCGGTACTTACACTGACAAGTGTGACAGGGTTTGAGGCAACAAAAGAAGCTGAGAAAGATATGGCAAGAAGCGTTGCAAAACTCACATATGCATTTGCAAATGCAACAGTTCCAAAAGTAAACGTAATCGTTGGTAAGGCATTCGGAAGTGCTTATGTTGCAATGAATAGTAAATCAATCGGAGCAGATATGGTATTTGCATGGCCAACAGCAGAAGTTGGAATGATGGATGCAACTATGGCTGCTAAGATCATGTATGAAGGTGCTGACGCAGATACATTGAAAGAGAAAGCAGCAGAGTATAAAGAACTTCAGTCAAGCCCAATGTCTGCAGCAAGAAGAGGATATGTGGATACGATCATCGAAGCAGCAGATACAAGAAAATATGTAATCGGAGCATTCGAGATGTTGTTCACAAAGAGAGAGGATCGTCCGGACAAAAAACACGGTACGGTTTAGTGAGGTGAGGCAAAGTGAAGAAAAAAATCAGTTTATTAGGACTTGTCCTCATTTTAGTTTTGAGTCTCGCAGGATGTGGAAGCAAGGCTAGTGAAGAGGCAGAATATGATCAGGCTACGATGGAACAGTATGCTGATACAATCGTTACAAGCTTCAGTAATATGTCCCAGGAGAATTTGAATCAGTTTGCTGATATGTCAGATTTGGAATTAAACCTGACATTACTGCAGTCAGGTCTTCCAATTGCAGCTGATGATTTCAAATCAATGATCGAAGCTTGGGAAGCAGGTTTGGATGAGTGCGGTACAATCTCAGATCTTGGCGATTATGAGCTGACAGTAAAGAATAGCAGTGCTACTTTGACAGTACCTTTTAAAGGTGAAACAAGAGATGGTGACCTGGAATTCACATTTAACGAGAAGATGAACATGGAAAGCATCACAGTTAATGGTCATTATGGCATGGCTGAGATTTTGAAAAAAGCAGGACTTAACACATTGTTAGGTATGGGAACTGTATTTGTTGTATTGATTTTTATCTCATTTATCATTTCCCTGTTTAAATTTATTCCTGCAATTCAGAATAAGTTTAGTAAAAAACCACAGGCTGAAACAAAGAAAGAAACTTCAGCAACACCGGCACCGGTTGAAGTGGTACCGGCAACAGATGACAGCGAGCTTATTGCTGTAATTTCAGCAGCAATTGCAGCATCAGAGGGAACTTCAACAGACGGTTTTGTTGTTCGTTCTATTAAGAGAAGAAAATCCAATAAGTGGAGTTAATCAGGAGGATACAAGGATGAAAAATTATACAATTACAGTAAATGGCAATGTATATGACGTAACAGTAGAAGAAAAAGGTGCAGGAGCAGCACCAGTTGCAGCAGCGCCAGTTGCAGCAGCACCAGTTGCAGCACCTGCTAAAGCACCAGCTAAAGCAGCCGGAGCAGGAAGCATTCAGGTTAAAGCAGGAGCAGCAGGTAAAGTATTTAAAGTAGAAGCAAGTGTTGGACAGAAAGATACAGTTGTTATCATTGAAGCTATGAAGATGGAAATCCCAGTAGTTGCCCCAGAGGCTGGTACAGTTGCTAGTATTGATGTAGCAGTAGGAGATGCCGTAGAATCAGGAGCAGTTTTAGCTACATTAAACTAGTTAGACCAGGAGGTTTGAAAAATGGAATATATTTCAAATACGCTATCGAACCTCGTGCAGCAGACGGCATTTATGAATCTTACATTTGGTAACCTGATCATGATTGCAGTTGCATGTGTGTTCTTATATTTAGCAATCAGACATGGCTTTGAGCCGTTGCTGCTTGTTCCAATCGCATTTGGTATGTTGCTTGTTAATATCTATCCGGATATTATGCTCCATGCAGAAGATGCGGCAAATGGAACAGGTGGACTTCTTTATTACTTTTATGTATTAGATGAGTGGTCAATTCTCCCATCATTGATTTTCCTTGGTGTTGGAGCTATGACAGATTTCGGACCATTGATCGCTAACCCAAAGAGTTTCCTTCTCGGAGCAGCAGCACAGTTTGGTATTTTTGCAGCTTACCTTGGAGCTATGGCTATGGGATTCTCTGATAAAGCGGCAGCAGCGATTTCTATCATCGGTGGAGCTGATGGACCAACATCCATCTTCCTTGCAGGTAAATTGTCACAGACTGCAATTATGGGACCAATTGCGGTAGCAGCATATTCATATATGTCATTGGTACCAATTATTCAGCCACCAATTATGAAGCTCCTTACAACAGAGAAAGAGCGTAAAATTAAAATGGAACAGCTCCGTCCGGTATCAAAATTGGAGAGAATTTTGTTCCCGATTATTGTTACAATCGTAGTATGTACAATTCTTCCAACAACAGCTCCATTGGTTGGTATGCTGATGCTTGGTAACCTGTTCAAAGAATCAGGTGTTGTTAGACAGCTTTCAGATACAGCTTCTAACGCATTGATGTACATCGTTGTTATCTTGCTTGGTACATCAGTAGGTGCTACAACAAGTGCGGAAGCATTTCTGAACTGGGATACAATCAAAATTGTGGCACTGGGACTGATCGCATTTGCATTTG